>Ga0170475_106034446_pt1 | contig 18679 bp, 17 predicted proteins | sample Soicark_Litter_5_FD_111474 | JGI IMG/M metagenome (GOLD analysis project Ga0170475, IMG submission 111474) | Avena fatua rhizosphere microbial communities from Hopland, California, USA. Combined Assembly of 48 SPs
CGATTCTCGCCGACCTCCGCTTTCCAGGAGACTTTGATGACCCTAGGACTCACCACCCGTCTGCTGCACGCCGACCATTTCAAGGGCGTGGTGCACGGCGCAACCCATGAACCGATCCACACGGCCGTGGCATTCGGCTGCGACGCTGCCCGCGACCTCGTAGCGGTTTTCCAGGGCGAACGAAGCGGCCACGTCTATGGTCGCCAGGGCAGCCCCACGCTTGCCGCCCTGGAGCGAAAAATCACGCTGCTCGAGGACGGTACGGGCACCGTGTCGTTCGGCAGCGGCATGGCCGCGATTGCCGGGGTGCTGCTGTCGCTGTTGCGCCGCGGGGACCATGTCGTGTCCAGCCAGTTCCTGTTCGGCAACTCCAACAGCCTGATGCAGACCCTCGACGGGCTCGGTTGCACGGTCACGCTCGTGGACGCCACCGACGCGGCCCGGGTGGGCGCCGCGATGCGCCCCGAAACCCGCCTGGTCTTCACCGAGACGATCGCCAACCCGGTCACCCAGGTGGCCGACCTCGAGGGCATCGGCCGGGTCTGCGCCGAGCGGGGCGTGCTGTTCGTGGTCGACAACACAATGACGACGCCGTACCTGTTCCACCCGGCAACCGTGGAGGCAGGGCTGTCCATCAATTCGCTCACCAAGTCGATCAGCGGGCATGGCAACGCGCTGGGCGGCGCCGTCACCGACACGGGGCGGTATGACTGGACCCGCTTCCCGAACATCCTCGATTCGTACAAGTCAGGGCCGTCGGCCGGTTGGGGCCTGCTGCAGGTGCGCAAGAAGGGCCTGCGCGACATGGGCGCCACGATGAGCGGCGAAAACGCCCACCGCATCGCCACGGGCGCCGAAACGCTCGCGCTGCGCATGGACCGCGCATGCGACAACGCCCTGCGCCTGGCCACATGGCTGAAGGCACAACCAGGCGTGTCGAAGGTGCACTACCCGGGCCTGGAGGGTCATCCGCAGCACAGCCGGGCCAAGCAGCTTTTCCGTCAGTTCGGTGCGCTGATGAGCTTCGAGCTGGAAGCGCGCCGTGATGTGTTTGCATTCCTCGATGCGTTGAAGGTGGTGATCAAGTCCAGCCACCTCGGCGACAACCGCACGCTTGCGATTCCCGTGGCCCAGACGATCTTCTTCGAGATGGGGCGGGCCAGGCGTGAGTCGATGGGCATTGCGGAGTCGCTGATCCGCCTGTCCATCGGCATCGAGGACCATGCAGACCTGCAGGCGGACTTTGCCACAGCGCTCGCGGCCACGGCTTGAGCGCGCACGATCTCTCCGTAGGCGCCTCTCGTAAGATGGGCGCCTTTTCTGAACTGGAGTTCTTCCAATGAAGTTGGGCTACGTCATCGTGTACGTCCCGCGAGTCGCCGAGTCGCTGGCATTCTTCGAGAACGCCTTCGGCTTGAGCAGGCGCTTCCTGCACGAATCCGGCGCCTACGGTGAGTTGTCGACCGGTGAGACCACGCTCGCTTTTGCCGCTCACGAACTCGCCGGCATGAACTTCACGCAGGGGCATGTGGCCGCGTCGTCGTCGGCGCAGCCCCTGGGCATGCAGGTTTCGTTCGTGACGGACGATGTTCCGGCCGCCCACGCCCGCGCGGTGGCCGCGGGCGCCACCGAACTCGGCGGCCCCGCCAGCAAGCCGTGGGGACAGGTCGTGTCGCATGTGCGGTGCCCGGCTGGCACGCTGGTCGAGATCTGCTCGCCGGTCGGCAACTGACCTCACCGCCCGGGTGAAGGCGACGGCTCGGCACTGACAAGCCGTGTGCCGAAGACCTTGCGATCCTCGGTACACGGGCTCCGGATCAGCGGGCCGAAGGCACGTGCACGATCCCCTTGAAGTCGACCGGCACGACGATCGCATGCACCTTGCCGGCCTTGACGCCCTCGGCGATCATGAAGTTCGCCTGGGCATTCATGCAGTCGATGGCCTTTGCATTGGCATTCAATGCGGCGATGCGTTCGGCTTCCTTCTTCGCCGTCTGCACCTCGACTTCCTTGTTCTTCAGTTCGTTCTCGGCGCGCACGAGCGCGTTGGCGCTCTCCAAGATGCCGTCAGCCGGCGCCACGGCGGGGATCTGCACATGCGACACGGTGATCGCATTCCCGAGGTTCTCACCTTGAAACGTGAGGGTCATCTGCTCGCGGATCGCGGTTTCGATCTGCGCGGTTGTCCGAGAGCTTCAGCGAAGGATATTGCGTCCCCGGACGCCTGCTGACCTGCGCTGGGGATATCAGGCTCGCCTTGCCTGTGCGACGCGCGGCAGCACGATGCTGAACACGGCGCCCTCGCCCGGAGTGCTGCGCACCTCAATGGACCCGCCTTGGGCTTCCAGCAGTTTGCGTGTCAGCGCGAGACCGACGCCCGCTCCGCTCGGCCGACCCGGCTCGGCCCATGGTGGCCGGCTGAACTCGGTGAACAGGCCTGGAAGCTCCGACGGGTCGATTCCAGGGCCTGTGTCACGAACATCGATGCAAATCGCATGGGTCTTCTCGGCGCGAGCAGAGATATCCACACGGCCCTGTTGCGGCGTGAATTTGAGCGCGTTCGACAAGACGTTGTAGAGGACCTGCTTCAGGCGCACAGGGTCGAGCATGAGCCCATCCAGGCCAGGCTCCGTGACGTGGGTCAGCTCGATCTGCTTGTCGGCTGCCTGGCTCGCAAAGATCGCTACCACTTCCGCCACCGTGGCTTGAAGGTCGATCGCTTCAGGGTGCAATTCCAACTGGCCAGAGTCGATGGCGCCGAAGTCGAGCAATGCATCGATCAGCTCCAGCAGATTTCGCCCACTTTCGAGAATGCGTCGGAGAAAGCGGTCAAAGTCGGGTGAACCCGGTGCGATGCGATCGACCAGCAGCAACTCGGCGAAGCCGAGCACCGCGTTCAATGGAGTGCGCAGTTCATGCGACATGCGAGACAGGAACTCGCTCTTGCTGCGTGAGGCAACGAGTACAGCGCGATTCTCGGCTTCCAGTTGCATGGCTTGTTGGCCAAGCTCGGCCACATGGAGCCGGTCCGTGATGTCTCGTGCCACCACCGACGCACCGACGACTCGGCCCAGCGCATCGTGCACTGGCGAGATGGTGACCGCCACGTTCACCGAGCGGCCGTCTTTGCGGCGACGCACCGTCTCGAAATGATCCACGTACTCTCCCCGTCGCAACCGCTCCATGTGGTGCGCTTCCTCGTCGAGCTTGTCTTCTGGCACGATCAGCGAGACGGGCTGGCCGACGGCCTCGCTTGCTGTAAACCCGTAGATTTTCTCGGCCCCCTGGTTCCAGGAAAGTATGGTGTTGTTGAGGTCCTTGCCGATCACCGCGTCGTTGGACGACTCGACGATCGAGGCGAACCAGCGCCGCTGCTCCTGGAGCTGCTTGCGCAGCGTGATATCGCGGACAACGCCGATGAACAGGTGCACGCCGTCCTTGCGGTGCTCGCCAAACGACACTTCCATGGCGATTTCATGACCATCCTTGTGCAAACCGGGCAACTCGACGCCACGCCAATGCATACGTTTCACCCCCGTGGTGAGGTAGTTTGCAAACGCTGTCTTGTGCCTCGGGCGCACACGCTCGGGCATCAGCATCGTCAACTCGCGGCCGAGCAACTCCGACGGGCAATAACCAAAGATGGTCTGTGCGGCCGGGTTCACGTAGGTGATGACGCTCCGTTCATCGATGGAGATCAGCGCGTCGCTGGCTGTTTCTGCCACAAGCCGGTAGCGCACTTCGCTTTCGCGCAGGCTCTGCGTCAATCCTCTGCGTTCGTTCACAACGGCGGCCAGGATCAACCCGGTGATGGAGACCACCGCGACAAACATCTGCAGCAGCAACAGTGATTGGTTCGGTGACCGGCCAGCGAACGGACCGAGGCCGAGCACCGTCCCAACAATGGCAAGCGTGGCCAGCAGGAGGTTCAGCAGCGCAACTTCGCGCTGGCTGAAGCTCAGCGCAGCCCATACGACCAAGGGCAGCACGAAGAATCCCGGCGGGATCTTGTCGAACATGTGACTGCCGAACACGGCCGCGCAGAACAACAGCACCGCCGCGAAGAGCGACGCGGCCTCCACGAGTTGTTGCCGCCTCCAACGAATGCCTGGATTCGCCACCCACAGGATCAGCACCGGCGCGGCGATCACCGCACCGGTCACATCGCCAAGCCACCAAGTCAGCCAGATCACTGCGTACCGTGACCCCTCGGCCAGTCCACTGAGGACGAGGCTCGTCACGCCAACGGTAGCGCCGACCACGGTACCGCTGAAGGCGGTAAGAAGGGTGAAGCGGACGATGTCGGGCGCTTGCTCGAATGCGTGCCAGCCGCTGGCGTAGCGGTTGACCAGCTTGGCGCACAGCAGTCCTTCCAGGGTGTTGCCGATGGCAATCGCCAGTGATGCCCCAGCTGAGCCGGAAGTCGTGACGTTGACCAGGAAGGCGCCGAACAGGATGATCGGCCAGACGCGGTAGCCCCACATCAGCATGCTGGCCAGCGCGATGCCGGTCGGCGCCCAGATGGCAGTGGCGCTGACGTTGACGAACGCCAGCGACAGACCGAGACGCCCGGTCGCGTAATACAGCAGCAACAAGAGCGAAGCTGCGAGTAGCTTGGCTGAGATCTGCCTAAGCATGTTGAGTCACTCGCCGTTTGATGCTGCGGCCTGGCCGGCGGCTAGGCACGATTCCAAATGCTAACGGCAAAGCGCGAGCGACAGGCGCATGCCCTTTGACGCGAGAGAGTTGTTCGCACTCACGCTCTGCCAAGGTGGCCGCATGCATGCAGCCGGGCTCGCCGGCCCAGGCGACCGAGTTCGATGGGTCAGCCTTCGCGCATCACGCGCACCTGACTCATTGATATGTGCGACTTTCTCCCGCTGTTCAAGGGGACCGAACATCGTCCCGGTGAAAAATGAATGCCTGACGCAGCAAGGCCCACGCAGGAGGGTGTTGCGCAGCTTGGCCCGTGTTGTGGAGCCGACCCAACGAATTGCAACGGGCGATCTCACGTCCCATATCAAGATGCACGGGCGTGACGAAGCTGCGGCTCGTCGTGAGCCATGTTCGCCATGGTGTCGACGGCATTGCAACGGCCAGCGTGCAGATTTCTCATGGCAACAGCGACTTGTCGTCGCGCACGGAACGCCGGCTTGGCTGCCAGGCAGCCGACGTGAGGGTCGGGAATCAGTGACGCCGTCCACTGACGGATCTGGCGGTGGCGCACTGAAGAGCTACCGCTGAGCCCGCACCAGCCCTTCGCGTGTCACCAGCAGCACCTGATCGGCCCCTGCGCTGGCCTCGAGCCATGCCACCTCAAGCCGGGGGAACGCGGCCTCGAAGTGGTCGCGTTCATTGCCGATTTCGAGCACCAGCACGGCGTCGCGCGTCATGTAGCGCGGGGCATCGCCGAGGATGCGCCGAACCAAACCCATGCCGTCGTCACCCCCGGCGAGCGCCAGGGCAGGTTCATGCCGGTACTCGGCTGGCAGATGGGCCATGCTGTCGCTGTTGACGTAGGGCGGGTTGCACACGATGAGGTCGTACGGGCCGCGAACGTTCTCGAACAGGTCGCCCTTGAAGAGGGTGATGCGCTTGTCCAGCTTGTGCTGGTCGACGTTGATGCGGGCCACGGCCAGTGCTTCGTCGGAGATGTCGGTGGCATCCACGGTGATCTCGGGGTAAGCCATCGCTGCAATGACGGCGAGGCTCCCGTTGCCTGTGCACAGGTCCAGCACGCTGTGGGTTTTGTCGGACAACCAGGCATCGAGCGTGCCGTCGCCTTCTCCATCGGCCAGCAGCTCGGCAATGAAGCTGCGCGGAATGATGGTGCGTTGGTCCACGTAGAACGGCACGTTCTGCAGCCAAGCCTGTTGGGTCAGGTAGGCGGCGGGCAGGCGGGTGTCGATGCGGCGCGCGATGATGTCATCGGCCTTGGTGAACTCGGCCGGGGTGATCGCGCGCTGGCCATGGGCCTCCAGTGCGTCGAGCGGCATGTCCAATGCCCAGGTGACCAGCCACGCCGCTTCGTCAAAGGCGTTCGTGGTGCCGTGCCCAAATGAAACGCCCGCCTCTTTCAGGCGGGCGCTTTGCGCAGTGATGAATTCGATGAGGGTCATGACAACAGGTTCTCCAGGGTCCGCCGGTAGATGTTCTTCAGCGGATCGATGCTTGCGACGTCCACGTGTTCGTCGATCTTGTGGATGGTGGCATTGCGGGGGCCGAACTCGACCACCTGACGGCAGATCTTCGAGATGAAGCGGCCGTCCGACGTGCCGCCCGTGGTGGACAGCTCGGGCGTGCACCCGGTCTCCGCGCGAATGGCATTGGCAAGGGCTTCGCTGAGTTGGCCCGCCCGCGTCAGGAAGGGCTCGCCGCTGAGCGTCCATGCGATTTGGTGGTCGAGACCGTGGCGGTCGAGCACGGCGTGGACCCGGGCCTTGAGCGAATCGGGCGTGGATTCGGTCGAGAAACGGAAATTGAAATCCACCACCAGCTCGCCCGGGATGACGTTGGTGGCGCCGGTGCCCGCATGGATGTTGGAGCATTGCCAACTCGTGGCGGGAAAGTAGGCGTTGCCGGCGTCCCATTCGAGCGATGCGAGTTCTGCCAAGGCGGGGGCCGCCAGGTGGATCGGGTTCTTCGCGAGCTGCGGATACGCGATGTGGCCTTGCACGCCCTTGATCGTCAGCTTGCCGGAGAGCGAGCCTCGGCGCCCGTTCTTGACCACATCGCCCAGCACGTCGACCGAGGTCGGTTCGCCGACGATGCAGTAGTCGATGTGCTCGTCGCGTTCGCGCAGCAATTCCACGACCTTGACGGTGCCATCGACCGACGGGCCTTCCTCGTCGCTCGTGATCAGCAGCGCGATCCCGCCGCAGGTGTCGCCCTGCGCGGCGATGAATTCTTCGATGGCCACCACCATGGCCGCGATGGACGTTTTCATGTCGGCCGCGCCGCGCCCGTAGAGCTTGCCGCCGCGATGGGTGGGCACGAACGGGTCGCTCGACCACTGCGCGAGCGGGCCGGTGGGTACGACGTCGGTGTGCCCAGCGAACATCAGCAGTTTTTTTGCCGGGCTGGCCACGGCGCACGGCCCAGAGGTTCGTGACGCGGAAGTTCTCCGGGCCTTTGAGGAGTGTCTCGCACGTGAAGCCAAGCGGCCGCAGGCGATCGACAAGCAGGGCCTGGCAACCGGCGTCATCGGGCGTGACGGACGGGCGGGCCAGCAGGGCTTCGGTGAGTTCGAGCGTGGCGGACATGGAATGTCTCAGATTCGGGAGAACCCGCTCGATCGGCCTTCGTCGGCCGGTACGTCGAGCGTGATTTCAGTGAAGGTGGGCTGGTCCGCGTCCGGGTCTTCCTTTTTGGGCGGTGTCCGGGAGACGGGCTCCATGTCGTTGGCCAGGCGCCACATCAGGTTCGTGGGTGAATCGGCGTAGGCCAGGCCTTCATCGCGGGTGATGAACCCCGCGTTGATCATGCGGGCGAGTTCGGCCTCGAAGGTCTGCGAGCCTTCGGCCAGCGACTTCTCCATGGCCTCCTTGACGCCGGTGAAATCGCCCTTCTCGATGAACTCCGACACGAGCTTGGTGTTGAGCATCACTTCCACCGCCGGCATGCGGCCGCCGGCCGTGGCCCGGATCAGCCGCTGCGAGACGATGGCCCGCAGGCCCGAGGCCAGGTCGGCGAGCAACGCGGGGCGAGACTCCGGGGAGTAGAACGAGAGAATGCGCCCGAGCGCGTGATAGCTGTTGTTCGCGTGCAGCGTGGAGACGACCAGGTGGCCTGACAGGGAATACGAAATGGCGGCCGTCATGGTTTCGCGGTCACGGATTTCGCCGATGTAGATGCAGTCCGGCGCCTGGCGCAGCGCATTCTTCAGAGCGACTTGCAGCGACTGCGTGTCGCGCCCCACCTCGCGCTGGTTCACCATCGATCGTTTGTTGGTGAACATGAACTCGATGGGATCCTCGATGGTGAGGATGTGGCCGGCCAGCTGCTGGTTGCGTTGCTCGAGCATCGACGCGAGCGTGGTGCTCTTGCCTGTGCCGGTGGCACCCACGAGCAGGATCAGGCCGCGCTTCTCAAGCACGAGGGTGTTCAGCACCGGGGGAAGGTTCAGGCTGCCCAGCGCGGGGATGTCGTGCGGAATGTGGCGGAACACTGCGGCGATCGAGCCGCGCTGGCGGAACGCGCTGAGGCGGAAGCTGCCGACCCCCGCGATGCCGATGCCGACGTTGAGTTCGCCGGTGTCCTCGAGGTCTTCGAGCTGGGTGGGCGTCAGCAGTTCGGCGATCAGCTGGCGGGGCTGCGTGGGTGTGAGCGGCTGGTCGCTCAGCTGGAGGATCTGCCCGTTGATCTTGATGAGGATCGGGGTGTTGGCCGAGAGGTACACGTCAGACGCGTGTTTGTCTGCCATCAGCCGGAGCACCCGCTCCATGTTGCCGCCATTGGTCGCTGCCATCACTGTCCTCTGTTCCAGCCCGGTCGGATCCCCGGGCAATGTGCCCGGGGCATGGGAATCGCGCGGCACCGTTCACCGTGACCGGTGCCGCAACGCATCAGGTGCGCAGCAGATCGTTGATGCTCGTCTTCGAGCGGGTCTGTGCGTCAACGCGCTTGACGATCACCGCGCAGGACAGACTGTACTTGCCATCGGGGCTCGGCAGGCTGCCGGCCACGACCACCGAGCCGGCCGGGACGCGGCCATACGTGATTTCGCCGGTGGCCCGGTCGTAGATCTTTGTGCTCTGGCCGATGAACACGCCCATCGAGATCACCGAGTTTTCTTCGACGATGACGCCTTCCACGACTTCGGAGCGGGCGCCAATGAAGCAGTTGTCCTCGATGATGGTGGGGTTGGCCTGCAGCGGCTCCAGCACGCCGCCGATGCCGACGCCGCCCGACAAATGCACGTTCTTGCCGATCTGGGCGCACGAGCCGACCGTGGCCCAGGTGTCCACCATCGTGCCTTCGTCGACGTACGCGCCGATGTTGACGTACGAGGGCATCAGGATCACGTTCCTGGCCACGTACGAACCGTGGCGCGCCACGGCCGGCGGCACGATTCGCACGCCGGTGGCGCGGATCTCGGCTTCATCCATGTCGGCGAACTTCGGTTTGACCTTGTCGAAGAAGTTCAGGCCGCCGGACTGGATCAGCTTGTTGTCGCTCAGGCGGAACGACAGCAGCACGGCCTTCTTGACCCACTGGTTCACTGTCCACTGGCCCACGCCCTGGCGTTCGGCGACGCGCAGGCGGCCTGCGTTGAGCTCGGTGATCACGGTGTCGACCGCTTGGCGCACCTCAGGGCTGTTGTCGGCGGTGATGGAAGCGCGCGCTTCCCAGGCGAGTTCGATGGTGGATTGAAGTTGTTGGTTCATGGTGAAGCGGGGGAGTCAGAGGGCGAGGGATCTGGCAAAGGCGGCCAGGCGGCGGGCGGCTTCGAGGCACTCGTCGACTTCGGCGACCAAGGCCAGACGAATGCGCCCGGCGCCGGGGTTGATGCCATGGGCTTCCCGGGCGAGCAGGCTGCCCGGCAACACGGCCACATTGTATTGAGCCAGCAGGCCGCGGGCGAATTCGACATCGTCGCCGGGCACACCGGCCCACAGGTAGAACCCGGCATCAGGCAATTTCACGTCGAGCACTTCGGCAAGCACTGGCGTGACCTGCGCGAATTTGCGGCGGTACTTCTCGCGGTTCTCGACCACGTGAGTTTCGTCGTTCCACGCGGCGATGCTCGCGTGCTGCACGGCCGGGGCCATGGCGCTGCCGTGGTAGGTGCGGTACAGCAGAAACTGCTTGATGATGGCTGCATCACCGGCGACGAAACCCGAGCGCATGCCAGGCACGTTCGAGCGCTTGGACAGGCTCGTGAAGGCGATCAGGTTGCGCAAGCCGGCACGGCCAAGCTTCACCGCGGCCTCCAGCGACCCCAGCGGCGCTTCATCGCGGAAGTAGATCTCGGAGTAGCACTCGTCCGAGGCGATCACGAAACCGAAACGGTCGCTCAGCTCGAAAAGCTTTTGCCACTCGGCCAGCGGCATCACCGCGCCGGTGGGATTGCCGGGCGAGCAGACGTACAGCAATTGCGTGGTGGCCCACACCGCGTCGGGCACGGAACCCCAGTCGGATGCGAAGTTGCGGGCCGCATCGCTGTTGACGTAGTGGGTGCGTGCGCCCGCCAGCAGCGCCGCGCCTTCATAGATTTGATAGAACGGGTTCGGGCACACGACGGTGGCGTCCGCCTTCGTGGGGTCGATCACCGTCTGTGCGAGCGCGAACAGCGCTTCGCGGGACCCGTTCACCGGCAGCACCTGCGTGGCAGCGTCCACGGTGACGCCGTAGCGGCGTTTCAACCAGCCGGCCATCGCGTCGCGCAGCGCTGGCTCGCCGGCGGTGGCCGGATAAGCGGCCAGGCCGCCCAGGCCGGCGGCGAAGGCATCCTTGATCAACTGCGGGGTGGCGTGCTTGGGTTCCCCGATGCCCAGGCTGATGGGCTTGTGGGCCGGGTTCGGCGTGATGTCGCGTGTGAGCGCGCGCAAGCGTTCGAACGGGTAGGGGTGCAGGCGGGTGAGCAGCGGGTTCATTCAGCAATTATCAGGTACGGCCGGGCCTTGACGGGGGAGGGCGCGACCCGCCTTCGCCACCACCCGGCGCGGACCAGTGAAGCTTGGCAAAAGCTCAACCTTTGCGGCAAGTGATGCGAATGCCGGCGTACTCGCCGACCGCCCGGGCGCCGGTGTTGTCGGTGTCCGTCATCACGGCGATACCGATGACCGGGCCCGGATCCGAGCCATATGCGCGCCGGTAGTCGTCTGCCAGATCGCGCTGCACAGGCTGCCAGGCGCGCAGGCCGCCGCGACCGGATGCCACCGCGAGCATCTTGACCTGGCTGGTGTGGACCGACGGGATCACGCTGCCCACGGGCACGAAGTCGGTCCAGATGTACATCAGCAGCGCGTACGGGAGCTTGCGTCCGCTGAGCTTCCGGGCCAGATTGAATCGCTGGCGCTCCGCCTCCGGCAGTGTGGCGAGATCGCCGTCGAAGGCCACCAGCACCCGCAGCGGCGCGTCCTCACGCGACTTGTCGCGGTTGTCGGCGCCGGGAATCAGCGCGTCGGTCTTCCACTCCCAGCTCAGAATGACGGATGTGCTCGTGACCGGTTTGACCCGGGTCGCGAACAGCGACGCCGATCGGTCGGCGCTTGCACGCAGCACGCCCGGGCGATCGCCCTCAGGCACAAGCGAGTAGACCGTGTCGCGCTTGAACGTGGAGATGGGCAGGTGCACCCAGCCAACGTCCTTCCGGTCAAAGCCGAGGTCCCGAGGTTCACACGGTTCGGCAGCACGCGGCGCGCCCGTGCCGGTGCCGGCGCACGCGCAGCCGAGGAGAAGGCCGAACAACAGGGTGCGGGACCGGGCTTGCATGATGGCTCGAAAGGGGCTTGGGGGCTTGCCGCGGAAGGGGGGTGCAGTTGTCGGGAGCGCCTGGTCACCCGGCGAGCTTATCCACCGAGCGCGTTGATTGCGATGACGAGCGCCGTGCCAAGCCCGCTCATCATGAACCCGACTTTCAAACTCCCGTAGCCAGCGTAGCGTCCCAATGCCAGCCCGCCCAGGAAAAGCATCGCCAAGGCAATGCCCCGAGATACCAGCTTTGCTGCCTCGACATCAGGAATCAGTGCGAAGGGAAGGACCACCGGAAAAGTCGAGATGACCACCAGCGCGAAGATCGCTGCCGCGGCGCGTGCGTCGCCCCAAGCCAGCGCCGGTCGTGCCGGAACCTGCGCATGCGCCACGATGCGGTTGCGGATGGCCTCGACTTCAGTGGGCGACACGAGCGTGGCCATCGTGCGTGACAGCTCGCGATCGATCAGGCCACGGCCTGCCGCTGCATCGGGCGCCGTGCGCACGGCGTGGACCAGATTGATGGCCTTGCCGCGGTTGGTGACGGTGCGCACGAGGTACATCACCGCGTCGACCAGGCCCCACGCCAGATTGCAGCCCAGTGCTGCGGCGAACATCGTGCGGATCTGTTCGCGCCCGCTCTCGGCCACCGACACTGCGCCCACAAAAGTGAGCGCCATGAAGAGGCCGAAGAGCAGTTCGGACACGCGGTCCACGGGGTTGAGCACCCGCTGACGGGCCGATTCGGTGGTGTTGTTGAGGTCGTCCATGGGCTTTGCCTCCTCGCTCCGTCGTGCTCGACTCCTGCGCGTCTCAGATTAGACCGATCGGGGGACTTGGTGCGAAATTTTCAACGTGTGAAGTCGTACTGGAAACTTGCCTGAATCCGGGTGTCATTGGCGCGATTGCCGTCGAGCGTCTTGTTTCGCCCATGGAGCACTTCCATGCCGACATTGACGGACGCCCAAGGGTTCCAGATCACGTTGGCCGAGTAGTACTGACTGCTCGTGAAAGAAGTCGGTGCCTGGTACGGCTCGTTGCTCATGCCGAGATGGCCTGCAACCGCCGTCGAGCGCAGGGTCTCGGACCAATGGTGGGTATAGCCGGCATACCCCCCATAGGTTTTGAGCGCCTGAAGGTTCCCGTTGGCGTCGACAACGGCGTCGAGACCCAGGCCCGTGATGTCGGACACATAGCGGGCGATCCCCTTGCCACCGACGGCGCCTGCGACGAGATAGTCGCTGCTGGCGAATTTGTAGCTGCCCGCGAGATTGAGCCCGTACCCGTTGGCGTGGTCGGTCAAACCAGTCCCGTCGTACCAGCCGAGGTAGCGGTAGACAGCAGACAATTGCACGTGCCCGCGGTCGTTCTCGAAGCGTCCTCGCAAGGCCACGTCCGGAAAATTCGACTTGCCTGAACCGGATGGTGTGGTGACGTCGCTCGATGGCGCTTCTACCGACAGGGCGAGGTTGGTGCTCGGCGTCAATTTCCAGATATAGCGGGCGCCAGCAAGCGTCAAGAATGGCGCGGCCCCCGGGCCTTCGAAATCGAGCGTGTCGGGGAGGGCGTCGTTGTCCATGAAGGCGCTGAAGCTGTAGCCCGCCCCGAAGTTGTTGACGGCTGCGAAGGCGTGGCGCAGGTGCAGTCGATGACTACCAGGCTGGAAGCCAAAGCTCGGGTCACCGAACCCGTCCGCCTCGAAGTAGACGCGGGCCGGGCCCCGCTCAGTGTCGCGCCGTACGTCGACATTGATGCGCGTCTGTTTCGCATGGACCGTGAACTGGGTGCCACGCTTTGTGTCCGGCCCGGAGGTCGGGATCTCCGAAGTCACGAAATAGTCGTAGGAGCCGATGGGCTTGGTGTCGTAGATGAAGTCGGCTTTCACGTAGCCGGCGACTTTTATCAGGGTCTCGGTGCCCGGGATCGTCACGAAGCCTTTCAGCGTGGGATCGATCGGCGCGTTGTCGACGCGCTGGGATGGCGACTCGCTGTCTTTCGACGTGGGCGGTGGCGTGTATGGCGTCGCGGCAGAAGTGGGCAGTGGACGTGCCGCGACAGGCGCGCTTGTGGCGCTTGTGGATTGGGCCTGGGCACTGCAACACGTGGCGGCCAAGATGGCAACAAGCGAGCGTCTCATGGTGTCTCCAGCACACCGGCAATGGCTGCCGGCAGGGGTTGCCGTGGAACGGTCCCGGTCTCCGCTTGCCTTGATCTCTCGCGAGCAGCCGGTTCGGTCCGCATGCGCTGCATCACTGCCGATCAACGCGTGGTCGACAGCACAAGCAGCCATGTGACTTATGTGATCCTCCCCTGGCCAGCGTACCGATTAAACGCCCGACAGAGGAGTGTGTCGAGTGCTTCGGGAACGATCCCCTTGGGCAAGGGGACTCAGCGATGCTCGGCAAGCGGAACAAGCTGTGGCCAAGGCGCTCGTCATGGGGTACTGGTCTCGATGCTCACGCCCACGGTGCGATGGAGTTCGAGCCCCTTGCGCTTGGCAAGGTCGATCACTTCGTCGAGGGTGGCAATGCCGAATTGGCCGTTGAAGTCCTGTGGGCGGTCGGCGAAGGGTTGGGTGGCGCGCAGCTTGCGGATCTCCGCGAGCGTGAAGTCCGAGGTGAAGAACCCTTCTTCCGTGACGCCGTCGATCGACGCCGTGCGACGGCGAGAGGCAAACTCGGGGCGGTAAGCCACATCCGTGGCGTTCAGGAGGTTCGCTTCATGGCGGACGACCAAGTGGCCGTCGCGGGTGGCTACCACGCCCGGCTCGATGTAGTCCGCGCCGAGTTCGATGGCCAGGCCATAGCTTTCGAGCGTGTGCTCGGGCAGGTAGCCGCTCGCGCCGCGATGGCCGATCACAAGCGGTGACTCCAAGCGGTCACGGTGGTCTTGCGCGACAGCGGCGGTCGTCGTGATCGCCCCTGCACTGGCGAGCGCGAGGCAGGCGAGGAATGAACGCATGAGGCCGATCACAGCCAGCGTGCACACCCCGGGGCGCCACATCGGCACATCAGCCGGCCTTCGTGGTGAGTCTCGCCGTAGCGCACGGTGATCTCTTCGCCTGGCGAGATGGCACGGAGGGCATAGAACTCCACGCGCCCCTGCTGCACGGCCAGCCGGGCGTTGGACTGGCACGAATGGTTGGTGTAGTGCATCGGGTCCGTCGACTTGTGGAAATCGATGGCTTTGTCCTCCGAGATCTCGACGATCATCACCCGCTCGTGGCGGGTGGCCCGGATGCGCGCTTCGATCACGCTGATCGACTCGCCCCGGATCTCGCCGATCTTTCGCCAACGGGGAATGGGCTCCAGGGCAAACACACCCTTGCCGTCGATGTGGCTCACGCGCACTTCAACGGCGAACTTTTGGTAGGCGGGGCGAACGGCGGTGTCAGCTTGCAATGTTGCTCTCGATCCAGGTGACGAAGCGTTCCAGGAACTTTGCCAGAAATTCCTTGGTCGATTCGCTGTTCAATTGTCCCGCGTCGTCAAACAGCGCGTTCGCGTTGCCCAGGTAGGCTTCGTGCGGCAGAAGCGGCACGTTGAGGAACACGCACGACTGGCGCAGGTGCTGATTGGCGCCGAAGCCGCCCATCGCCCCCGGCGAGGCGCTGACCACGGCTCCCGGCTTGCCGTTCCAGGCGCTTTTTCCGTAGGGGCGCGACGCCACGTCAATCGCATTCTTCAGCACGCCCGGTACCGAGCGGTTGTACTCCGGTGTGATGAACAGCACGGCGTCGGCGGCCTGGATGGCCGCCTTGAGGTCGATCACGCTTTGTGGCGGGTTGGCCTCCCATTCCTCGTTGTAGAGCGGCACCTCGCCGATCTCGACCAACGACAGCTTGAGCGTCGGGGGCGCCAGGGCCATCAGGGCCAGCGCGACCTTGCGGTTGATGGAAGCCTTGCGGAGGCTGCCGACAAAGACGGCGACGTTGCGGGTGGTGGCCATGAGAGGATCCTTCATCGACAGGGGTGGGATCTTCATCGTGGGCCAAGGCCGGGCATCCTGCCAAGCCCAGGGTTTTTGCTGTCTCAGGCCAGGCCGGTGGCGGGCGCGTGGGCGGGCATCACCACCACCGGCTGCGGCTTCCATCCCTTCTTGCGGTGCTCGGCCACCACGTTGGTGTAGATGCCGCCGCGCACGTACCACCTGGCGGTGATGCGGATGAAGCGCGGGTCCGTGGCGCGGACGATGTCGTCGAGGATGTCGTTCGTGACCTTCTCGTGGAACGCGCCTTCATGGCGGTAGCTCCACATGTACATATTCAGGCTTTTCAGTTCGACGCACAGCTTGTCCGCAATCATGTCGATCGTGAAATGGGCGAAGTCAGGCTGGCCGGTGAGCGGGCAGTGGCACGTGAACTCGGGAACCTGAAACTGGATGGCGTAGTCCCGCTTGGGGGGGGGGTTCGGGAACACGTCGAGCTGCTTGCTCGGCGTGCTGGGCGGCTGGGCCGGTTTCTCGCGCGTGCCCACGGCCGTGGCGGGCTTGCGTTTGGGCGAGGCGACTTGGGACGACATCTTGGCCATGACGGACGGGTTCGGAGAGGGTATTGCGGGAATTCCCGCGAGGGGGCCGATGGTATCATCGCGCCTCGCCGGAGGCTCGTCCCAGCACGAGATTCGCCAACCAAATCAAGCACTTAGGTCGCTCACGGGACGCCTTCGGGTGTGCGCCGGGAATCCTTTGTCAGGGCCTTCCAATCCATGCGTCTTAACTCCATCAAACTCTCGGGCTTCAAGTCGTTTGCCGACCCCACGCATTTCCAGTTGCCGGGGCAGTTGGTGGGGGTCGTGGGGCCGAACGGATGAGGCAAGTCCAACATCATGGACGCGGTGCGCTGGGTGCTCGGCGAATCGAAGGCGAGCGAGTTGCGCGGCGAGTCGATGCAAGATGTCATCTTCAGCGGCTCGGGCAACCGCAAGGGCGCGAGCCGCGCCAGCGTCGAACTCGTTTTCAGCAACGAGGACGCCCGTGCCGGCGGCCAGTGGAACCAGTTCACCGAAATTGCCGTGCGCCGCGTGCTCACGCGCGATGGCACCAGCAGCTACTTCATCAACAACCAGCCGGTGCGCCGCCGCGACGTGCAGGACGTGTTCCTCGGCACCGGCCTGGGCCCGCGCGCCTACGCCATCATCGGGCAAGGCACCATCAGCCGCATCATCGAGAGCAAGCCGGAAGAACTGCGCCTGTTCCTCGAGGAAGCCGCGGGCGTGTCAAAGTACAAGGAGCGCCGCCGCGAAACCGAGAACCGGCTCAAGGACACGCGCGAGAACCTCACGCGCGTCGAGGACATCCTGCGCGAACTCAACAGCAACCTGGAGAAGCTGGAAAAGCAGGCAGAGGTGGCCGCGAAATACCGTGGCCTGCAGGATGCGGGCACGCTCAAGTTGCACCAGCTCTGGTTCCTGAAGCATCGCGATGCATCTGGCGAGCAGGAACGGGTGCGCAAGGAGGTGCTGGAGGCCACCAATGCGCTCGAGGCGCGCCTCGCCGAGCTGCGCCACGGCGAAGCCGAGCTGGAAACCGTGCGCCAGGCCCACTATGCCGCGAGCGACGAGTTGCATGCTGCGCAAGGGTCGCTGGCCGAGGCGGCCCTCGAAGTGAGCCGCCTCGAAGAGCGCATCCGCTACGTCGTGGAAGGTCCCCAGCGCGTCGAGCAGCGCCTCGTTGAACTGAAGGTACAGAACGAGACCTGGGCCGAGCGCCAGGCCCGGGCAGAGGACGAACTGGAAACCATTGCCGGGCAGATTGCCGCGGCCGATGAACAAAGCGAGGTGCTCGCCGCGCAGGCCGAGGAACAGGCGGGAAACCTGCCCATCGTGGAGGACGCGGTGCGCACAGCGCAAAACCGCAGCAATGAGCAGCGGGCCGCGGTATCGGGCGTGCAGCAGCAAATCCAGGTGCTTGCAGCCGAGAGCCGCAATCTCGACGACCAGCGCCGCCAGTTCCAGCAGCGGCGCGACCGGCTCGACGCAGAACGCCGCCAACTCGCGGTGCCGGACATGGACCGCCTCGATGACCTGAAGGCTCAATTCGCGGTGGCCGAGGAAGCGCGTGCGGTGGCCGACGAGCGCCTGCATGAGCTCACGGAACAGGTACCGGCGCTCGACGACGGGCGCCGATCTAAGCAGGATCAGGTCAACGCCGATTCGTCCAGGCAGGCCGACCTGAGCGCACGCCTCGATGCGCTTCGTGCGCTGCAGGAGAAGGTGCAGACCGAGGGCAAGCTCAAGCCCTGGCTCGCCAAACATGGCCTGGAGAACATGCAAGGGCTGTGGAAGCGCATTCACATCGAAACAGGTTGGGAGACTGCGCTCGAATCGGCCTTGCGGGAGCGTCTGAGCGCGCTCGAGGTGGGGCGGCTGGATACGGTGCGGGCTTTCGCACTCGACGCGCCACCGGCGAAGTTGGCGTTCTACAGCCCGCCGCATGGCGTCATCGCCAACACGCACCAGACGTTGCCGCGCCTGTCCGACCTGCTGCGCCTCGGCGACGCGGGCCTGAAGGCCTTGCTGAACGACTGGCTCGAAGGCGTGTACACCGCGCAGAACATCGACGAGGCGCTCGCCGCCCGCGACAAGTTGACGCACGGCGAGGTCATCATGACCCGCGAAGGCCATGCCGTGAGCCAGTTCTCCGTGGCGTTCTACGCCCCCGACTCCGAACAGGCAGGCATGCTCGGCCGCGCGCAGGAGATCGAGAACCTGGAAGGCCAGTTGCGCGCGCAGACGCTGATCGCCGAAGAATCGCGCGGCGCGCTCGTGCGGGCCGAGGCGGCCTACACCGAAGCCTCGCAGCGTCTCGTTGCGGCGCGGCGGGAGGCGGCCGAAACGCAAACGCGCGCGCACCAGCTGCAGGTGGAATTGCTTCGCCTGTCGCAACTGGCAGAGCAGACCAGCGTCCGTCGCGACCAGCTCGACACCGAGTTGCATGAAATCGACGCACAGCTGGATGAACTCATCGAAAGGCGGGCCACGGGCGAAGCGAGGTTCGAGGAACTGGACATGCAGCTGGCCACCACGCAAGAGCGGCATGCCGAACTGGAAGAGGCGGTGATCGCCGCCGAACGTCGGCTCGCCGATGCGCGAGAGCAGTTGCGCGCGCTGGAGCGGCAGGCACAGGAGGCGCAGTTCGCGTCACGCTCCCTGGCCGCGCGGCGGGGCGAACTGCAACGCAGCATCGAGACGGCCGCGCAGCAGGTGCAGGGCAACGCACAATCGGAGCAGCAGCTCCGCGAGGAACTCGGCCGCCTCACCGACGC
>Ga0170475_104894677_pt1 | contig 18675 bp, 18 predicted proteins | sample Soicark_Litter_5_FD_111474 | JGI IMG/M metagenome (GOLD analysis project Ga0170475, IMG submission 111474) | Avena fatua rhizosphere microbial communities from Hopland, California, USA. Combined Assembly of 48 SPs
AAGTTAGCCCTTCGGACGCTAGCCTCGCCAGAACGCCACAATCGCACTAGGGATGACAGGACAGTGGCCAAGAAGCTTTATGTCGGGAATCTGACTTACGACACCACCGAGGACAACTTGGTGGAGCTGTTCAGTGAGTATGGCGAGGTGCTCTCGGCGCAGATCATCATCGACCGCGAAACCAACCGCTCGAAGGGCTTTGGTTTCGTCGAGATGTCCAACGGCGCTGAGGAAGCGGCCAACGGCCTCAACGGTCAGGACTTCCGTGGCCGGAACCTGACGGTTAACGAAGCCCGCCCGCGTGAAGACCGCGGCCCTCGTGGCGGCGGTGGTGGCGGCTACAGCGGCGGCGGCGGTGGTGGTTACGGCGGCGGTGGCGGTGGCTACGGCGGCGGTGGCCGTTCCGGCGGTGGCGGCGGCTACGGCGGCGGCGGCCGTTCCGGCGGCGGCGGCTACTGATCTCCCCTCACGCAAACGACCCACGGTGACGTGGGTCTGCTTCGCTAACCTCAGGGCGGCACATGTTTCGGCATTGCCGCCTTTGCTTTTTGAGCGCCATCACTGCCGCCGAGCAGGGCCTGCATCCTGCGTCGGGGCCGAGCTCCCCGGCCACTTACTCGCCCGAACGGTGCTTTCGGGCCCGGCCCACGAGAAGGCGGTCGAAGACTGCGTTCGGCAGCCCGCGCAGCAGCTTGGCCAGCACACCCATCTGCCAAGGGATCACCCGGTAGCTCGCCCCTGCGGCGATGGCGTCGAAGGCACGGTCCGCGAACTCGTCGGGCTGCATGAGGAATGGCATGCTGTAGCGGTTTTTCACAGTGAGCGGGGTGGCGATATAACCCGGCAGCAGCGTCACGACGCGAACGCCTGACGGCCGCAACTCGCCTCGCAGGCTCTCAAGGTAGCTGATCACGGCGGCCTTGCTCGAACAGTAGGCCCCATGGCCCGGCAGGCCGCGTATTCCCCCGACACTGGCAATGCCCGCGAACCGGCCTGAACCGCGCTCGCGCATCGGCGCGATGAACGGCTGAAATGTGGCCGCCATGCCGAGGTTGTTCGTCTCGTACGTGCGGCGCATCACTTCCAGGTCCTCGAAGATGGCGGTGTCGACACCGAGGCTGATGCCGGCGTTGGCGATCACCACATCGGGCAGCCCTTGCGCGGTAATGCACGCGCGCCCCGCAGCGGTGATGGCGTCGATGTCGCGCACGTCGGCGGCGTGGACGCTGCACTTCGCCGGGTCGATTCCCTCGGTCCGTGCCCAGGCAACTACTTCCGCACCGCGCCGGGCCACCAACGCAAGGCGGTAGCCGGCTCGGTGGTATCGGCGGGCCAGTGCCTGGCCGATGCCGCTCGATGCGCCAGTGATGTAGACCAGAGGCGCTGTCATGGCCGGACGGGGCGAGGATCGAAGACTGCGCGCGAGCGTCCGGTGAAGCGGACGATGCCGTCTGCGTGCGTGTACTCCATGCCGTCGGCGTGCACCTCCGTGCCGCCCTGGGTAACGACGACCGGTTTATTCGAGAACACGCGTTCAGCATCCAGGAAGGCATGCAGGAACTCACTGCGGAAGTAGATGGCGGATTCCGTGGGCGTCGCCTCGCGCACGACTTCGGCCTGGCCGGTCAAACGCACTTCGGTGGCTTTGCCATCGGTGACAGCCTGGCGTGCCGTGGCGACAGTGGTGCGATTTTCTTCGTCAATGGCTCGCAGGCGCACGTTGTCAATCTCGAGTGTGTCGGTGTCGGGGTAGTGGCGCAGCGTCTCGCCTTCGATTTGAGCTTCCAGCGTGCCGGCCGCAGTGTAGCGCTGCACGGAAAACTGATGCATTTTGTAATCGGGTTCATGGCGGGGCGCGACCGCCGGGCGGTCATCGCTCTGTGGCACCGTGTTCTTGACCAACCACCACGTGCCGAGCGCGAGCAAGGCCATCAACATCACGGGCAGATAGGTGGATGCCATCTGGGCCAGCTGCCACGTCCATGGCTGCTTCTGCGGCGCGGGCGATAGGTCGGCGTCAGGCGGCGCGAGGGTGTTGGTAGAGGCGTCCACCACGGTCAGGGCGATGCGTCGAGAGTGATCAGATGGCCATGAAGCAGCCGCGCGTAAGCGCCACGAGCGGTCAGCAGCACGTCACAGCATTCGCGCGCTGCGCCGTGGCCGCCGCGGGCGGTGGTGACGTGGTGGGCGATGGCGAGCACTTCGGCATGGGCGTTGGCGGGCGCACAGGCGAATGCGGCGCGGGTCATGAGCGGCAGGTCGGGCCAGTCGTCACCGATGGCGGCAAGCTCGGGCCAATCGATCTGCAGCGCGGTCATGACACCCGCGGCGGCGGCGAGTTTGTCGTGTGCGCCGTAGACCGCATGGCGAATGCCGAGGTCGGATACGCGCCGGCGCACGGCCGCTGAATCGCGGCCGGTGATGACGATCGGCTCGATGCCGCCCTGAGCGAGCAGCTTGAGACCGTGGCCGTCGAGGGTGTTGAAAGCTTTGAACTCTTCACCGCCGGCGCCGATGTAGATCCGGCCGTCGGTAAGCACACCGTCGACATCGAAGATGGCGGCGCGGATGCCCTGGGCTTTCAGCAGCAGCTCGGGGGGAAACGACAGGGCGGGCGTCAGCATCAGATGACCTTCGCGCGCATCAGGTCGTGGGTGTTGAGGGCGCCCACCAATTCACCGGCGGCATCGACGACGAGCACGCTGGTGATGCGGTGCCGCTCCATCAGCTCGGCGGCCTCGACGGCCAACGCGTCGGCGCAGATGACTTGGGGATTGGAATGCATCGTCTCGCGGGCACTCAGGCCCCGCAGGTCTTGGCCGCTTTCGACGAGGCGGCGCAGGTCACCGTCGGTGAAGATGCCGAGCACGCGGCCCGCGGCATCAACCACGGCAGTGGCGCCGAGCCCCTTGCGGGTCATCTCTTTCATCATGCCGACGAAGGCGGCATCAGCCGGTACGCGGGGCACGGCGTCGCCGGTGCGCATGACATCGCGAACATGGGTGAGCAGCTTGCGGCCCAGGCTGCCGCCAGGGTGTGAACGGGCGAAATCCTCTTCGCGGAAGCCGCGTGCATCGAGCAGCGCCACAGCCAGGGCATCGCCCAGTGCCATCTGGGCGATGGTGCTTGCGGTGGGAGCCAGGTTCAGCGGGCAGGCTTCCTGGTCGACGCCGCTGTCAAGCACGATGTCGGCGTGACTGGCGAGCGAGGATCCGGGGCGCCCGGTCATGGTCACGAGCGTGATGCCCACGCGCTTGAGCGCCGGCAGGATGGCCGCGAGTTCGTCGCTTTCGCCGGAGTTCGATATGGCGAGCACGACGTCGCCCGGAGTGACCATGCCGAGGTCGCCGTGGCTCGCTTCGGCCGGATGCACGAACAGGGCCGGGGTGCCGGTGGATGCGAGCGTGGCGGCAATCTTGCGGCCGACGTGCCCGCTCTTGCCCATGCCCATGACCACCACCCGTCCGGTGCAGCGCAGCATGGCAAACACGGCATTGGTGAATCCGCCTCCTTGCCGGCCCTTCAGCCCGAGCAATGCATTTGATTCGATGTCGAAGGTGTCGCGAGCGAGACGCAATGCGCGTGGCGCATCGAAAGATTCGTGGGGTACGGCGGTGCTGGGCACGATGAGGAGCTTGGGGTCCAGTAGGATGGAGCGATTGTAGGCACCCTCCCCCTCCCCGTCCCCTCCGATGGCATCCACCCTGGAACTGGTGTTGTTGTACTTGGTCGCAGCCGTCGTTGGCGTGGCCGCCTGCCGCTCGTTGAAATTGCCACCCATGTTGGGGTACCTGGCCGTGGGTGTGCTGATCGGCCCGAACGCGCTGGCCCTGGCGAGAGGCTCGGCCGGGATCAACTATCTGGCGGAGTTCGGGGTGGTGTTCTTGATGTTCGTGATCGGCCTCGAATTCAACCTGCCCAAGCTGCGCAGCATGCGCACGCTGGTGTTCGGTCTTGGCTTGTCCCAGGTGACGACGACGATTCTTGCGGCCGTGGTCGGCAATGTCGTGATGACTTGGGCCTTTGCGATGCTGGGCCGCAATTGGGGCCTCGGCTGGCAAAGCGCGGTGGCGCTCGGCGGCGCGCTGGCCATGAGCAGCACCGCCATCGTGGTGAAACTGATGGCCGAGCGGTTGGAGCTGGAGTCCGAACACGGTCGCCGGGTGATGGGCGTGCTGCTGTTCCAGGATCTGGCCGTGGTTCCGCTGCTGGTGCTGATCCCGGCGCTCGGCTCGTCGCCGGAGGTGCTGATGCAGTCGCTGGCGTTCGCTGCGCTGAAGGCGTCCGCGCTGCTGACTGTGTTGCTCGTCGGCGGGCAGCGTGTGATGCGCTGGTGGCTCACGCTGGTGGCGCGGCGGCGCAGCGAGGAACTGTTCGTCCTGAACCTCCTTCTCGTCACGCTGGGCCTGGCCTACCTGACGGAACATGCCGGCCTGTCGCTTGCCCTCGGCGCCTTCGTGGCCGGCATGTTGATCGCTGAGACGGAGTACAAGCACCAGGTGGAGACCGACATCAGACCGTTCCACGATGTGCTGCTCGGCCTCTTTTTCATCACCATCGGCATGAAGCTGAACGCCGAAATCGTGATGCAGCGCTGGGGCTTGGTACTGTTGCTGAGCCTGTTGCCGGTGCTGTTCAAGTTCACGCTCGTGGCGGGTTTGTCCAAGATGTTCGGTGCGTCGCCGGGGGTGTCGCTTCGCACCGGGCTGTACTTGGCGCAGGCCGGTGAGTTCGGCTTCGTGCTGCTGACGATGGCGACGCAGCAAAACCTGCTGCCCGCGCACCTGCAAAGCCCAGTGCTCGCCAGCATGGTCCTGTCGATGCTTGCGACGCCATTCGTGATCATGCACAGTGATCGCATCGTGATGCGATTGAGCGCAAGCGACTGGCTGATGCAATCGGTGGCCATGACCCGCATTGCCAAGCGCGCCATCAACACCGAGGCGCACATCATCATCGCCGGGTATGGCCGCAGCGGTCAAAACCTCGCGCGCCTGCTGGAGCAAGAGCAGATCCCGTACATGGCGCTGGACCTCGATCCGGACCGTGTCCGCCAAGCCACGGCGGCGGGCCAAAGCGTGGTGTTCGGTGACGCGGCGCGGCTGCAGAGCCTGATGGCCGCCGGGCTCGCGCGGGCCAATGCGGTGGTGGTGAGTTACCACGACACGGCGTCTGCGCTGAAGATTCTCCACCTGGTGCAGGAGCACGCACCGAAGGTGCCTGTGATCGTGCGCACCCGCGATGACACCGACATCGAACGCCTTCAGGCTGCCGGCGCTACCGGTGTGGTGCCCGAGACCATCGAGGGATCTTTGATGCTCGCCAGCCACGCGTTGGCCTTGGTCGGGGTGCCCATGCGGCGGGTGATCCGCGTCGTGCAGGACCAGCGCGATGCCCGATATGGCCTGTTGCGCGGGTACTTCCACGGGGCCGACGACGATACTGCAGACGAGCGCCAACAGGCCCGGTTGCACAGCGTGAGCCTGCCGCCTGCCGCCGCAAGCCTGGGTGAAACATTGGAATCGCTGGCGTTGCACGCGCTCGGGGTGAGCGTGGTATCGGTGCGCCGGGCCTCCGGCGCGGTGACCCGGCCTGACGACAAGCTTCGCCTCACGGCCGGCGATACGCTCGTGCTGTCGGGCCGCCCAGAGCCGCTGGCGCTGGCGGAGAGCAAACTGCTCGGGCGAGGTTAAGCGAGGCGCCGCAGCCACGGTTGCCAGAGGCGTCCGGACGCAGGAAGATGGCCCTTTCTGCAAGGGGATCGCATGAAAAACTGGGTCAAGACCGGCCTGGCCGTTGCCGGCCTGCTCGGTGCGGGGCTCTCCGCACACGCGCAGCTTGCGCCGCCGACCGCCAAGTCGGCTGTTCAGCACCGGCGCTGGCAGGCCGCCATCGACGCCTTTGCGGCCGAGGATCGCCTCCATGCGCCTGAACCGGGTGGCGTGCTGTTCGTTGGAAGTTCATCGATCCGTCTGTGGGATTCGTTGCAGTCGCAGTTCAAGGACGTCCGCGTGGTACAGCGGGGGTTCGGCGGCTCGCGGTTGTTCGATTGCGCCGAACACGTTCAGGCGCTGGTTGTTCCGTACAAGCCTCGGCTCGTGGTGCTGTATGCGGGTGACAACGATCTGGTGGAGGGACGGACCCCGCACGATGTGCTGGCGAGCTTGCGTGCGTTCGTCGAGGGCGTGCGAAGCGCCCTGCCCGGAACCCGCATCGCCTACATGTCGATCAAACCCAGCCCGTTGCGCGCCGCCCTCCTGCCGCTGGTGAGGGAAGCGAACGGGCTGGCGCGCGCGTACCTGTCGAGTGATCCGGAGTTGACCTATGTCGATGTGTTCACCGAAATGCTGGATCCAGAGGGCCAGCCTCGGCGTGAACTGTTCCAGCCCGATGCGCTTCACCTCAATGCGCGCGGATATTTGATTTGGCAGGCTGCGCTGTCAGCCGTCGTGAAGTGACGGAGCGGCGGATGAACCACTGCTGTGCCCGCGCCACCCCGTAGAGCGCGGCGAAGCTGGCCACCAGGATCCATGCGTCGATCCACAGGGGACGCTCGGGCTTGGCCTCGCCCACAATCGCGAGTGCCACCAGTACAAGTACCAGATGGCAGCAAAACACCGTGAGCGACGCGGCGCCTAACACCTCGAGAAAACGGCACCTCGGCAGGTTTCTTTTCAGCCATGGGCCGAAGTGCATGACAAGCACCATCAGCGCGAGGAAGTCGAGCAGGCGCAGGGGGCCGATGCGCCACTTGTCGAACAGCAGGTTCAAAGCTGAATGGTCACCGAACGGGACCTGCCCCACGGCATGACGCCATACCAGGCACACCGCGGCGTATGCGGCTGCGAGGAACACCAGCGAGGGCGGAAACGGGCGGGTGCTGCCGCCGGTCCGAATGACAAGCGTCGACCCCATCCAAAGGCCTAGCACCCACAGGAACTGCCATGCAAGCGGTGAGAACGACCCGGTCTGGTCGGCGGGCACCGGCAAGCCCGTGAACTTGACGGCCTGCCCGTACAACCAACCCCCGAGCGTGAACTGCGCCCCCAACCACAGCGCGACGCTGGCAGCAAGGGTGCCGGTCCATCCCTGGTGCAGGCCATGGAGCAGCAGGACCGGGCTCACGAGCATGAACACGATGTACATGGGAAGGATGTCCAGCAGCGGAGGGTTGTACAGCAAGAGCGCGGCGCCGAACACGGCGGCAACGGGGTCTTGGCGGTAGAACGCGATCAGGTTGCCGATGTCGACGCCGTGGGCGAGCATGTCGAGGAACGCCACCACCGTGAACAGGAACACCAGCAGCGCAGCCTGACAGGCGTACACCTTCAGCGCGCGGATCAGGAAAGCTTCGCGCATCCTGCGCTCACCCTCTCGCCGGGCGCGCAAGGTGTAGACCATGCCAGCCATGTACGCCGACAGCATCACGAAACCTTCGGCTGCCGACACAAACCCGAACGGTTGCCCTAGTGGCACGGCCACGCGCGTGGGAAGGTGCGTGAGGATCATCAGCACGAGCATGAGCCCGCGCAATGCATCGAGTTCCCAAAGCCGGCCCATGGAGAGTACGGAATAACCTCTCCAGGGAGCAATCCCTGTTCCCGATCAGGCCACTTCGTGCAGCACGGCCAGCAGTCGGTCGATGTCGGCCTCCGAATGCGCGGCAGACAGGGAGATGCGCAGCCGTGCCGTGCCTTCCGGCACGGTAGGCGGACGAATGGCGGGAGCCCAGATGCCGCGTTGCCGCATGGCGTTCATCACGGCCAGCGCCTCTTCGTTGCCGCCGATGATCAGCGGTTGGATCGCCGTACCGGAAGCGGCATGCTCCCACGGAAGGTCCACCGTGCCGGCGCGCAGGCGGGCGATCAGGCGGTGCAGGCGGGCGCGGCGCCATTCCTCCTGTTCGATCACACGGACGGATGCGCGCAGCGCCGCGGTCACCATTGCCGGCGTGGCCGTCGCGAAGATGTAGCTGCGCACGCGCTGCATCAGCCATTCGATGAGGGTGGCGTGGCCCGCCACGAATGCACCGGCACTGCCGGCGGCCTTGCCGAGGGTGGCCATGTAGATCAGGCGCGGCGAATCGATGCCGAGATGGGCGGCGGTGCCGCGGCCCTCGGGGCCGAGCACGCCGAAGCCATGTGCGTCGTCGATCAGCAGCCACGCGTCGTGGCGTTCGCACAGCGCGATCATCCCGGCGATCGGGGCCACGTCGCCGTCCATGCTGAACACAGCGTCGGTGACGACCAGCTTGCGACGTGCGGTGCTGCGCTGCAGCGCTTCCGTAAGCGCCGCGAGGTCGTTGTGGGGGTAGATGTGGGTGTCGGCGCGCGACAAACGCACGCCATCGATCAGGCATGCGTGGTTGAGCGCGTCGGAGAACACCGCGTCGCCCCGGCCCACGAGTGCCGGGATCAGGCCGACGTTCGCGACGTAGCCGGAGCCGAAGTACAGCGCACGCGGCAGACGAACGAAGGCTGCAAGTTCTTGTTCGAGCGCGTCGGTTGACGCGCTGTGGCCGCTGACGAGCGGCGAGGCGCCGGCACCCACGCCGTACGCGAACGCCGCTTGGCGCGCGGCCTCGATCAACGCGGGGTGCTGTGACAGGCCCAGGTAATCGTTGCTGCAGAAGGCCAGCACGGGATTGCCGTCGACCCGCAGGTGCGCGCCGTCCACGGCTTCGATGACCGGGCGCGTTCTGATCAGGTGGGCCGCGGCCAAGGCATCGAGGGCGGTTTGAAATTCGGCGGTGGGGTCGATCATCAGGGCAGAGATTGCAGAACAATCCGGCAATGTTAGGGCTGTCCGGCGGCTTCGCGCCACACGACCTGATCCGGGCGAGGAGACGCCATGCGGGGCACCTCGGCCCACATCGGCGAATCGAGCCGGGCCGCGAGCGTGGCGATGTTGTCCTCCACCGACGCCATGGTGGGGTCGATGCGGTTGGCCACCCAGCCGGCCAGGCGCAAGCCTCGGGCCCGAACGGCCTCCGCGGTCAGCAGCGCATGGCTGAGGCATCCGAGCCGCAGGCCCACCACCAGCACCACCGGCAGCGCGAGCCGCTCCGCGAGGTCCGCGCCGGTCTGGGTGTCGTTCAGCGGCACGTGAAAGCCGCCGGCACCTTCGACCACGACGGCATCGGCGAGCTTCGCCAATTGTTGGTAGCGATCGGCCAGCAGGTCGATGCTGATCGTCTGCCCTGCCGCTCGCGCGGCGAGGTGCGGAGACATCGGCAGAGGCAGACAGTACGGATTGTCGAGTGCATGAGGCACGGCCAGCGTGCCCGCAGCGCGCAACGCCACGGCATCCTCGTTGTCGGGGCCGCCGGGAAATGCGGTGGTGCCGGCCGCCACGGGTTTCATGCCCACCACGCGGGCGTGCCGGCGGCGCAGGTGGTGCAGCAGCGCGCAGCTCACAAGCGTCTTGCCCACTTCCGTGTCGGTGCCGGTGACGAAAAACGCCGTGGTCATGCCGTCGCTTCCAGTGCGGCGAGCGCTTGGGTTGCGAGCCAGACGGTCGCTTCCTCATCGATCACGTAGGGCGGCATGAAGTAGAGCGTCGAGCCGATCGGGCGCAGCATCAGGCCGCGCTCCAGCGCCGCGGCGTGGTAGCGGCGCGAGAACGTGGGATCTTCGGTATCGACGTCGAATGCCCAGATCATGCCGAGCTGGCGGGCCGCCTTCACCTTTGGGTGGCGCACGATGGGTTCGCTCAATGCCGTCAGGCGCGCCGCGGTGGCGCGGTTGTGCGCGTGCCAATCGCGCTGGCCGAAGACCTCGAGCGTGGCCAGTGCGGCACGGCATGCGAGTGGGTTGCCGGTGTATGAATGCGAATGCAAGAAGCCGCGGACGGTGAGGTCGTCGTAGAAGGCGCCGTAGATGGCGTCGGTGCACAACACGGCCGACAAGGCGAGCGTGCCGCCGGTCAGTCCCTTCGACAGGCAAATCAGGTCGGGGCGGATGCCCGCCTGCTGGTGCGCGAACATGGAACCGGTGCGACCGAACCCGACGGCGATTTCATCGACGACGAGGTGCACTTCGTAGCGGTCGCACAGTGAGCGTGCCTGTCGCAGGTATTCGGGGTCGTGCATCGCCATGCCGGCGGCGCATTGCACCAGCGGCTCGACGATCAATGCGGCCACCTCGGCATGGTGCCGCTCAAGGTACGTGCCAAGTGCAGCCGCAGCACGGCCGGCGTGCTCGGCTGCCGATTCTCCGGGCGCGGCGGCGCGGGCATCGGGGCTCGCAACCGTGGCGCTGACGCGCACGAGCGGGCCGTAAGCTTCCCGGAAGAGCGCAATGTCGGTGACCGACAGCGCGCCCACTGTCTCGCCGTGGTACCCCTGCGCCAGGCCGATGAAGCGGTTCTTGCCGGGGCGGCCGTGATTGCGCCAGCTGTGCGCGCTCATCTTCAGCGCGATCTCGGTGGCTGACGCGCCGTCACTCGCATAAAAAGCGTGACCGAGCCCGGTGAGCGCAGCGAGACGTTCGGAGAGTTCGACCACCGGCTCGTGCGTGCAGCCGGCCAACATCACATGCGACAGACGGCCGAGCTGCTCGGTCATCGCCGCGACGATGTGGGGGTGGTTGTGGCCGAAGAGATTGACCCACCATGAGCTGATGCCGTCGAGGTAACGGCGTCCCTCGGTGTCATGCAGCCATGGTCCATCGGCGCGGACGATGCCCAGCAGCGGCTGGGTCTCGTGCTGCTTCATCTGGCTGCATGGGTGCCAGACGGCACGGCGGCTGCGTTCGATCAGCGAGGTCATGTCAGGCCTCCTGCACCATGCCCGCCCGGTAGACCTCGAAGATCAACATCAACGGCGCCGTGGGGGTGACGACGCGGTAGCTTCGGCTCGCCCGGACGTCGCGCTGGCCGACGTGGGACCACAGCACCTCCGACAGGGCCTCGGAGGCCGACACGGTCTCGCGCTGCACGAACAGGCGCTGGAGCAGATGGCCCACCGGGGCCTGACCGGCGTCGAGGCCGGCCAGGAACCAATCCGGCACCACGTCAAGGCGCGTGTATGAAAGGTTGTCCATCATCGTGCGACCGTGCGCATGCAGGCTCGTCACACGTTCCAGCCAATGGCTGCCACCCAAGTGCTCGCGCACCGTGGAGGGAACGTCCGCCGTCTGCCGCTGATGGTGCAGCTGCACCCCGACAGGTCGGCGCGCGAGCGCTTCGCACACGCGCGTCGTGGAACCGTCGAGGGCCAGCAATGCCCGCAGCAGGGGTGCGTGTGCCGGGTCGTCGGGAAAAAGTTGTCGCTCTACACTCATGCGCCCAGAATCTCTTGTTGCCGAAGTTGACGCCCAGGATCGTACCCCTTGAGCTCGCCGCGTCTCCGCAGGCGGTGTGTGCGCGCCTGCGCGGCCGTGGCGATACAGTGTTGCTCGAAAGCAGCAAATTGATGCCCGGGCTGTCCGGTTGGTCCTGCGTGGCCGGTCCGCCCGCGGCGACGCTGGAGACGGATGAGCACCAGACGGTACTGCGCGGCGTCGACGGTGCCGACCTCGGCGCCTGGGCGGACCCGTTCGACGCGTTGGCCGACGTGTTGGCAAGCATGGTGCGCACCGATGTGCTGTCGCACCGCGTGCCCTTTGCAGGCGGGCTCGCCGGTTTTGTCGGCTACGACCTCGCACGCCACGTGGAACGCCTGCCGGTGATGGCGGCGGCCGACCCTGCCATGCCCCGCATGCGCCTGCACGTGTGCGACCATGTGCTGGCCTACGACCATGCTGCAGGCCGGTGGTGGAGCTGCACCACTGAGGGACACGGGCCCGGCCGCGCCGCGGTCTGGGCCGAAACCCTTGCCCGTGCCCATGGCCCGGATCCAGCGGCTGGCCAGTTCCACGCCGCGCCGCTCGTGTCCCGCACCGATCCGGCCCGCTATATGGCCGACGTCCGGCAGGTGCTCGACTACATCGCGGCCGGCGACATTTTTCAGGCCAATCTGTCACACCGGCTGGAAGGAGCGTTCGCCGGCGACCCGTGGGCGTTGTACACGCGGCTCACGGCACTGAATCCGGCGCCGTTCTCGGCGTTTCTCGAGAGCGACGGCCTTGCCGTTGCCAGCGCGTCGCCCGAACGCTTCTTGAAGCTCAACGGCCGCGACGTGGTGGCCCGGCCCATCAAGGGCACCCGCGCCCGCGACGCCGACCCGGTCCGCGACCATGCAGCGCGCGACGCCCTGGCGGTCAGCATCAAGGACCGCGCCGAAAACGTCATGATTGTGGACCTGATGCGCAATGACCTGGGACGCGTGGCCGACACTGGCAGCGTCTCGGTCGAGCGCTTGTTCGAAATAGAGTCCCATCCCAGTGTGTGGCAGATGGTATCGACGATCCGCGCACGGCTGCGTGCGGGGTTCGGCGCTTCCGAACTGTTGCGCGCCTGCTGGCCACCGGGGTCGATGACCGGCGCGCCGAAGGTGCGGGCGATGGAGATCATCGAATCGCTTGAGCCGGTGCGGCGCGGGCCGTATGCCGGGGCCATCGGGTACTTTGATGCCGGCGGTGCGATGGACCTGTCCGTGGTGATTCGCACGGCGGTGATCGCTGCAGGCCGGGTGATGGTGCAAGTGGGGGGTGCGGTGGTGGCCGATTCGCTGCCTGAGGCCGAACTCGACGAAACCTACGCCAAGGGTCGGCTGCTGATGCAGGCGCTGGCGCAAGTGCCGCCAGGGCCACCGCTCATCTAAGGATCTGGCCGGGCCAGCTCCTGGGCCAGTGCCTTCGCCCGCACTTCGACGAACAGGTACATCGCCGTGGCAACGATCATGGGGGCCAGGTAGTAGATGGCGCGGTACGCGAACAGCGCACCGAGCAGTTCACCGTGGGGGACCTGGTGCCACAACAACGCGACAAAGGTACCTTCCAGCACCCCGATGCCGGCGGGCACGTGCGTGATCACGCCGGCCACCGCGGCGATCAGCAGCACACTCAGCACGGTGGGATACGCGATGCGCTGCTGCAGCAGCACATGGACGATGCCGGCGATCAGCAGCCAGTTCGTGCAAGACAAGACGACCTGCATCGCGGCAATGCGCCAGGACGGAAGCCCGATCTCGTATCCGCGCACGGTCCAGCTGCGTTTCTTCGCCGCCACGCATGCCAAGATGTAGCTCGCAGCCACCGTGAGCAGCACGCCACCCAGTACCTGAAGCCCATCGTGGCCGAGTTTCCAATCCGGCGGCAGTGCGAGCGGCCGGAACAGCAGGACCCCGCCCGCGAGAACGGTGTAACCCAGCCAGTTGGTCAGCAGGCTCATTGTCAGCACGCGGGTGATCACCTCGTTACCCAGGCCCAGGCGTGCGTAGAGGCGATAGCGGAACGCGAGCCCGCCGGGCGAGCCGAGGTTCAGGTTGAATACGTAGCTGATGAACGTGACGAGCATGACCCGGCCCGTCCCGAGCCGGTGGCCGGTCAGGTGGCGGCCGAAGAGATCGAACGTGCTGTACAGCACGTGGCTGGCCAGCCCAAGCGCAGCTCCGATCGCAAGCACGGCGTGCGGCAGCGCCCGCATGGAGGCCCACACACGATCCCATTCGATGATGCGCGCCTGGCGAAAGAGCAGCCAAGCCACGAGCCCGAAGAAGACCACGGTAAGAATGCGCTTCATGACCGGCCACACGGAGGTGGTCGCCTCGTCAGCGACGGCTGCGCGGGGGTTCATGGTGTCTCGGGGGTTTCTGTCACATGGGCCATCCCGGCCGGGCTGCCTGCTGCTTGGCTCGCGTCGGGTTGCGCAACGACCACCTTCGGTACATGGGCAGGCAACCAGCCCGCCCAGGCAGGATAGCGGCGCAGGAAGTGGAAGACAAGGAAGCTGCGCAAGACATGAAGCACAGTGCGCGTGGGCAGGCGTTCGGGGGTGATCTCCTTGCAACTGTTCGCGATCAAGTCCTCGAGCCGTTCGCGCAGACGGTGGTTGAACGACCGGTCGCGGATGACCACGTTGGCTTCGAGATTGAGTGACAGGCTCAGTGGGTCGAGGTTGCTCGATCCCACGGTGGCCCACTCATCGTCGGCCAACGCCACCTTGCTGTGGAGAGGGCGCGCGCAATATTCGTAGATCTGCACGCCGGCGCGCTGGAGATGGTCGTACAACATCGCTGCCGCGGTCTTGACGATGCGCATATCGGGCTCGCCCTGCAGTATCAACCGCACGCGCACGCCGCGATGCGCCGCGCGACGCAATTCCTTGAGCAGCCGATAGCCGGGGAAGAAATAGGCATTCGCGATGATCACTTCCTTTCTCGCGGCGCGAATGGCCACGCGGTAGTGGCGTTCGATGTCGGTGCGATGGTGCTGGTTGTCGCGGGTCACGAAGAGCGAGGCGCCCTCGCCGACGACCTGGTTGCGCGGTGGGGGGGCACGCCGGTGAAACCAGTGCCGGCGCTGGTTTTCGTCAGAGATGGCCGAGCGGGCGAATTTGTGGATCTCGGCAACGATGGGGCCTTCGACCTTGAGGGCATGGTCCTGCTTGGCCATCGGGCCGAAGTCCAGGAGGTGGTCTGCCGAGTAGTTGATGCCACCCACGAACGCGACCGCTTCGTCAACGACCACGATCTTGCGATGCATGCGGCGGAACACGTTCGTGCGCATTCCGAGGAAGCGGGGCTTCGGGTCAAAGGCGCGCAAGCGCACGCCCGCGGCGGCGAGCGGTGCGATGAACGCCGGTGTCAGCTCGGACGAACCAAACCCGTCCACGAGCACGTCGACACTGACTCCGCGCCGGGCCACCTCCATCAGCACCCCGTGCAGCTCCCAGCCCACCTTGTCCTCGAACACGATGAAGGTCTCGAGCAGGACCTCCTGACGCGACTGCCGGATGGCGTCGAACACGGCGGGGAAAAAAGCTTCGCCGTTTTCCAACAGCTCGAAGCGGTTCCCGGTGGTCCAGCGGGCATTCACAGCGCGATCTCCGCGGCAAGCGGGGCATGATCTGACAGGTGCGACCAAGGTCTGCGGGGCAACACGAATGGGGCATGCACGGCGGCGTTGCGTACGTAGATGCGGTCCAGTTGCAGCATTGGAAATCGCGCCGGAAATGTGCGCGCCGATCGACCGTGTGCCTTGACGAAGACTTCATGCAAACCCGCGCCGTGTTCGAGGATGCGGTGGGCATTGCGACGCCAGTCGTTGAAGTCGCCAGCGACCAGAAGCGGGGCGTCGTTGGGCACCTCCTCGCGCACCATCTGGCACAGCATGTCGAGCTGCTTGCGGCGGTGCGCCTCCTGCAAGCTCAGGTGCACGCAGATCGCGTGAATCTCCGGCCGGGTCTCCCGCCCCGGCACCTTCATCACCACGTGCAGCAGGCCGCGACGCTCGGGCCCGGCGATAGACACGTCGTGGTTCTCATGGTGGACGATCGGGTACTTCGACAGCACGGCATTGCCGTGGTGGCCATGCGGGTAAACGGCATTGCGGCCATAGGCGAACTGCGGCCAGATCGATTCGGCCAGGAACTCGTAGTGGGGCGCGTCGGGCCAGTTGTGGAACCGGTCGGGATGGTGCACATGAGTGCCCTGCACCTCCTGGAGGAAAACGACGTCAGCCGACACCGCACGCACCGCTTCGCGCAATTCCGGCAGCACGAAACGGCGGTTCAGCGCCGTGAACCCTTTGTGGGTATTCACCGTCAGCACTTTGAACGTGAACTCGGCATCGGAGACGGCCGCGGTTCGGACGTGCATCATCCTTTCGGAGAGGGAATGCGCCATCCTTCGTTTGTACCGAAGGGCGTTCCATCCGGCTGTAGGAAAATGCCTGGACTGGTGGAGGCTTGGGGCAGCACCCCTCCCCGATGCGTCAGATCAGGCCCTCTGCCCTCAACGACTCGCCCACTGCGGCGCGGGCCCCCACCCGAGCGACGAATGCCAGCAAGTCCGGCAGATCGTCGGTTGCAATGCCCACGTGCTTGGTCCAGTTGACGACGGTGTAGAGGTATGCATCGGCGACCGTGAAGGTTTCGCCCATCAGGAAGCTCTTGCCCGCGAGCTGGCTGTCCACCCATGTCAGACGATGGCGCAACCAGCCCTTGAACAGATCCTTGGCCTCCGTCGGCATGGCGGGCACGAACAGCGGGCCGAACGATTTGTGAAGTTCGGTGGCGATGTAGCTTAGCCATTCCTGCAGCCGGTAGCGGGCCATCGTCCCGGCTGGCGGTGTGAGTTGCTTTTGCGGCACCTGATCTGCGATGTATTGCAAGATGGCGGGGCATTCGGTCAAGCGTTCACCATTGGCGATCTCGAGCACCGGGACGGTGCCCTTCGGGTTGACGATGTGGAAGTCTCTGCCATCTTCCATCTGGTGTGTCTTGGTGCTTGTGCGCACCAGCTCGAACGCCAGACCCGCCTCATGCAAAACGATGTGTGGCGCCAGCGAACTGGCGCCGCGACTGTAGTAGAGCTTCATGCGAACTCCAGATCGGATGGGAACGGAACCGACATTAGCCTCCCCTCGCCGACCGTGCAATCCGTTTGAGTGCTGGCATCAAATCGCCGCCACGCGAATTCCGCCGTGGGCCACTACATTAGATTTATGGATACGCCTGCGCCCATGCAGTCCCGTACCGTCGAACGGCAGGTGCGCGGACAACCCACCTCCGACGGTGACGGCGTGAAACTGACTCGCGTATTGACGCAGGCGCTGCAACGCCGCCTGGATCCGTTCCTGATGCTGGACGCGTTCGGCAGCGATGCCGCGACCGATTACATCGGCGGCTTTCCGACCCACCCGCACCGCGGGTTCGAGACGGTGACGTACATGCTGGCCGGCCGCATGCGCCACCAGGACAGTGTCGGGAATGTGGGCCTCTTGGAGCCCGGCAGCCTGCAGTGGATGACGGCAGGCCGGGGAATTCTGCATTCCGAAATGCCCGAGCAGGAAGAGGGCCGCATGGCGGGTTTCCAGCTCTGGGTCAACCTTGCCGCGAAAGACAAGCTCTCCGCTCCGAACTATCGCGACGTGCCGCCGGGCGAGGTGCCGGTCGTGCGCCTGGGCGATGGGGCCACAGTGCGTGTGCTGGCCGGCAAGACGCACGGTATCACGGGCGCCGTGACCCGGCCTAACACCGAGCCGCTGTACCTCGATGTGACCTTGCCGCCGGGCGCCACGTTCGAGCAACCTATTCCGCCTCAACACAACGCCTTCGTGTACGTGTTCGGTGGTGCGGTGAATGTGGCGGGCACGCGCGTCGAAACCGACCGCATGGCTGTTCTCGCGAACACCGACGGCGCGAATGGCGTGCGGTTGGTTTCGGCCGGAAACGTGCCGGCCCGCGTGCTGGTGGTCGCCGGTCGGCCGCTGAACGAGCCGATCGTGCAATACGGTCCTTTCGTGATGAACACTCAGGCCGAGATCCAACAGGCGTTCGAGGATTACCAGCGCGGAGTGTTGGCGACCTGAGGCGCCAGCATCGGATAATCTTCAGGCTCCTGTGGACCCTGGAGGCCCCGATGCCCCGCCAAATCCTTGAAGAATCACGACTGCACCCGTCGATCCGCGATCGGGTGAACAACCTGAACGCGGACATCGTCCACAACGTGCAGGCCGCCGCCGCCTCGAATCCCGTGCTGGTGGTGGGCATGTCCGGAAACCCGCACTGCCGAAAGGCACGCAAGGCGCTCGATCAGGCGGGCGTGGCCCACCAGTACCTCGAGTTCGGCAGTTACTTCAGCCAGTGGCCCGTCGCAATGCGCTGAAGATGTGGACCGGCTGGCCTTCCTTCCCGATGGTATTCATCAAGGGCGTCCTGATGGGGGGCAATCAGGACCTGGGCCGCCTGATCAGCAACGGTGAACTCAAACGCCTGCTCGGCCAGTGAGCGTGCGCCGCGCGGTTGTCCTTGCGCTGATCCTGCTCGGGCCGGTCGCAGCGCGGGCCGAGGGGCCACTCGCCCCGTGCCGCATCGAAGGGCACCGTTTCGAGGTGTTGTGCGGCCAAGTTCTGCGGCCACTAGATCCCGCGCGCCCGATGGGACCTGCGCTCGACATCCGCTACGTGGTGGTACCGGCGCTCGCGCGCCGCAAATTCCCAGACCCGGTGTTCCTGATCCCCGGCGGCCCGGGACAGGGGGCTTCGGAGGTGTTGTCCCAGGTGCTGCCACTGTTCCAGCGGTTGAACAACCGGCGCGACATCGTCTTCGTCGACCAGCGAGGCACCGGCCGGTCCGAACCGCTCAAGTGTGAGAACCCGAGGCACCAATCCGTTGCCGATCGGTCCGATACCGATCGCCAGGTTCGCCAGCTGCTCGCCTGCCGTGACCGGCTGTTGGCCCGCCCCGGCCTTGGTGGCGCCGACGGCCTGAAATACTTCACCACGTCAATCGCGATGCAGGACCTGGACGCTGTACGCGCCGAACTCGGCGCCGAACACATCAACATCGTTGCTGTGTCGTATGGCACGCGGGCTGCACTCGAGTATCTGCGCCAGTTTCCTCACCATGTGCGGCGGGCCGTGCTCGACGGCGTGGCCCCGCCCGACATGGTGCTGCCGGCGAGCCAGTCCATCGACAGCCAGGTGGTGTTCGATGCCTTGCTTGAAGCCTGCGCCCGCGAGGCTGGGTGTGCGGCCGATCACCCGGCGCTGCGGCAGGATTGGCAGACATTGCTCGCAAGTTTGCCGCGCACTGTAGAGGTGCTTCACCCGGTCACGGGCCAGCTCGAGC
>Ga0170475_109506059_pt1 | contig 18620 bp, 32 predicted proteins | sample Soicark_Litter_5_FD_111474 | JGI IMG/M metagenome (GOLD analysis project Ga0170475, IMG submission 111474) | Avena fatua rhizosphere microbial communities from Hopland, California, USA. Combined Assembly of 48 SPs
CAAGGATTAAACTAAGTGTTACTTTGCGGTGTCTTCTGCACCTGAATTTTCATCTTTTTTTGGAGTCTCTTTAGCAGGAGTTTCATCAACTACTGAAGCATCTGATACTGCAGATGATGCAGTTTTAGTGCTAACGCCGCCTCTTCTGCTTCTTCTGGTTTTAGTTTTTGCTGCTGCTTTGTTGGCATCTTTACCATAAATGGTATTGTAGTCTACCAACTCGATGATACACATGTCTGAATTATCTCCCAATCTGTTTCCGGTCTTGATAATTCTGGTATATCCTCCAGGGCGATTGGCAATTTTTTCAGCCACTTCTGTAAATAAGGTATTTACAGATTCTTTGTTCTGAAGGTAAGAGAATATGGTTCTTCTGGAATGAGTCGAATCTACTTTTGATTTAGTCAAAATTGGCTCAACAAATTTCCTCAGTTCTTTGGCTTTTGCAAGCGTAGTAGAAATTCTTTTATTTTCTATCAGAGAAGAAGCCAAATTTGATAACAGTGCTTTTCTGTGAGCGGAAGTTCTGCCTAGATGATTAAATTTCTTTCCGTGTCTCATTCCTATAAATATTTTGTATGCTTAATAATTAAATTTAAATACTAGTCCTCGTCCAATTTGTATTTGGAAAGGTCCATTCCAAATGAAAGATTCTTTTCAATAATTAATTGCTCTAATTCGGCCAGAGATTTCTTTCCAAAGTTTCTGAACTTCATCATATCGGAGATATCCAAAGCAGCAAGGTCGCCAAGCGTTTTGATATCAGCTGCTTTTAAGCAGTTGTATGCCCGAACAGAAAGATCCAAATCTGTAAGTGAAGTCTTCAATAATTTACGCATGTGCAACATTTCTTCATCCACAGTTTCTTCTTCTTCTGCCTTCACAGTTTCAAAAGTCATGGTCTGATCAGAGAACAGCATGAAGTGTTTAATAAGAATATTTGCTGCACCTTTCAAGGCATCTTCAGGATGAATAGATCCGTCAGTTTCGATGTCAAGGATTAACTTCTCATAGTCAGTTTTTTGCTCAACCCGGGTATTTTCTACACTGAATTTTGCATTTCTGATAGGGGTAAAGATGGCATCAATTGGAATGTATCCGAAAACCTGCTCACCTACTTTATTCTCTTCAGCTGGTACATATCCTCTTCCTTTTTCTACAGTCAATTCAATATCGAGGTTGACAGAAGGATCCAGGTTACAAATTACAAAATCAGGATTCAGAATTTGAAAAGAAGAAGTATACTTCGCAATATCTCCAGCTTTCAACACATCCTGTTTTTTTACAGAGATTACAATCTTTCCATCAGGATTGTCTGTAGTCTTTTTAAATCTTACCATTTTCAGGTTGAGGATGATTTCAGAAACATCTTCTACAACTCCAGGAATGGTAGAAAACTCATGCAAAACACCAGGAATTTTCAATCCTGTAATGGCGTATCCTTCCAAAGAAGAAAGTAATATTCTTCTGAGAGCATTACCGATAGTGACACCATATCCCTTTTCAAGGGGTTTGAATTCAAAGAGGCCGTGAAAATCATCAGCCTTTTCCATGACCACTTTATCGGGGATTTGAAATGCTAATATAGACATATGTAGTTATTTAAAGTTTTGTAGAATCTAGAAAAGGGACATCTTCTCTGATGGTCCCTTTGCCAAATATTATTTAGAATATAACTCGACAATTAATTGTTCCTGGATTCTTTCAGGAATTTCTTCCCTTTGAGGATAGTTAATAAACTTTCCTGTAAGGCTTTTTCCATCCCACTCAAACCAGGTAAACCTTTTGGTTGTTGAGCCAACACTGGTGGTTATTGCTTCAAGTGATTTTGACTTCTCTCTTACTGCGATCAAATCACCAGGTAATAATGAATAAGAAGGAATGTTCACTACTGATCCATTCACAGTAATGTGTTTGTGCAACACCAATTGACGTGCAGCTCTTCTTGTTGGTGCAATTCCAAGGCGAAATACTGCATTATCCAATCTTGCTTCCAGGAACTTCAATAAGTTCTCTCCAGTAATTCCGTCTTTTCTAGCAGCTTTGGTAAACAGGTTCGCAAATTGTCTTTCTAAAACGCCGTAAGTATATTTTGCTTTCTGTTTTTCAGCAAGCTGAATTGCATACTCAGATTGCTTCTTTCTCCTTCCCCTTCCATGCATTCCTGCAGGATAGTTCTTTTTTGTCAAAGCCTTACTTGCACCGAAGATCGGATCGTTGTACCTTCTAGCAATTTTAGTTTTGGGACCTGTATATCTAGCCATTTTTATTTAAATTTTGATGATCATTCCAGATTCCGATCATCTATACTTTATTGTTAATTTGAAAATAAAATCAGGGTTTAATTTATACCCTTCTTCTTTTTGGAGGTCTGCAACCATTGTGTGGCAATGGAGTCACATCTTTGATCATGGTAACTTCAATTCCAGTATTTTGAATAGTTCTGATGGCGGATTCTCTTCCAGCACCAGGTCCTTTAACAAATACTTCTACTTTTCTAACACCAAGGTCATAAGCGGCCTGTGCACATTGCTGTGCTGCAACTTGCGCTGCATATGGAGTGTTCTTTTTAGAACCTTTGAATCCCATTTTTCCAGCAGATGCCCAGGAAATAACCTGCCCAGCATTGTTGGTAAGAGAGATAATGATGTTATTGAAAGAAGCCTTGATATGCGCCTGACCTACTGGCTCTACCGCCACTACCCTTTTCTTGGCTTTATCTTTTCTTTTAGCTCCGGTCTGTTGTTGTGCCATGATTATATGATTACTTAGTTACTTTTTTCTTGTTGGCAACTGTTTTTCTCTTACCTTTTCTGGTACGGCAGTTGTTTTTTTGTCCTTTGTCCACGAACGGGCAAGCCCTTTCTATGTCTAAGTCCTCTATAGCAACCAATATCAAGCAAACGCTTAATGCTCAGTTGAACTTCAGATTTAAGAACACCTTCCACTTTAAATTCTGAGGTAATGACATTTCTTATGGCAGTGGATTCATCTTCCGTCCAGCTACTTACTTTCTTATTCCAGTCAACACCAGCTTTGGTAAGTATTTGTTGGGCTGATTTACGGCCAAGGCCATAAATATATGTTAAGCCAATTTCTCCGCGCTTGTTGTCCGGAATGTCTACGCCTGCAATTCTAGCCATAGTATTAACCTTGTCTTTGTTTAAATCGGGGATTCTTTTTATTAATTACATACAATTTTCCATTCCTGCGGATAATCTTGCAGTCAGCGCTACGCTTTTTGATGGATGTTTTCACTTTCATAACGATATCTATTTATATCTGTATACAATCCTGCCTTTTGAAAGATCATAAGGAGACATCTCCAGTTTGATCTTGTCGCCGGGAAGAATCTTAATGTAATTCATTCTCATTTTCCCGGATATGTGGGCGATTACCTGATGGCCATTTTCCAATTCTACACGGAACATTGCATTTGACAATGCTTCTATGATTGTACCGTCTTGTTCTATTGACGACTGTTTAGCCATTAATTATTTAGTATTTCCTCTATATATTTGAAGGTTGTAAGAATTTCAGGCTTCCCATTTCTCAATGCCACCGTATGTTCAAAATGTGCCGATGGTTTTTATCTGCTGTTCTAACAGTCCATCCGTCCTTTTCCTGCACAATATTTTTTTTACCCATATTCACCATTGGTTCAATGGCGATTACAATTCCATCCTGCAATTTCAAGCCTTTTCCTCTTTTCCCATAATTGGGAACTTCAGGGCTTTCGTGTAATGCTTTCCCAATTCCATGCCCTACCAATTCCCGCACTACTGAATATCCTTCACTCTCTACATATTGCTGAATGGCAAAACCAATATCACCAATTCTATTCCCACTCACTGCTGCCATAATTCCCTTGTCGAGTGAATCTTTGGTCACTCTAAGCAATTTTGCAGCCTCTTCCGAAATCTTTCCAACACCGTAAGTATAGGCACTGTCACTGTGGAACCCTTTCAGAAATACTCCACAGTCAATTGATACAATATCACCTTCCTGCAGTTCATATCCCCCCGGCATTCCGTGGACAATATTTTCATTAACCGAAATACACAAGGAGTAAGGGAAACCATTGTATCCCTTGAATGATGGCTTCCCACCATTGTCTGTGATATATTCATATGCCCTTTTATCGAGCTCTGAGGTTTTTATTCCCGGTTGAATCAGCTTTGCAACCTCCGCGTGGGTCTTACCAAGCAAGACTCCACTCTCCTTGATCAATTCAATTTCTTCATCCGTTTTATAAAAGATCATATTAGGAAGCAATGGCCGTTACTTGTGACCTTCCTTTGATCCTTCCGGATTTCATCATTCCTTCGTAATGTCTCATCAAGAGGTAACTCTCGATTTGTTGCAATGTATCTAAAACAACACCAACTGTAATCAGGAGAGAAGTTCCTCCGTAGAAATAAGCAAATTCGCGGGTGATTCCTGCAAGACTTGCCAATGCGGGTAAGATCGCAATTAAAGCAAGAAACAAAGCCCCAGGGAAAGTAATTTTAGAAAGTACATTATCGATATACTCAGATGTCTGATCACCAGGTTTAACACCCGGAATGAAACCGTTGTTCCTTTTCATATCATCCGATATGTTTTTCGGATTCACAGAAAGTGCAGTGTAAAAGAATGTAAACAAAATGATCATTACTGAAAGCAACACATTGTATTGCCAGGAAGTAAAGTCAGCGAAGGCTGTTCCGATACTTGCTGCAAGGTCACTGCTTTCTCCATAGAATGAAGCAATCATTGGTGGCAACACCATAATTGATTGTGCGAAGATGATCGGCATTACACCTGCAGCGATCAATTTCAAAGGAATGTATTGTCTTTGTCCTCCATACACTTTATTTCCAACTACTTGTTTGGCGTATTGTACAGGTATCTTTCTTACAGCCTGAGTGATTGCAACAACCATTACAACTATAAAGAACAAAGCAATTAATTCAATGATAAAAGGTAAAGCACCTTTCATTCCTTTAGTATATCCTTCAATGAATAAAGCATGTGGCAATCTTGAGATAATACCTACCATGATCAACATAGAGATCCCATTACCAATTCCTTTGTCTGTGATTTTCTCACCCAACCACATACAGAACATTGTTCCAGATACCAGGATGATTGTTCTCGCAGCATAATAAAATGGAGAATCCATTCCCGGAAGCATCATTTCCGGTTTCACATAAGCAGCGATATATCCAATGGATTGAAACGCGCAAATAGCGATCGTTAAAATTCTTGTATACTGATTGATTTTCTTTCTTCCCGATTCCCCTTCTTTAGACAGTTTCTGGAAATAGGGAACAGCGAAAGTAAGTAGTTGTAAAACGATGGATGCCGTAATATAAGGCATGATACCCAAAGCAAAGATGGAGACGTTGCTAAAAGCTCCTCCGGAAAAGGTATTTACAATTCCCAGAAAGCCCGACTGTGCATTGTCGTTATTAATTGCAGCGGGGTTCACCCCAGGCAGTACTACATAGGATCCCAATCTGAAAATAACAAGAAATCCTAAGGTGTTCAGGATTCTTATTCTTAAATCTTCAATTGAAAATATATTCCGTATTGTCTGGATGAATCTGTTCATTATAGAATTGTTACAGTGCCTCCGGCGTTTTCAATGGCAGTTTTTGCTGAAGAAGAAAAAGCATGTGCTCTAACTTCCACTTTTGATTTAAATTCCCCTCTTCCGAGAATTTTTACTTTGTCATTTTTTGAAGCCAATCCATTTTTAGAAAGAACTTCCAAATCAATGATCGAAGCTTTAGAGCTGTCGACTAATAATGTCAAGACATCCAGATTGATTGCTTTGAATTCAACTCTGTTTGGATTGTTAAATCCAAATTTAGGAATTCTTCTTTGAAGTGGCATCTGCCCTCCTTCAAAACCTATTTTGCGGGAATAACCTGATCTTGATTTCGCTCCTTTATGACCTCTTGTGGAGGTTCCACCTCTACCAGATCCAGTACCCCTGGCAATTCTTTTGCGGTTTTTAACCGAACGCTCAGCGGGGGTTAAGTTATCTAATTTCATAATTATAAATGAGTAACAACTACCAAATGACCAACCTTATTTACCATACCTTGTATTTGCGGAGTAAGTTCCACTTCTACACTTTTGTCAATTTTTCCCAAACCCAATGCCTTGATGGTCTTCTTTTGAGTTTCAGGTCTGTCAATGACACTCCTGTATTGGGTAATTTTAACCTTAGCCATTTTTCTTATCCGTTAAATACTTTTGTTAATGCAACACCTCTTTGTTCAGCTACAGAATGAGGAGCTCTCATTTTAAGCAAAGCATCAAATGTTGCTTTTACCACGTTGTGTGGATTTGAAGATCCTTTTGATTTCGCCAATACGTCTTTTACTCCTGCACTCTCCAACACTGCACGCATTGCACCACCAGCAATTACTCCTGTACCGGCAGCTGCAGGTTTCAACAATACAAAACCACCACTATATTTACCATGAATGCTGTGAGGTACAGTTCCTTTTAAAACCGGTACTTTGATCAGATTCTTTTTAGCGTCATCAATTCCTTTGGTGATAGCATCTGTAACTTCATTTGCTTTACCAAGGCCATATCCAACTACTCCTTTTCCATCTCCAACAACCACGATGGCAGAAAAACTGAACCTACGTCCACCTTTTACTACTTTTGCCACACGTTGAATTGCTACGACTTTTTCTTTCAAGTCTATTTCGCTGGCTTTTACTGATCTTATATTTACCTGAGACATATTGCTTTATTAAAATTTAAGGCCACCTTCTCTTGCACCTTCTGCAAGGGCTTTGATACGACCGTGATACAAGTAACCACCTCTGTCAAAAACAACATCAGAAATCCCTTTACTGACGGCTGTCTGAGCCAATGCCAATCCTACTGATTTAGAGATTTCAACTTTTGGTCCAGCTGAATCTTTCAATTGAGTTGAAGAGGCGCTTGCCAAGGTATTGCCAGCCAGGTCATCGATCAGCTGGGCATAAATTTCATTATTACTTCTGAACACAGAAAGACGGGGTCTGGAAGCTGTTCCGGAGATTTTGCTTCTGATACCTTTTTTTATTCTTTCTCTTCTTAATTCTTTTTGGGTTGCCATCTTAAGTACTGATTAAGATGATTTACAGAACCGTAATTCTGTATCTCATATATTAAAATTAATTATTTCGCAGCAGTTTTACCAGCTTTTCTTCTAACCACTTCGTTAACAAAACGAATACCTTTTCCTTTGTAAGGCTCTACCTTACGCAATGACCTGATTTTGGCAGCAACTTGTCCAATCAATTGTTTATCAATTGATTCAAGGGTTACAATTGGGTTCTTTCCTTTTTCAGTAACTGCTTTTCCTGCAATTTCAGGAGGAAGTGCCATGAAAATGCTGTGAGAATATCCAAGGCTAAGCTCTAAAAGATTTCCTGTTACGGTTGCTTTAAAACCAACACCCACCAATTCCAATTCAGCTTTATATCCTTGGCTCACTCCAGTGATCATGTTGTTGATCAATGATCTGTACAAACCATGAAGGGCTTTGTGCCTTTTTTGTTCTGTTGGTCTTTCAACACTTATTTGATCACCGGCTACTGTAACCTTAATGTCTTTATCCACGTTCTGTTTTAAAGTTCCTTTAGGACCTTTTACAGACACCTCATTGGCAGGAGATATGGAAACCTCTACCTTAGCAGGGATCGCAATAGCTTTGTTACCTATTCTTGACATATTTTTATTCGCTAAAAAAGCTCAATTAATTAATAAACTGTACAAAGGACTTCTCCTCCGATATTTTGTGTTCTGGCTTCTTTATCGGAGATCACTCCTTTAGAAGTAGAAAGAATTGCAATTCCCAATCCGTTTAATACACGAGGAAGATTTTCTGCTGCTACGTATTTTCTTAAACCTGGAGTACTTACTCTTTGCAAATCCACAATGGCAGATTGCTTGGTAGAAGGATTGTATTTCAAAGCAATCTTTATAGTGCCCTGAACTGAAGTAGTATCGAATTTATAATTCTGGATGAATCCTTTGTCAAACAATACCTTGGTAATTTCCTTCTTTATATTAGAAGCAGGGATCTCCACGATTCTATGATTCGCCTTAATGGCATTTCTTAACCTGGTAAGATAATCTGCTATTGGATCTGTCATTGTGGTAATGTGTTAATGATCTATTAAATTTAAAAGCCCTAAAACAGGGCTGCAAAGTTATGAATATTTGTTTACTTTACAAATATTTCTAAAGAATTTACCAGCTGGCTTTTGTCATTCCAGGAATTTTTCCTGCAGCTGCCATGTCTCTGAAGAATACTCTGGAGATTCCGAATTTCCTCATATACCCTCTTGGCCTTCCGCTTAGTTTGCATCTGTTGTGCAATCTTACCTTAGAAGAACTTCTTGGAAGTTTGTCCAAACCGGCATAATCACCTGCAGCTTTTAAAGCAGCTCTTTTTGCAGCATACTTTTCTACAAGTTTAACTTTTTTTCTTTCGCGGGCTTTTACTGATTCTTTTGCCATGTTTCTATATAGAAATTTATAAGCGCTATGTTAATTATTTTTGGTTTGCAAAAGGCATTCCGAAACCTTTCAAAAGCTCAAGACTTTCTTCGTCTGTCTTGGCAGTAGTAACAAAGGTAATATCCATTCCTGAGATTTTACTTACCTTATCGATACTGATTTCAGGGAAGATGATTTGTTCTTTAACACCAAGGGTGTAATTTCCTCTACCATCGAATCCTTTATCAGAAATTCCTTTGAAATCTCTTACACGTGGTAGAGCGATCGTCATCAATCGGTCAAGAAACTCATACATTTTGTCGCCTCTCAAAGTAACCTTTGCACCAATTGGAATATTGGCCCTCAGTTTAAAGTTAGAAACGTCCATTTTGGATTTTGTTGCAACCGCTTTCTGACCAGTAATCTGAGTTAACTCGTCAACGCCGATATCAACCAATTTCTTGTCTGCTACAGCAGCACCTATACCTTTGTTGATCACTATTTTAGTGATCTTAGGTGTTTCCATTATCGATTTATACTGAAATTTCGTTTTCAGCATTCCTACGATTTCGCTGGAATATTTTTCCTTAAGTCTAGGATTAGCCATTTTTGATTACCCCTCCTGTTTTTTTATTAATTCTTTCTACTTTTCCTGCAGCATTTACTTTTCTTCCTACTTTTGTAGTTTCTCCTGTAGCAGGATCTACTAAAGCCAGGTTGCTGATATGAACCGGAGCTTCCTTCTTGATGATACCACCATTTGGTTTTGCTGCAGTTGGTTTTGTATGTTTGGTAACAATATTGATTCCTTCAATAATTGCTTTAGATTCAGTTCCCAAGATGGTTACCACTTTTCCGGTTTTACCTTTGGAGTCTCCAGAGATTACTTTTACAGTATCACCCCTTCTGACATGAAACTTTTGTTGCTTATTAGACCTTCTTTCCATAATTATAATACTTCAGGTGGCAGGGATACGATTTTCATGAATTGCTTTTCTCTCAGTTCACGTGCAACAGGTCCGAAAATACGGGTTCCTCTTGGCTCATCATTTGCATTTAAAAGAACTGCTGCATTGTCTGCGAATCTGATATAAGATCCATCGCTTCTTCTTACTTCTTTTTTAGTCCGAACGATCACAGCTTTGGAAACTGTTCCTTTTTTCAAACTGCTAGAGGTAAGTGCCGACTTTACAGTAACCACTATTTTATCACCTACAGATGCATATTTCTTTCCAGTGCCACCCAAAACACGTATTACCAATACCTCCTTAGCGCCACTATTGTCTGCAACATTCAGTCTTGACTCTTGCTGTATCATACCAATTGATTTTTTTTATTCCTTTACCGGAAACCGGAATGTGTTATTATTTAGCTCTTTCGATGATTTCAACAAGTCTCCAGCATTTAGATTTGCTCAAAGGTCTTGTTTCCATGATTTTCACTGTATCACCAATTTTGCACTCATTCTTTTCATCATGAGCCATCATCTTGGTAGTCTTGTGGATGAACTTTCCGTACATTCCGTGCTTCACCCTTCTTTCAACAGCAACAGTAATGGACTTTGTCATTTTATTGCTGACAACTTTACCGATCCTTTCTTTTCTGAATTTTCTCTCGATCGTTTCTACTTGGTTCTCCATAGCACTCATTTGGATATTTGTTTGGCCCGTAATTCTGTATTCAATCTTGCAACAAGTTTTCTTGCTTTATTGATCTTGCTTGGATTTTCAATCGGGGAAATTGCATGACCAAATTTTAAACGCTGCAAAGCTTCCTTTTCAACTGCGAGCTTTTCTTTCAGTTCGGCTTCGGTTAAGCCTTTAATTTCTTTATTTTTCATAATTCTACTGCGTCAGGACGTATAACAAACTTTGTACTAACAGGCAATTTTGCCTGTGCGAGTTTTAAAGCCTCCTGAGCAAGCTCTTTGCTTACGCCTCCGGCTTCAAACAAAATGGTACCTGGTTTTACACAAGCTACCCAATATTCAGGAGCACCTTTACCTTTACCCATACGAACCTCTGCAGGTTTCTTAGTGATTGGCTTATCTGGAAATATTCTGATCCATACTTGTCCTTCACGTTTCATTGCACGGGTAATAGCAATACGAGAGGCCTCAATCTGCCTGCTGGTGATGAAACCAGGCTCAAGAGATTTGATGGCGAAAGAACCAAACTCTATGGAATGTCCACGTGTTGCAATTCCTTTTACTCTTCCTTTTTGCTGCTTTCTGAACTTTGTTCTTTTCGGCTGTAACATTGTATTGTAATATTTTACTTATCGTAAATGCTTTAATACTTTTTTAACGACTAGCTTCTGCTGTCTTTACCATCCGGTCTCTTTCTTTTCGGGCCGTCGTTTCTTTTTCTTCTTGGTCCTGATCCACCTTGATCATTAGAATTGTTGGAAGAATTACCACCTTGAGCGGAAGAACTAGCTACTCCAACATTCGGAGACAAGTCTCTTTTTCCATATACAAGGCCTTTGAAAATCCATACCTTGATACCGATTTTACCATATACCGTATGTGCTTCTGAAACTGCATAATCTATGTCAGCACGGAGTGTATGTAATGGTATTTGACCTTCTTTATATTGCTCTGCGCGGGCCATTTCAGCTCCACCCAATCTGCCTGAAACTTTAACTTTAATTCCAAGAGCTCCAACACGCATTGTTGCAGCGATGGCTTGTTTCATTGCTCTTCTGTATGAGATACGTGCCTGAAGTTGTTGTGCAATGGACTCTCCTACCAGCTTAGAATCAAGTTCCGGACGTTTGATCTCAAAAATATTGATCTGAACATCTTTTCCTGTAATTTTCTTAAGCTCTTCTTTGATTTTATCAACCTCTGCACCACCTTTTCCAATAACAACTCCCGGACGGGCAGTATTAATAGTCAAAGTGATTCTCTTCAATGTTCTTTCAATGATAATTTTTGAAATACCACCTTTTGGAATACGAGCGTAGATATAATTCCTGATCTTCTCATCTTCCACCAGCTTATCAGCAAAAGTTTTGCCTCCATACCAGTTGGAATCCCAACCTTTGATAATACCAAGTCTTAAGCTAATAGGGTTTACTTTTTGTCCCATTGTGATTATTTATTATCAGTGTTTTTCTTAGTTGTTTTTGCCTTCTTTTCAGCAGGCTCAGCCTTTTCTTTCTTAGGAGCTTTTTTTGTTGCAGCAGGAGCTACCTTCACTTCCTCTTCTGCAGTTACTAATGGAGCGCTTACTACAGCACCACCAACCGCATCAAGGATTAAAGTAACGTGGTTGGATCTTTTTCTTACTCTATGCGCACGGCCTTGCGGAGCAGGGCGCAATCTTTTCAGAATTTTTCCACCATCTACAAATATATCTTTTACAATAATATCTGACTCATCAATTCTTCCTCTTTTGATCTCCCAGTCTGCCATGGCGCTGATCAGAAGTTTTTCTAATCTAGCAGCACCACTTTTTGCCTGATATTTCAAAATGCTCAAAGCCTGATTTACTTCCATGCCACGAACTAGGTCTGCGACCAAGCGCATTTTCCTGTTTGAAGTCGGGACATTTTTGAGTTTCACAGCCACAGGGCCGGTCTTTGCAGCAATTTTCTGCGCCTCTTTTTTCTGTCTTTTAATGACTGATCTTCTTTGCTTAGCAACTGCTTCCATGACTATTTCTTGGCTTTATCCTTTTTTGCAATGTGACCTCTGAAATTTCTAGTTGGGGAAAATTCACCAAGTTTATGGCCTACCATATTTTCTGTTACATAAACAGGTATGAATTTATTGCCATTGTGAACCCCAAATGTATGTCCAACGAAATCCGGAGAGATCATGGATCTTCTTGACCAAGTTTTGATCACGGATTTTTTTCCGGAATCATTCATGACTTGAACTTTGTTTTCAAGTCTATAGTCGATGTATGGTCCTTTTTTTAATGAACGTCCCATTGCTTATTTCTTTCTAGCTACAATTAGATTATTAGAGTATTTCTTCTTGCTCCTGGTTTTCTTACCCTTAGTGTACAATCCATTTCTGGATCTTGGGTGACCTCCTGAAGATTTTCCTTCACCACCTCCCATTGGGTGATCTACTGGATTCATCGCTACCCCTCTTACCCTTGGACGAATTCCCAACCATCTGTTTCTACCTGCTTTACCAACACTTAGGTTCATATGGTCTGAATTTGAAACAGCTCCGATGGTTGCGTAGCAAACACCAAGTACAAGTCTCATTTCTCCTGATGGCAATTTGATGGTAGCAAATTTTCCATCTCTGGCTACTAATTGGCCATATGTTCCAGCACTTCTGCAAATTGAAGCACCTTTACCTGGTTTCAATTCAATATTGTGCACCACAGTACCCATTGGAATATCTGAAAGAGGCAATGCATTTCCGATTTCAGGAGCAGCAGTTTTTCCAGATTTAACAACGGTTTCAATTTTCAAACCTTCCGGTGCAATGATGTATCTTTTTTCTCCGTCAGCATAATGCAAGAGGGCTATTCTTGCAGTTCTGTTTGGATCGTATTCAATAGATTTTACAGTAGCAGGCACATCGTGCTTGTCTCTTTTAAAATCAATGATCCTATATTGTTTTTTATGACCACCGCCGATGTATCTCATCGTCATTCTCCCCTGATTGTTTCTTCCACCTGATTTTTTGATGGAAGTCAACAAGGATTTCTCAGGTGTAGAAGAAGTAATCTCCTCAAATGTAGGAGCAGTTCTAAACCTTTGTCCCGGAGTGATCGGCCTTAATTTTCTTACTGACATGGTTATGAATGATTAAATACCGCTATAAAAATCTATAATTTCTCCTTGAGCGACAGTAACGATGGCTTTTTTTGTAAGAGGAACTTCTTCCAACTGTAACCTTAGTTTTTGTGCTTCTTGATTTCTTTTTTCCTGCTGTGAGGAGCGTCCTTACAGACTCCACAGTCACACCATACGTTTTTTCTACTGCAGATTTTATCTCAACCTTATTGGCTGTTTTCTCCACAACGAAACCATACTTCCCCTTTTCATTCAAGGAGGTGATTTTCTCAGTAACCAGTGGTTTGATTAATACGCTCATCTTAGTTAAATAAACTTTCAATTTTTGAAATAGAACCTTCTGCAATCAGTATCTTATCTGCGTGCAATACATCGTAGGTATTCAAGTCACTGGCAACAACAACTTTCGCCTTTTTCAGATTTCTGCTAGACAAAACCAGGTTGTCATTTTTCTCTCCAATAACCAACAAAGTCTTTTTTCCCTCTAATTTCAAGGTATTTAAGATATTGATGTATTCTTTGGTTTTTGGGGTCTGAAGACTAAAATCCTCAATGATAGAGATATTACTTTCTTTGGCTTTATGCGCCAGGGCGGACATTCTGGCCAAAGATTTCAACTTTTTATTTAGTTTGAAATGGTAGTCACGGGGTCTTGGTCCGAAAATGGTACCTCCTCCAACAAATACCGGAGATTTCATGCTACCAGCACGGGCTCCACCTGTACCTTTTTGCTTTTTCAACTTTTTAGTAGAACCAGCAACTTCATTTCTTTCTTTTGCTTTGTGAGTACCTTGTCTTTGATTCGCAAGGTATTGTTTCACATCCAGATAAATGGCATGATCATTCGGCTCAATTCCGAAAATGGCATCAGACAAAACAGCTTTCTTTCCTGTGTCCTTCCCTTTGATATTTACTACTGATAATTCCATTTTATTTCTCGAGAATTATGTATGAATTTTTTGCTCCTGGTACTGCGCCACTCACCAATAAAAGATTTTTATCTGCAAGTACTTTCACTACTGTGAGGTTTTGAATTTTCACTCTGTTTCCACCTGTTCTTCCTGACATTCTGGTTCCTTTGAATACCCTGGATGGGAAGGAACATGCACCGATAGAACCGGGGTGTCTTAACCTGTTGTGCTGACCGTGAGTCTGGCCTCAAACTCCTGCAAATCCGTGTCTTTTAACAACACCTTGAAATCCCTTACCTTTTGATGTACCAATCGCATCTAAAAAATCTCCTTCAACAAATATATCAGCAAGAGCGATTGTATCTCCAAGATTAAGGTCTTTGGTGAATTCCTTAAATTCCACCAGCTTTCTTTTTGGGGTAGTCTTGGCTTTCTTGAAATGACCGGCAGATGCCTTATCAGTTGCTTTTTCTTTTTTCTCATCAAAGCCGAGTTGAATTGCTTTGTAACCATCTGTGTCTTCAGTTTTAACCTGAGTAACCACACATGGCCCGGCCTGAATAAGCGTACATCCAATGCTCTTTCCTTCTGCATTGAATACACTCGTCATACCGATCTTTTTTCCTATAATGCCAGACATGTTAAATATTTATTTATAATTCGTATAAATAGGTTCCTTAAAAACGGACTGCAAAGTTATGAAATAAAAATGCTTGTACAAAACTTTTGTAAATTTTATTTACAAAGCACTTCGCAGACCTAGAAAAAAAAGAACCAATGTAGATTGGCTCTTTCACAAACAAGGTCATTAGTTGTCAAACTTTGATTTCTACATCAACTCCACTAGGAAGTTCAAGCTTCATCAGAGCATCCACAGTTTTTGTGCTGGTAGAATAAATATCTACCAATCTTTTGTAAGTACATAACTGGAATTGCTCGCGTGATTTTTTATTCACGTGTGGGGATCTCAATACAGTGTAAATTTCCTTTTCTGTTGGCAAAGGAATTGGACCACTAACGATCGCACCTGTTGATTTTACTGCACGTACAATCTTTTCTGATGATTTATCAACCAGATTGTGATCGTATGATTTTAATTTTATTCTTATTTTTTGATTCATAACCTTTTTGAGGAAAAATTATTTGGCCAATGCTGCCCCTTTAGTTTTTGCAATAATAGAATCCGCTAAGTTAGCAGGAACAAATTCGTAGTGAGAGAAAGTCAAGGTCGCAGTTGCGCGGCCAGAGGACAATGTACGAAGGTCAGTAATGTAACCGAACAACTCAGAAAGAGGCACGTCCGCTTTAATTACTTGTCCATTCATTTTTTTATCCATCCCTTTCATCAATCCTCTTCTTCTATTCAAGTCACCTGTTACTGGTCCAGTATATTCATCTGGTGAAACCACTTCAACACTCATGATTGGTTCCAGCAACTTTGGTCCTGCACTTTTAGCTGCTTCACGGAATCCGCTTCTTGCAGCGAGTTCGAAAGAAAGTGCATCCGAATCCACATCATGGTAAGAACCATGGAACAACCTAACTTTCATTGCTTCTACAGGGAATCCTGCCAAAGGTCCATTTTTCATGGCCTCTTCAAAACCTTTTTGGATAGGTGCGATAAACTCTCTTGGGATAACACCACCAACAATTTCGTTTACAAATTCCAACCCAAGCTTCTCATCTGTTCTCGGACCGATTTCAAAAACGATATCAGCGAATTTACCACGACCACCAGTTTGTTTTTTGTAAACTTCCCTGGTTTCAAAGTTTTTCGTCAATGTTTCTTTGTAAGCTACCTGTGGTGCACCTTGGTTGATCTCCACTTTGAACTCACGTTTCAAACGGTCGATGATAATTTCCAAGTGAAGCTCACCCATACCACGAAGGATGGTTTGACCTGTTTCCTGATCCGTGTGAACATGCAAAGTTGGATCTTCTTCCACCAATTTGGAAATAGCCATACCCATTTTGTCAACGTCAGCCTGAGTTTTTGGCTCAATGGCATAACCGATTACAGGCTCTGGGAAATCCATTTTCTCCAGAATAATCTGGTTTTTCTCATCACATAGCGTATCGCCAGTTTTGATATCCTTAAAACCAACTACTGCACCAATATCTCCAGCCTCTAGTCTTTCTATTTGGTTTTGTTTGTTGGCGTGCATTTGAAATACACGAGAAATTCTTTCTTTGTTGTTAGATCTTGTGTTAAAGACATAAGATCCGGACTCCAACACACCAGAGTATGCTCTTACGAAACACAATCTTCCAACATAGGGGTCAGTTGCAATTTTAAAGGCAAGTCCTGCAAATGGATCTTTCTCTGAAGGTCTTCTTACAACTTCTTCTCCTGTATCAGGGTCAGTTCCTACGATATTGTCTTTATCCAATGGAGAAGGCAAAAGCGCCATCACATAATCCAGCATGGTTTGAACTCCTTTATTTTTGAAAGAAGAACCACACAACATTGGAACGATCTTCATTGAAATGGTTGCTTTGCGCAATGCATCCAAGATTTCAGCTTCAGAAATAGAAGCAGGATCGTCAAAATATTTTTCCATCAGGGTATCGTCGAATTCAGCAATTGCCTCAAGCAATTTCTCACGATACTCTTTCGCCTCTTCCATCATGTCTTCAGGAATGGGTACCTCTTCGAAGGTCATTCCTTTGTCATGCTCATTCCATTTGATACCTCTGAAATTTACCAGGTCAACAACACCTGAGAAGCCATCTTCTGCGCCGATCGGCAATTGCAGTGCTACTGCATTGCTTCCCAACATTTCTTTTACTTGTTTGCACACATTCAGGAAGTCAGCTCCTGAACGGTCCATTTTATTTACGAATCCAAGTCTTGCCACATTGTAGTTATTGGCAAGTCTCCAGTTTGTTTCTGATTGTGGTTCTACACCATCTACTGCACTGAACAGGAATACAAGTCCGTCAAGAACGCGCAATGACCTGTTTACTTCAACAGTAAAATCAACGTGACCAGGGGTATCAATGATATTCACATGATATTTCTGATCTCTGTATTTCCAGTTAACTGTTGTGGCAGCAGAAGTAATGGTGATACCACGCTCTTGTTCCTGCTCCATCCAGTCCATGGTTGCTGCACCATCGTGCACTTCACCAATTTTGTGGCTAACGCCTGAGTAGTATAGAATCCGCTCGGTGGTGGTTGTTTTACCAGCATCGATGTGAGCGGCAATACCGATATTTCTTGTGAATTTTAGATCGCGAGCCATGGTAGCTTTGTATTGATATTAAAATCTGTAATGTGAAAAGGCTTTATTTGCTTCTGCCATTCTGTGTGTATCATCCTTCTTCTTCACTGCGGCACCTTCACCCTTAGAAGCGGCAATAATTTCGCCAGCCAATTTTTCAGTCATTGTTTTTTCTCCACGGGTTCTGGCATATTTGATAAGCCATTTCATACCCAAAGAAGCTTTTCTGTCAGGTCTTACTTCTGAAGGAACGTGGAAGGTTGCTCCTCCTACCCTTCTGCTTCGTACTTCAAGATATGGCATTACATTGTTCAATGCTTTTTTCCATAGTTCAAGGCCATTTTCTTTAGTCCTCTTTTCTACCAATTCGCAAGCACCATAAAAAATATCATATGCTGTGCTTTTCTTTCCATCATACATGAGGGAATTTACAAACTTGGTTACGGTTGTATCCTTGAACTTAGGGTCAGGAAGTAAAAATCTTTTTTTAGGTTTCGCCTTTCTCATAATTTTTTATTTTTTCTTGCCTTTTGCTGGAGCTCCTTTTGCGGCAGCTGCTGCAGCACCGGCTTTCGGCCTTTTAGCCCCGTATTTAGATCTAGATTGTAATCTTCCGCTTACACCGGCTGTATCCAACGCACCTCTTACGATGTGGTATCTTACCCCAGGTAAATCTTTAACTCTTCCGCCTCTGATCAGGACAATTGAGTGCTCCTGAAGGTTGTGGCCTTCACCCGGAATATAAGCATTCACTTCTTTACCGTTGGTTAACCTTACCCTGGCTACTTTTCTCATAGCGGAGTTTGGTTTTTTAGGAGTGGTAGTATAAACACGTGTACATACCCCTCTTCTCTATGGGCATGAATCCAACGCCGGTGACTTGGATTTCGTGGTTAATTTGGTTCTACCTTTTCTTACTAATTGCTGTATAGTAGGCATTTTATCTTAAAATAATGTATATCTTAATTTTTTTTGGAAGGGCAAAGGTACGGAAATAAAAGTCATTTGCAAAAGTATGCGAAAAAAAATTTAAGGATTCTCCGCAACCCCTGAAATGCCTTAATTTACCTAAGCAGCTGGTTTTCCGGCTAGTTTATGCCGGATAAACTCTATTATAGGGGGAAGTATGGAAATAAAAATAATTCCCATGATCACCAATTCGAAATTTTTCTTTACAAAATCCATCTGCCCGAAAAAATATCCAAGCAGAGTAAGTCCAAGGACC
>Ga0170475_105016204_pt1 | contig 18562 bp, 12 predicted proteins | sample Soicark_Litter_5_FD_111474 | JGI IMG/M metagenome (GOLD analysis project Ga0170475, IMG submission 111474) | Avena fatua rhizosphere microbial communities from Hopland, California, USA. Combined Assembly of 48 SPs
CAGCGCCGAGCGCAGCTGCAGCGTGCCCTGGTGCGGCTGCTGGCGCGCGGCGGCGCTTGCCCTGGCGATCGGTTGGTGCTGGCGCTGCCGGATCCGCCGCCGATCGAGCGCCGGCTTGCTTCGATCCTCGGCCGTTCGGATCTGAGTATCGCAATCGCCTCGGGCACGCCTGGGCCGCAGCGCAAGATCACCTTGCAATTGGCGACGCCTGCTGGCCAGATCTTGGCGTATGCCAAGCTTGCCGATCGAGCAGCAACAGCCGATCTGGTTCGGCACGAGGTGAGCTTTCTTGCATACCTGAGTGCGCTGAACCTGCAACATGCGCTCGCGCCGCGCCTGCTGGGCCACGGCGCGCACGACGACGGCTACCTGATGGTTGCCGAGCCGCTGCCGGGCTGGCTGCATCCTTCCGGTTCGGCGCTGCGGATGGGCCACGCTGCGGCGCTGCATGAGCTGGCTGCGCAGCGCGGAGCACATGCGACATCGGCGCTGTTGGATCAACTGGCCTTACGCATCCGAAGCCTGCACGTTCGAATCGAGCCGGGCTGGTTCAATCGGCTTGGGCAGGCGCTGGGCGTGCTGCAGATGGCTACCGGCATTAGCAACCTACCGACCACGCTGGCACATGGCGATTTCGCCCCCTGGAATGTGCGCGTCGACCGGCGTGCGGCCAGGGCCGCGATGTTCGATTGGGAGCAGGCCCAGGCCGAGCAGTTTTTGCTTTGGGATGCCTTCCACTTCGGCACGATGGTGCAAATACTGGTGCGGCGCCAGCCCTGCGCAACGGCGGCCAAAGCGGTGATTGGAGAAGTGCTGCGGTTGCCGCTGATACAAACCTTCCAGATCTCGGCCGAGCAGGCGCGCAGCCTGTACCTGGCCTACCTGGCCGATATCAGCGCGCGCTGGTTCGAAGAGCGATGTAGCTCTAGCTGCATGCCGATCGTGGCCGACCACGAGCAGACAATGCGCGGCCAACTGCTGGATGGATTGCTCGACGAGGCCCGGTGTACTTCGAATGCTTACGCGCAGGCGGCTTGATTGTGGTTAGATCGGAGAAATAGATGACCAAGCTCTGCGGCTTTTTTGGCGCTGGCCAGGATCGCCTGACGCTGACAGAGATCGTTAAAACGATGGCGCATGCCATGCACCATGGCAGCCAGCTCAACGAGCGCTTCGCCTGGTTCGATAGCGGCGGCATCGCCATACTCAGCAGCCACGATTCCGGTAGTGACGCGCTTGCCTGGGATATCACCGCGAGCCGCTGCCTGGGCCTGGCCGGCAATCTCGTCGCCAGCCAGGCGGTTCTGCTCGCGGCCAGTGCTAGCGGCAAACAACCGGTTGGCCAAGCGCAGGCGCTTTTGCAAGCCTATGTGGCCGAAGCCAGCTCGCTGCTGCCACACTTGAATGGCGATTTCGCCTTTGCCACCTACGACGCGCGTACCAATACGCTGACGCTGGCCAACAGCAAATATGGCTTTTGCCCGCTCTACTACTACACCGACTCGCGCGGTTGCTGGTTTGCATCGGAAGTGAAGGCGCTTGCACGGGTTATTCCGCAGGCCGAGCTGGATTGGGAAGCTGCGGCCGATTTCTTCTATGCTGGGCATATGTTGGGGTCACGCACGCTGCTGCGAGGCGTATCGGCGCTTGATGCCGGCGAGGTGCTGACATACTCGCAGGGCCGGGTCGAGCGTGTAAGCCATAGCGATTTCACCCGCACCCCGCCGATGCAAGCCGGCGATGTATCGACGCGCGAGCTGGCGACGCGCTTTCTCGATGCCGTTGCTCGGCGAACCAGCAATGCTGCGAGCACGCTGCTGCTGAGCGGCGGGCTGGATTCGCGGCTGATACTTGGCGCCCTGCATCGCCTGGGCGTCCGGCCGCGGCTGCTCTCGCTAGAGCATGCCGACGAGTGGAACGGCGCCGATGGGCGTTACGCAACACAGCTGGCCCGCCAGCTCGGCATGGATTGTGAGCTGCGTCGCACGCGCCCAGGTTTTTATGCTTCGGCCGATTGCCTGAATGTGTTTCACATCCTCGATGGCATGGTGCCGACGTGGGATCTGTTTATCAGCCAGGTCTATGCCGAGCTTGTGCCCGAGCTTGGCGCGATCTGGGAGGGCATGGCGCTTGGCTCGGGCCTGGGCGCAGCGCATCAATGCGCCGGCGGCATTGCGGCCAACCTGCCGCTGTTTCTCGAAAAGCGCGCGCTGCACCGGCGGCTGCTCAAGCGCATCCTCACGCCCGAGGCGTTTGGGGCGCTCGACCAAAGCTTTGCTGCTCGGCTGCATGCCGAGATCGAACGCATACCTGTGTCGGAGAATCAGTATGGCTATTTTGTGCTCAAGCATCGCATCCGCCGGCGGATTGCCCCCAATCCGCACCAGCTGTTTGCGTCGGTGGTCGAGCCGCGCACACCTGGCACCGACACGGCATTTCTAGACTATGCGCTCGCCGTCCCAAGCAGCATGCGGCGGCACCACCGGCTGTACCTGGCCATGGTCAAGCAGCATTTCCCTGAACTATTGAGCGTGCCGATCATTAGTGGTGGGCAGTCATTGCCGGTTGACATAACCATGGCGATGCGCCTGCGCCAGTATGCCGAAGGCCCGCGGGCGCTGGTTACTTCTACGCTGCGCCAGTTCAACCCGAAGCGCATGGTCAAAAGCGCGCTGCGCCGGCCCGAATCCCAAGAAGAGCGGGAGAAAATGCAGACAATGCTGTTTGTGCTTGCGCAAACCGACTTTGATCGCCCGTTCTACAACACCACACAGCTGCGGAGCATGTTTGCCGCATACCGCGACGGCGCGATGCTCTACCACGAGCTGTTTACGTTGGTCTTTTATATCGAACTTTGGCACCTGCTGTTTCTCGATCGCAGCACGTCGCTGCTGGATGATATAGCTGCTGGAGCGCATACCCGGTCGGTGCAATTTGCCAGCTAAGGAAAGATGATGAGACATTTCGTCGGCGCGCATATCTGGGATAGTAGGCATGCCACACCTGCTTGCATGGCGTGGGCGCAGCAGATCGACCCAAGCCGCGGCATGCAGTGGGCCGATGAGAGCGGTATGTACGCGCTCGAATGGGATGGCCCATGCTCGATAGATCCACCTCGTGTCGAGCGGGTCGGTCTGGCGGTGGCCACCGTTTTCGGGTCGGCGCGCACGCGACCTGATCGGGCTGCCCGAGCAAATATTGCCCGCGATGTTGCAGAAACCTTGGCCTGCCACAGGCCGATCGATGCCGCTCTGATGGATCTGGATGGCGAATTCCTGCTGGCGGCGTGGGATGACAGCAGCCAGACATCGTACCTGGCGACCGACCCAACCGGCCATCACAGCCTGTATTATGCGCCAATACCGGGCGGAATTGCCTGGGGATCGCATCCGCTGCCCGTGGCGAAGCTCCTTGGTTCGGTACAGCTCAACCACGAGGCGATCAACCTGTACTTTGCCCTGAAAGGTGTTCCCGCCCCCTGGTCGATGCTCAAAGGCGTGCGCAAGCTACGGCCAGGGCATGTGCTCCAAGCGCAGAATGCTGGTATGTCCGAGCGCGACTATTGGCAATTAGGCGATCGGGCAGCTCGGCCATATGAAGGCATGCTCGATGACGCCAGCCACGAGCTGATCGATCTGTTGACTCAGTCGATCGAGCGCTATGCCTCCTGCGATTCAGCGTCGGTCGGCATCTTCTTGAGCGGCGGGCTGGACTCCACCGCGCTATTGGCGCTGGGGCGCCAGGCCGGTATCCCACTGCGAGCATTCACGGTGGGCTACTCGCCGGCCTATCACGGAGATGAAACCAAGCACGCCCGCCATGCCGCCGACGCGCTTGGCGTGCCGATCGAGGTGCTGTATTTTTCGCCGCAGGAGGCCGCAACGCTGGCGCACGATGTGCTGCCGCGGCTGGCCGAGCCGGCCGCCGACCCAACCTTGCTGCCGCAAGTTTTCCTGGCGCGCCACACCGTTGGGCAAACCAAGACAGTGCTGGATGGCACTGGATCTGATGTGATCTTTGCTGGGACGACAAAATATACCGCAGAACCCTACGTGCGGCGCTACCAGCAGATACCTAAGCCAGTGCGGCACGGCTTGATCGAGCCTGCGGCGCGGCTGCTGCCATCCTCGCGCCGCTGGCCGCTTACCAACCAGGTGCGCCGCTGGCAGTTCTTCGCCAGCGGGAGCGATCTGCCTTTTGTTGAGCGTGCGGTGCAGTGGACACGCTTTGTTCCTCAGACGACGATCGCTCGCCTGCTGGCGCCCGAGTGGAGCATGGCCAAAGATCTGGGCACCACTTACCTCGACACGTATCGCAGGCAGCTCCAAGTAGATGATATTACAGCGATCTGGTTTATGACGCTGAAAGGGCACACGCCCTGGGTCGATTACCTCAAGCTCTCCAGCCTGGAGCGCGAGAGCGGGCTTTCGGTGCGGGCGCCGTTTATGTCGCCGTGCCTGGTGGAGTTTGGCCTGCGGCTGCCCGGCGCGTTCAAGGTGTCGGGCAGTGTGGGCAAGCTGGTGCTGCGCCGGGCATGCGAGCAAATCATTCCGCCTGGCACGCTTCAGCGCCGCAAGGCTATCTTCGCAACGCCAATCAGCCAGTGGCTTCAGCATGGCATGCGCGAACTGTTCTGGGAAACGCTGAGGCACCCAACCAGCTTGTTCGATCTGGAGCAGCTGCGATACATGGCGCGGCTCAACAACCTTGGCTGGCGCGATTGGCAATCCGAACTGTGGGCGGCCTTTGTTCTGCAGCGCTGGTGTATTGCAAATAATGTTTCGTGAAGCTTTCTTGAACAAGAGCTATTGCCCAGGAGGGATGCTGGTGAAACGCACAATCGAGTTACACAACTGGTGGCCCGGCCTCATTTGCCTGATTGCGACGCTAGGCATTGCGATTGTGAGTACGCGCAGCCCACTGCTCGCGGCCGGCACCGCGATCGGCGCCTGTGTGCTGGCTTATGTGCTGCTTTGCGCCGCGCGCGCGCAGCAGCACTGGCTGATCTGCCTGAGTGTGCTGCTGGTTGGCTACATGCTGTTCAATCGCACATTTGCCTACCTAGGCGTTGCGCCGCTGTACATTGGCGACCTGATGCTAGCGTTTGGGCTGCTGGCTTTGGTGCTTGGCGGCGGGCTGGGGCTGGTGATGCGCTCGCCGGTAGCCTGGCTGCTGGTCGCACTAATTGGGCTGGGGATGCTACGCACTCTGCCGTATGTACCGATCTACCAGATCGACGCGCTGCGCGATGGCGCCACCTGGGGCTATGGCATTTTCGCGCTGGTGACGGCTGCATGCCTTCTGCGCACCGGCTGGATCGATCGAGTGACGCAGCAGTACAGCCGTTGGATGCCGTGGCTGCTGATCTGGGCGCCGATCGCCTTCATGCTGAAGCGGCTGGCTGGCAGCGCCATCCCAGTGCTGCCTGGCACCAATGTTACGCTGCTGTACCTCAAGCCAGGCGACACAGCAGTTCACCTGGCGGGCGCCGCGGCATTTCTATTTTTGGGTTTTCAAACCCGCGGCTCGGCCGGGCGTGACCATGGCTCGCGCGAGTGGCTCTGGTGGGCGGCTTGGCTGGTCGGGGCGCTGCTCATGGCCTCGGCAAATCGTGGCGGCATGCTGGCGATCGCCGTGGCGGTTCTGCTGGTTTCGATACTATGGCCGCGCGGCAAGTGGTGGAAGGCAGCCGTGATTGGCCTGATTGCCTCATCATTGCTGTTTGTATCGAGCGTGTTTTTCGCGTACGAGCCCGAGATCGACCTCGACACGACCTACACGATCTCGCCAAGCCAGGTAGCGCTCAACTTCGAAAGCGTTTTCGAGGATACAGGCGAAAGCACGCTTGAGAATACCCGCCAATGGCGGCTGGATTGGTGGAATACGATCATCGATTACACCTTTCATGGCGAGTATTTCTGGACAGGCAAAGGTTTTGGCATCAACTTGGCCGACGACGATGGCTTCCAGATCAAAGCCGATAACTCGCTGCGCAGCCCGCATAACGGGCACCTGACGTTTCTTGCACGGGCGGGCGTGCCTGGGTTTGCGCTATGGATCGCGCTGCAAGCCACGTTTGCAATCAGCCTCTTGATCGGTTACTGGCGCGCGCGCAGAATGCGGCATGAACAATGGGCCAAGACATTCGTGTGGATCCTGGCCTATTGGATGGCCTTTGTGGTGAATGCCTCGTTCGACGTGACGCTGGAGGGGCCACAGCAGGGTATCTGGTTTTGGAGCTTAGTTGGCTTTGGCATCGCGGCCATGCTGAGCTACCGTTTCGAGCTGGCGCGCCCGGCACACAATCGAAGAACCTTTTCGTAGGGAGAGCTTTTGACATGCACATCCTGATGGTGCACAACCATTACCAGCTACGAGGCGGCGAAGATGAGAGCTACCAATCGGAAGTGCGGGTGCTGCGTGAGGCTGGACACCAGGTTATTGCATACACCGAGCACAACGATCGGGTAAAGGTGCTGGGAAACGTACGCACTGCTATCCGTACCGTCTGGGCGGCAGAAGCATATCAGCACCTGCGCGATATCTTGAGCACATCCAAGCCAGATCTGCTGCATGTACAAAACTTTTTCCCGTTGATATCGCCTTCAGTCTACTATGCCGCGCGAACAGTTGGGCTGCCGGTCATCCAGACCCTGCGCAATTACCGGCTGGTGTGCCCCAACGCGCTGTTGTTCCGCGATGGCCAAGTCTGCGAGGAATGCCTGGGTAAAACGCTGACTTGGCCGGGCGTGCAACACGCATGCTATCGCCAGAGCCGGGGTGCAACGGCGACTGTGGCGGCCATGATAGCGACGCACCGGCTGGCCAGCACCTGGAGGGATATGGTCGATGTGTACGTTGCGCTGACCGAGTTCGCGCGCCAAAAATTTATCGAAGGCGGGCTGCCGGCCGAAAAGATTGTGGTCAAGCCCAATTTCGTACATCCCGACCCAGGCTTGGGCGAACATGCTGGCGGCTACGCGCTGTTTGTCGGGCGTCTTTCTTCCGAAAAGGGCACAAACACACTGCTGAAAGCCTGGCAGCAGCTTGGCAGCAAAGTGCTGCTGCGGATCGTGGGCGACGGGCCGCTGCGCAAGCAGGTTCAGCTTGCGGCCGAGCGCAACCCGGGGGTGGAATACCTGGGCCAGCGACCGGTGAACGAGGTCTACGCACTCATGGCCGATGCGCGCGTGCTGATCGTGCCGTCGGAATGGTATGAAACCTTTGGCCGTGTCGTGGTCGAGGCCTTCGCAAAGGGGACGCCGGTGATTGCCGCCGATATCGGGGCGATCGCCGAGCTGATCGCTCACGGCCGTACTGGCTTGCTGTTTACGCCGGGTAACCCAGAAAGCCTTGTCGAAGCGGTCGAGCGCGCCTGGCTGCACCCTCACGAATTGGCGTGCATGGGCCAGGAGGCGCGCAACGAATATGAGACTAAATATACAGCTAGTTGTAACTACCGCATGCTGATGGAGATATACGAACGTGTGATCAAGCCTATTTCAAACGAACGGTGAGAATATTCATGGAGGATACGCTACGCAATGATTCAAACGATGCGCGGTCGTCGGTGCTTGTGGTTCACAACAACTACCAACGCCGCGGCGGCGAGGATAGTGTGGTTAGCGCCGAGACCGAGCTGCTGGCCACTATGGGCATGCGGGTTGAGCGATTGGAATACGACAGCCGCGACACTGTCAAGCTACGCGATCTGATCCGCCACCCGGACTATCTGATCTTCAACCAGGCTGTCTACGAGCAGGCGCGCGCGCTGATCCGGCAGCGCCGGATTCAGATCGTTCACTGCCATAATCTGTTTCCGCTGATCAGCACGTCGATCTATTCTGCAGCCGAGGATGAGGGTGTTCCGATTGTGCAATCGGTTCACAACTATCGCATGGGCTGCCTGAACGGGCTGTTTCTTTACAAAGGCCAGATCTGCGAGCGCTGCCGGCCAGGCCAACATACGGCTGGAATGGCGCTGGGGTGCTACCGCGGCTCCTATACGCAGTCGGTGGCGTTTGGCATCGCCCAAACCGTCAACCACCGGCGCGGAGCCTGGAGCCAGCCGACTGTCTATATCGCGCCGGGCCAGCAGCTGCGCACCCGCCTGATATCGTGGGGTATCCCCGAAGAACGGGTTGTATTCAAGCCGCATTTTGTGCTGCACGATCCCGGCAAGCGCTCGTCGATCGGCCGGTACGCCCTATTCGTCGGGCGCCTATCGCCCGAGAAAGGCCTGGATCTGCTGCTGGATGTGTGGAACAACGATCGTTTGCCGCTCGTGATTGTGGGCGATGGGCCGCTGCGATCGCGCATGGAGCAGCGCGTGCGCGATCAAGGGCTCACCAACGTTTGTTTTGCCGGCCACTGCGGGCACGAGGAGGTCAGCATGTTTTTCCAGCAGGCGCGCTTTCTGGTGATGCCGTCGGTGTGGCTTGAAACATTTGGGATGGTCGTGATCGAAGCCTATGCTCACGGGGTTCCGGTGCTGGCCACCCGGCTCGGCGCGCTGGCTGATCTGATCCGCGATGGGACGACTGGGCTGCTGTTTACGCGTGGCGACCGGGCCGATCTGGCCGCGAAGCTAGCCGAGCTAGAGCACAACCCGGCTCGGAATATCGAAATGAGCCACGCAGCGCGGCGCGAGTATCAGCTGCTGTATTCCGCGGAGGCAAACGCACAGCTCCTGCGCGCAGTGTACCACCAGGCTGTCCACAGCAAAGAAACGAGGTGAATATCCCGCGCAGCTGTTGATTTTCGGCCTGCGCAAAAATGTGTTTGTTATGGCGAAGCGACAAGAGAGGGAGAGATAGGTTATGAGCGTTGCAGTGATCACCGGATCGGCCGGGTTGGTTGGATCCGAAGCCGCCGCACACTTCGGCAGCTTGGGCTTTCAGATTGTCGGGATCGATAACGATATGCGGAGCCAGTTCTTTGGCGCTGAAGCCACCACGGCGCCGAATCTAGAACGCCTGCGGCAGAATCTAAGCGCATACGAGCACCATTCGGTCGATATTCGCGATCAGGCAGCGATCGATGCAATCTTCCGGCGCTACGGCCGGGCGATCACGCTGGTGATTCACACAGCCGCGCAGCCATCACACGATTGGGCCGCCCGCGCGCCGGCGGTGGATTTCACTATCAATGCCAACGGCACCTCGGTGCTGTTAGAGGCCACCCGCACTTTTGCGCCCGACGCGGTATTCATCTTCATGTCGACCAACAAGGTCTATGGCGATCGGCCAAATCAGCTGCCGCTGATCGAGCACGACACGCGCTGGGAGATCGACCCGGCGCACCTCTATGCGCGCGGTATCCCCGAAGAAATGTCGATCGATCGCTGCCTGCACAGCTTATTTGGCGCCTCGAAAGTGGCCGCCGATGTGCTGGTGCAGGAATACGGGCGCTATTTCGGCATGCGCACGGTCTGCTTCCGTGGCGGCTGCCTGACTGGCCCGCATCATGCCGGCACTCAGCTACACGGCTTTCTATCCTACTTGGTGAAATGCACGCTCACCGGCATGCCATACACAGTGTTTGGCTACCGAGGCAAGCAGGTACGCGACAACATCCATAGCGCCGATCTTGTGCGCGCGTTTGAAGCCTTCTACCGCGCGCCGCGCTGCGGCGAGGTCTACAACATGGGCGGCGGCCGGTTCAGCAATTGCTCAATGCTCGAGGCGATCGCATTGGCCGAGGAGATCACTGGCAAGCAGCTCAACTGGACGTACGAGGAGGATAACCGTATCGGCGATCATATCTGGTGGATCAGTGATCTGGCCCGCTTTCAGGGGCACTACCCTAGCTGGTCGCCAGCCTACAACATAGCCGACATTATCGCCGAGATCGCCGAGAGCGGCCGCGAGCGCTGGCGTGGCGACCAGGCGGCACTGCCGCAGATCGAGCGCTCGGTGGCGGCCTAATATTGAAAGCTAGGAGCTGTGATGATCGATCAGGGCAAGAAGAATGTGATCGGCATCCTGGTAGATGCGATCGACTATGAAGGCGCGCTGACCCGTATCGGTGCGGCAGCACAGGCCCGGCAGGCGCTGGCCGTGTCGGCGCTGGCGGTTCATGGAGTGATGACCGGCTATTCCGATCCCGAGCACCGCGCGCGGCTGAATCAGCTCGACATGATCGTGCCGGATGGGCAGCCGGTACGCTGGGCGCTAAATCTGATCCACCGCGCTGGCCTGCCCGACCGGGTCTATGGCCCATCGCTGATGCTAAAGGTCTGCGAGCTGGCCGAGCGTGAGCAATTTGGCATCTATCTATATGGATGTACGGCCGATGTGCTGGCGCGGCTGGCGGGCTCGCTCCAGCAGCGGTTTCCGCAGCTGCGAATTTTAGGCGCCGAGCCATCCAAATTTCGCCAGCTGAATCAGGCCGAAAAAGCAGGTGTGATCGGCCGCATACGTTCGTCGGGCGCGCAGATCACCTTTGTGGGTTTGGGCTGCCCGCGGCAAGAGGTATGGGCTTTCGAATACCGCGACGCGCTTGCGATGCCGGTGTTGGCCGTAGGGGCGGCCTTCGATTTCCATGCCGGACTGAAACCCCAGGCCCCGCGCTGGATGCAGGATCGCGGGCTTGAATGGCTGTTCCGGCTTAAGAGCGAGCCCCAGCGGCTGTGGCGGCGCTACCTGCTGCTGAACCCGTGGTATGCCGGCCTGGTAGCCGCGCAAGTGCTGGGATTGCGCCAGTTTCCGCTCAGTGCTCAGCAGCCCGCCAAGGAGCTTTCGTATGGTTGAGACGCTGGAGACTGCTCGATCGCTCAGCATTGCGCCGCATGTGCTGATCTCGGCCTATATGTGCGCGCCCAATCGCGGATCCGAACCGGGCAAGAGCTGGCACTGGGTGACGCACCTGGCCCAGCACTGTCGCGTGTCGGTGATCACGCAAAGCGTGCATCGCTCGGCGATCGAGGCCGGCCTCAAGCAGAATCCGGTGCCCAACCTGAGCTTTCACTATGTCAGCGGGCCAGCCTGGCTGCGCATGGTGAAATACGATCAGCTGCGCTACCACATGAACTATCTGGCATGGCAGCGGCTAGCGTTCGAGCGCGCCGGCCGGCTGCGCGCATCCGATCCCTTCGACCTGGTGCATCACATCTGCTTTGCCAGCATCACCCGGCCGATCTTCATGCAGCATTTGCCGGTGCCGCTGATCTTTGGGCCGGTCGGCGGCGGCGAGCTGGGCCATAAAAGCTTTCGGGATGGCGGCGGGCTGGGCGCGAGCGCGTATGAGTGGCTGCGAACCAATCGCATGCGCATGCTGCGCTGGGATCCGCTGGTGCAGTCGACGCTCCGCGGCGCGGCGCGCATCTTCGTTACCACGCCTGAGAACAGAGCGTTTGTGCCGCCCGCATACCACCATAAGCTAATGATCGCCTCGTCGACCGGGATCGAGTCGACCCTCACGCGCCAGCCGGCGCATGGTTCGGCCACGGGTGGGCATCTACAGCGCTGGCCGGCTGCTGCACTGGAAGGGCTTTCACCTGGCGATCGCGGCGTTTGCGCGTGTCGCACAGCGCTTCCTGCATGCCACGCTGACAATAATTGGCGATGGCCCGCAGCGCGGGCGTCTCCAGCGCTTGATCGAGCAGTCCGGGCTGGTAGGGCGTGTACGGATCGAGCATTGGCTGCCGCGCGCCGATGTGCTGCGTATCGCAGCCGAGAGCGATCTGTTTTTGTTCCCCAGCCTGCATGATTCGGGCGGGATGGCGGTACTGGAAGCCATGGCCAACGCCAAGCCGGTGATATGCCTGGATAGCGGCGGCCCAGGGATGATGGTCGGGCCAGATTGCGGCATCAAAGTACCGCTAACCACGCCGGCCGCCGCGGTGGTTGGGCTGGCGGATGGCCTGGCATGCTTGCTGGGCGACGAATCGCTGCGCCGCCAGATGGGCGCCGCCGCGCGCCAGCGTGTGCTCGATACATATATATGGGAGCGCAAAACCGCAGACATGGCCCGCGTATACCGCGATCTGCTGGCTGAGCCAGCTCAGGTGGGCCATGATCACAACCACCTTCACCTAGGTCGCGACGTTCTGTGAAGCTTGATTCCGCATTTCGGGAGCCGCGGGGAGGCTCCTTGAACTACTCGTATTCAACCAAGGAATGAATGATGAATGCCACCGCGATAGCGGCGAATACACAATCAGCTGGCTCGACCCAACCGACGGACAGCTTGATACGCAGCCTGTATGTGATCGGAGGCCAGCAGCGCCGTTTGCGGCCGCTACGCGACGGCGCCGGCGATTGGTATGAATATCAGCAGGGCATGATCTTGCAGACTGACCTGGCTAGCCAGCACACGAAGGTACTGCTCGAATATGTTTCACCGCCGCAAAGCTGCGCGGCCGAGAACCCGATCATTTTGTTCAAATCCTGCACGCTGCATCAGAACCGACTGTACGCCTGCACCCAAACCGAGGTGCTTATCTATAGCCTGCCTACATTCGAGCTGGTCGATTATATCTCGCTGCCATGCTTCAACGATCTGCATCATGTTCGGCCTGGGCCGGGCGGCAGCCTGCTGATCGCCAATACCGGCCTGGATATGGTGCTGGAGCTTTCGCCTGCTAGGGATGTCACACGCATATGGAACGTGCTCGGCCAGCATCCCTGGTCGCGCTTCTCACCAGAGATTGATTACCGCAAAGGCATCAGCACCAAGCCGCACCAGGCGCACCCGAATCATATCTTTTGCGTGGACGACGAAATCTGGGCCACCCGTTTTCAGCAGAAGGATGCGATCTGCCTGACTGAACCGGGCCGCCGGATCGCGATCGATATCGAGCGGCCGCACGACGGCGTGCTGCACGATGGCATGCTGTACTTTACTACGGTAGATGGACATGTTGTGATCGCCAACCCGCGCACGCTACGGATCGAGCAGATCATCGACCTGCAGGCCGCGCACGACGATCCGGCTCAGCTCGGCTGGTGCCGTGGTATCCTCCTGGATGGCCGCAACGCCTGGGTAGGCTTTTCGCGCCTGCGCCCGACCAGGTTCCGCGAGAATGTCAGTTGGGTCAAGAACGGATTTAGGCCGGCTCGCCCAACACATATGGCGCTCTACGATCTGGTCGATCTGCGCTGCCTGGCCGAGATCGATGTGGAGGCGCATGGCTTGAATGCGATTTTTAGCATGTTGCCGGCCTTGTCCTGACCGCGCAATGCGAGGTACGGCAAACCAGATTGCGCTGTGAAGGCCGAGTGTGTGGCGCCAGACAGTCGGCCCATTCAGAATTCTATGGGGATAGGCGGCTTCGATAATACGCATAGAAATAAACCGAATGCTCAAGATAAAGCTCATTCGCGCCAATCTTCAGATTATGTATGCGCTGGTGGTGAGCAGCGCTACGCTGCTGTATCTGCTTCTGACTCAAGCGCTGGCCCTGCATGCGCACAGTGCTGGCAGCAGCTTGGCCAGCATACCTGCAGCCGAGGTGGCGATCATCAGCACGGCTTACCCAGTACCCCGCAACGCATTATTTGTGGCTCTCGACGGAAATGATCAGAACCCGGGCACCGAAGCGGCTCCACTACGCACCATCCAGCAGGCGATCGATCGTGCCGAGTCGGGCGCGACGATCGTCATTCGCGCGGGCGTGTATCACGAAGCGGCTGCCGTGCGCAACAAGCGGCTAACGCTGCAGCCCTACCCGCACGAAGCGGTATGGATGAGCGGCAGCGTTGTTGTCGGCGGTTGGAATGCCGATGGCGGGCTGTGGCGCAAGGATGGCTGGTGGCCGGCATTTGAACCGCAGCGCGGCCATGGCGATCGCGATCACCCGTTGGCCGGCTTTCCCGATATGCTGTTTATGAACAACCGGCCGCTGGCGCAAGTTAATAGTACATCGAAGGTTGGCCCGGGCCGCTTCTTTGTCGATCGTGTGCGCGGCAGGCTGTACCTTGGCGATGACCCACGTGGAAAGCGTGTCGAGGCGAGCATGTATGCCCAAGCGCTTGTACTTGAGAATGCAAGCGGAACGATTGTGCGCGGGCTGGGCTTCATGTACTATGCCTCGCCGCAGCAAAATGGTGCAGTGCGCGGCCAGATCGACTCGAGCAAGCTGTTGTTCGAGCACAATGTCTTCGTGTGGAACGCCAGCGCTGGCCTGAGCATGCTGGGTGCAGATTGCGTGGTGCGCGGCAATATCTTCGCCTACAATGGGCAGCTCGGCCTGCACGGCTACAAGACCGACCGATTGCTGCTGGAGCAGAATAGCTTCCTAGCTAACAACCAGGAACATTTCAGTATGGATTGGGAGGCCGGCGGCGTCAAGATCACTGCGGCACGCGATATGATCTGGCGCGACAATATCGCCGAGCGCAATGCCGGCACCGGCATGTGGTGCGACAACACCTGCTATGGCACCACAATCGTGCGCAATCTCGTGCGTGACAACGACCATCACGGCATTATGTATGAAATATCGGCCGATGCCCTGATAGCATCGAATATCGTAGCCGACAACCAAGGCTTTGGAATCTTTGTGATCGAATCAGAGACGATCGATGTGTTCAACAACACATTATCAAGAAACCAGCAGAACATCCGTGTATCCGAGCAGAATCGCACGCAAGCTCCAGGCGCGCTGGTAAGCCGGGATGTTAGCAACATCACCATCAAGAACAATATTCTCTCGAACAGTCAGGATCGGAGGTGGGCATTGTTGGGCGTAGACGACACGCGCAATCGCAGGAGCGCGCGCCAGATGGGCATCAGTACAGATTACAACGCCTACTACCGCAGCAACGCCACTACGCGCGGGCCAGTGATCGCGTGGGCGAATGGCGCGTCGAATCCGCAGTTCCTATCGCTCGATGCGTTCAGTGCCAGCACAGGGCTGGAACGGCACGGCCAGCAGATCGACGATACCGCCAACCCATATTTCATCGACGAGCGCGGCGGCAATTACGCATTAAGGAAGGGAAGCCCGGCAATTGGCCGAGGTGAGCCGCTTGGGCAGGCAGCCGCCGATGCGATTGGGGTGGCGGCGGGTGTGCCGGTGAATCTGGGGGCGCTCAAATGGCCGCTGGATCTGCGAAAGGCGCCTAGGTAAGCAGGTGGCGAGGAGCGTATGGGCCACTCCTCGCCGGCCAATAGCACGACCCGTGCCAATGCTGGGGGCATTTGGTTTTTGGATGCGCACTTTTGACATAGATATTATATCCGATTTTGAGAGCTGTGCCAACCTAAAAGCTCACCAATTGTTGTAGCAGGCCAGCTTTGTGCCGTGGATTTCGGCCACTTGAGGTCGCTGGGTAAGCAGGGAGCGCATAGGAGAGGATCATGAGTAAGATATGTGGGTTCGTCGGTGCTGGTGCCGAGGCGATAAAGGTGCGTGCAGCCGTGCAGACAATGATCGAAGCCTTGTGCCACGAACCAAGCGACCAAGCCGAGTATGCTTGGTTTGAAGGTGGCGGTATGGCAGCGTTGCGCCATGCCACTACCCCGCAGCGCTGCGCGATAGATCCGGACGGCATCCATGGCCTGGCGATAGCTGGCCAGATTGTGGCCTTGCGCTCGCAGGGCCGGACGGATGCCGAAGCCAGCGCGCGGCCGAATGCTGCTGATCTGCTCCACGAGTGGCATATTCATGGCGCTGCGCTGCCGCCGCAGATCGAGGGTGACTATGTTATGGCGCACTATGATACCGATAGCACCGCCCTAACGCTGGCGAATGGCAAGTATGGCTTTTGCCCGCTCTACTATAGCGTCACCGCCGACGGCTGCTATTTCGCCTCGGAGGCCAAAGCGCTGATCAGAGCGATCGGCACTGCCGAGCTGGATTGGCAGTCGGTGGCCGATTTCTTCTACATTGGCCACATGCTGGGCGAGCGCACCTTGTTCCGTGGGATCTCGGCACTTGCGCCTGGACAGATCCTGACCTATTCCCACGGGCGGCTGGGAGCCCATACCTACGCCGATTTTACACAGGCGCCAGTGCAGGCCGCGCGCGACATTTCGGCCGAGCGGCTCGTACAGCTCTTCCTGGAATCTGTCCAACGGCGCCTCGATCGCGACAGGACTCAGTGTGTCCTGCTCAGCGGTGGGCTCGACTCGCGGCTGATCATGGGCACACTACACCAACTGGGCATAAAGCCGCGCGTCATTTCGCTGGAGCACAACAATATTCGTAACGGCGCCGATGGCCGGTATGCCGAGCAAATTGCCCAGCGGCTAGGGCTGGAATGCGACGTTCGTCCAACACGATCGGATTTCTACGGCTCGCGTGAGTGTAAGCAGGTGTTTGAGATTTTGGATGGGATGGTGCCCACGTGGGAGCTCTTTATCGGCCAGATCTATGGTGAGCTGGATCCCAGTATGAGCCCTGTATGGGATGGGCTTGGCTTGGATCTTGTGCTAGGCGGGACGCACCAGTTCGCGGGCGGTTATACCAAGAACATGGCCCATTTCCTGAAAAAGCACCCGGTCAACCGGCCATTGCTGGAGATGGCGCTTACCCCCGAGGCGTTTCAAGCCGCCGATACCGGATTCTTCCAGCGCGTCGACGCCGCGCTAGCCGCTATCCCAAGAACTGACAACCAGTTTATGCATTTCCTGATCAAACATCGGATTCGCCGCCGAACCGCAGTCAACCCGTACCAGCTGTTTGCATCGCGGATCGAGCCGCTCACACCATCGACCGATCTGGACTTCCTGGATTATGTTCTCGGTATTCCAAGCAGCCTGCGCCTGCATCACTCAGTGTATGTCGCAATGGTCAAAGCACACTTCCCGATCCTGACCGAGGTGCCAGTGATCAGTGGTGGATCGCCGCTGTATTTCGAGCAAAACTCGTCGGCGGCGATTGGCCGCATGCTCGAGCAGGCTCGGCTCAGTCTTGTTCGCACGGCCAAGCGCTTCAATATCAAAAAGCGAATGAAGCACTTAGCGCGCCAGCCGCTCAAGCCACGCGAGCAAGATTTTGGGCGGCTGATCATCCGCACATTGGCCGAACGCGATTTCGATCGGCCATGCTACAACCAGGCTCCTCTGCGCCAGCTGTTTGCGCATTACCGCGCCGGCAATATTCTGTATCACGATCTGTTCGCGATGGTGTTTTATATCGAGCTGTGGCATCAGCTGTTCCTGGATCCGGTGCCGACACCGGCTAGCGAGCTGGTTGGGGCTGTGTAACGAGCGACAATGGCGTGGCACACGGATCGCTCGGCAGAGTTGGGTCGCTCGCAGACTATTGTGTGCTCAGGCGGCGCGCAGCACACAGCGCCGAGGCGGCTGGTTGGGCTGCTGGTGACCTGGCGGCGGGCGTTGGCTATGTGATGATCGCGCCGTCAGGGCCGCTCGCGATCTCAGTATCTGTGCTGGCGCGGTAGCCGATCCGGTGCGCGCGAAACCACAGCCTTGCGCCAGCCGGCGCAGCGAATGGGGCGGTATACAGCCGCCATGCACGCCCGCCTGTGTCGGGGTCGCCGGTGATGCTGGCAAGCGAGCTAGGCGCTTCCTGCGGCGCTGGCGGGTCGGGCGTCCACCCAATCGAGGCTCCGGCGGTTGCGCAGGTTGCCACGATCTGTCCATCCACGATCTGAATGGCCGGCGACTCGGTGTGCGGCCATTTCCCGCCCGGCCGCCAGCGCTCGATAAGCTCGGCTTCGGGGATCATGCCCAGGTCGCCGTAGGTCTGCTGCCACTGCGCCAGCGCGCCGCGTAGCCGCTCCAGGCCGGCGGCGAAGCGTGGATCGCCGGCGAGATTGCGGATCTCGTACGGATCAGCCTGCAGATCGTACAGCTCCTCGGGCGGCCTGGTGGTTGCCACCACGTAGCGCTGGGCGGGCGTCAGCCGATCCGGCAGCTCGCCGCGGGCCAGCTGGTTGGCTTCTTCGAAGCACAGCCGGCGGAATTCTTGCCAGGTCGGCATCCGGTCGGCATACTCGTGGTGGCCCATGGCTGGGCGGTCGGGATGATAATTGCGGATGTAGCGGAAGCGCGCATCGCGCACGGTGCGGATTGTGTCCTCCTGCTCGTCCATGCGGTCGCGGTGGCCGAAGATATATTCGCGCGCGGGCGCTTGAGGCTGCCCCTGGGCACCGAACAATGGCTGGGCGTGCAGATGCGCGGGCAGTGGCAACCCCGCCACCAGCAGCATGGTCGCGGCCAGATCCATGAGTGCAACCGGCTCGGCGCGAATGGTTCCCGGCGCGATCTTGCCCGGCCAGCGCACCAGCAGCGGCACATGGAGGCCGGAGTCATACGGCCAGCGTTTGGCGCGCGGCATCCCCAGGCCGTGATCGCTCCAGAACACTACCAGCGTTGTGTCGGCCAGGCCGTCGTCCTCCAGCTGGCATAGCAGATCGCCGGCCCAGTGATCCATCGCGCTGATATTATCGCTGTAGCGGGCCCAGGCCTGGCGAAATACCGGCGTATCGGGGTAGTACGGCGGCAGCGGCGCTGTGGCTGGATCGTGTCGCTGATCGGGGCTGAGCCGGCTGGTGTTGTGCTGGTACTGCGCGTCATCGGCATAGATCTGCGACTCGTGCGTGACCATGCCATGGAACACCGCGAAAAACGGCTGCGCCGCGTCGGCGCG
>Ga0170475_104437352_pt1 | contig 18556 bp, 2 predicted proteins | sample Soicark_Litter_5_FD_111474 | JGI IMG/M metagenome (GOLD analysis project Ga0170475, IMG submission 111474) | Avena fatua rhizosphere microbial communities from Hopland, California, USA. Combined Assembly of 48 SPs
CAAATGATAATAATAACTTTACTAGCACAAATAATTATCTTGGCAAGCCAATCTTCTCACTCATCACGAGAACAAGTCCTCGCGATCGACATCGTCTTCAGCAGCAGCAGCAGCGCCGCCGCTGACGGGAATCGGCGCAGCAGCAGACGACGCGTCCTTGCGCTCAGTCAACGAAGCCGCGTCAGCACCGGCCCAGTGTAGGTAGTGCGAGGGGCGGTGGATCTCGTGGTAGAACTCCTTGGGCACGTCGAGCGCCAGCGGGTACTTCATAGTAGGCGAGAAGCGGAAGCCGACAAAGTTGTAATTCCACGAGCCAGGGTCAGGCACCATGTAGAAGCCTGTGAAGCGATCAGAGAGCAGCATCTGCACCTTCTCGTAGAAGTTGAGCTGGAAGCCCTGGTAGCTGGTCGCCTGGTCCTTCTCCTTGTTGCGGCCCCACTCGAAGCCCGCAGGAGTGAGCTTGTAGGCAGTGAGCGAGCACGAGCCGGCGGTGAATGAGCACGTGATGACGATGGTCTTGTCGCCGCTCCAGCTCTTGTTTTCGGCCATGATGCGCGCGTGCTGGATCACGTCCTGCGCCGCCAGCTGCTGCTGCGGCAACTCGTTGGGCTGTGTGTGGATCCAGCCGAGCGGCTCGAGCTCGCTGAGGTACTTGTGCTCGGGAAGCTGATTCGGCAGACTGACGCCGTAGTGGGTGCCCAGCTGCGGCGGCAGCACGATGGCACGAATCTCCTTCACGTGCGGGTTGTCGGGCGGCGAGACACCGTACATGAAGCCGGCAATCTGAGTGCGCAGGTCCGCAATGGTGATAAACTTCTTCAGCACGTTCTTGGGCATCACGTACGTGTAGCCAGACTCCTTGATGTCGTCCGACGTCACATAGATGTGGTTCGTGCGCAGGTGCAAGTTGGTCGCCGAGATGGCGCGCACTCGCCAGTCGGTCTTGCTCTGGAACGACTTGGTCTCGTGTTGCGACGTCGTGACCACGACCATCTCGTCGCCGTGCACGTTGGTGATCTTGGTGGTGACGGCGTTCACCTGGCCCGTGTCCTTGGTCTGCTTCTCGATCTCGGCAATCTGCTGGCGCTGCTGCGACGGCGGCGCAATTTCCATACCGAGGATGATGTCGCGGATCTCAGACTGAGTCAGCGCGGTGACGTTCACGTTGTTCTTCTTGCCGTAGTCGGCGAGGATGAGATCCTTCAGCGCCACCTCCACCTTGATCCAGTCCTCGTCGCTCAGCGTGGGCCAGATGTGATGCGGCTCGGTGATGGTGTTCTTGTCGGGCTTGAGGATCATCTTCGCCTTCTCGGTGTTGACGTGCAGCGCGCGCAAGATCAGAATGAGACGCGAGAACGCCGTGTACGACGAGATGGTCTTGAGCCAGTCGTCAAACAGATTGAACAGCACCATCTGCGGCTCGGTGGCCTTGAGGATCTGGTCGCCAAACTTCTCAATCTTCAGGCACGCCTGGAACGGCAGCTGCAGCTCCGAGCCCTTGATGACAATGTTCGGGAAGTCGAGGCAGTTGTGCACCACACTCCAGTCGCCCAGCAGGAAGCGCCGCGTCGCGCCTGACACCGCAAACCGATAGAAGCGGCCCACGCGACCAGGCGCCACGTGCAGCCTAGTGCGAGTCGGAGTGGCGAAGCGAGCCGGCACCTTGGCTGGAAGCGACAAGTGCTGCGCGAGCAACGACGACGCGAAGCCGTCGAGCGTGAACTGCTTGCGCAAGCAGCCATCCACGGTGCTACTCCATTCGGCAGGCGCGGCGCCGGAGACCAAGCCCAACGAGCGCGCAACGAACAGCATATCGTCGAGCAGCTGGCCATGCAGATCAGGATTGCCTTGAGTAATCGTCCAACTGCAAACAGTGCCGCTCGGTCGCAAAGGAAGACAACCATCGCCATCGACGAAGCCGGCGAGCAGGGCTGCGCGCTCCGACGCCGTTGCATACTTATAAACATCTGGGATGTGTTTGCGGTCCAGCAATCCGAAAGCGCGCAGAGCACTCTTGAGCCTGTTGCCGGCGCGCGTGGGATCGGTGACGTCGACACGTATGACGGCCTTGTTTGGTATGTTGCTGACTGTGACAGCGAAATCCAACGGCAGCAGCAGTGAGCTGACCTTCTGCACCGCCGCCTGCTCGGTGCTGGCAAGCGTGATGCGCACCACTGACGCGTCCTTCGCGCCGTCCGCGAGCCACAAACCCAGCAGCCATGGGTCCAGCAGCCGCCGGTGCTCGGCCAGCTCAGCGCCGACGTCGACGTCGACCAGCGGTGCGTGGTCCGACAGCGCGGCGCCGCGGAAGCCGCCAAAGATCTGCGGGATCGGATGGTCGGCTGGAAGGGCGGCATATGCCTGCGCCTCCATGTCGATCACATCGAGCAAGCGCACACGGTCCGCCTGCACCTCCCACCATGCGAAAGCCACCGCGCGCAGCTTGTCCGCGGCGGCCGCGGCGCGCGCCTCGGCCTCCAGCTGCTCACGCGCTTGCAGCAGCACGGGTGAAGAAGTGCACCACTGTGCAGCCTTTTGTCCAGCAGCAGCGGCGGCCACCAGGTGGTCAGTGTCACCAGAGCACGCCGCCACGTTGCCAGATGCAGCTGTGCTGTGGCGGTTCATGAAGGCTGCAGCAGAGTCTTGTGGGAAGAAGAGCATCTTCCGCAGGAGAACAACGCCGCCAAGCGTCGGGCGAGCTGAGAAGCCAGTAGCTTGAAACACTTCGAAGCGGGCACTCGCTCTGTGTTGGAAGACCCAGCTGTTGACCTGCGTAGCCGACTCGCAAAGTGAAGAAAGCGGGTAGACTCGCTGTCCACCAACGCGGAATACAGGCAGGGCGCGGCCAAACAAGGCACTGTGCTCCTCAAGCATGCCACCCCCGTGGTTAAGCGCCACGTCGACGACGGCGGGCGTGACGCGGCTTGCGCGCAGCTGAGCTGGCGAGAGCATTGCGAAGTTGGCGACAACTTGCGGCGTGGCGAAGTAGTCACCAGGGCGACAGTAAAGCCCTGCAGGGGCGCCAATGACCTCCGAAGCAACAAGCACGCCTGACAGCTGGCGGAGAAGTGCCATGTGCAGCAGAGTGATGGGTTTGGTGCGCAATTGCGGCACTGCTGTAATCGGAACGACACGGATCCCGCGAGCACCAACCGGCACGAACGAGGGAAGCCGGACTGAGGTGTTGTCATGGAGTTGAAGTTCAACTAGAGCATCGAAGACGAGTGTGGCGGTTGGTGGCTGGAGATCTGTTACGCGACGGCCCATTTTTTCTGGTTCTTGCGCCAGTGGAAAGATGCGATGCCGCCAAGCGACAGAACCGTTGCAGTCATACGCGGCGTATGACAGGCGCACACCGCTGGGCGTGTTCTGCATACGCACAGGCGACGCGTCACAGCGCAGCGACAGCAGATGGCCCGATGTGACCGAGTAGCGCATCGAGCTGATGCCCTGGTGGACGCCGCGCACGTCATACAGCTGCTGCTCACCCGAGCTGACGTCGTTCGTGATGCAGGTGACTCGGCCGGCCTCGTCAAGCAGCAGATCACCGCAATGAAGCGTCTCGACAGGCACGCTGTGCAGGCGGCGTGTGGCAGCATCGAGGCGCAGCACTGGCGTGCCCTCGGCGAGGCAGTGCACCTCGAGCGGGTCAAGCATGCCCTTGCGCGTCACAATGATCTGCTTGGGCTGCTCCTCCACCGGCAACGAGCGGATCAGCGCAGCGACCTCCTCCGCGGTCTTCCACTTGGCGAGCTGGCCGAGACGCTTCTGGCCGGCCCACACCGACGTGTGAATGATCTTCAGGAACAGCTGGCCCGTGCGGGGGTTGAAGATGAAGATGGCGCCGTTGATCGGCTTCGTGGTCAAGTTGCCCTCGAAGGTCTTGTGGATAGTGACGCGATAGACGTTCGTGTCGTCGACGAACCAGATGATCTGATTCGAGAACAGCTCGCCGTAATTCTGTGAGTTGTGCGTTACAGTGTAATCCGCAAGAAGGAACCGCCGGTTGGAATCTGGCGTCACCTCGGGGCCGTAAAATTTGCCACGCCCAGCAGGTGTCACTGTAATCGAGAACACCAACGAGCAAAGATCGGCATCTTCTTGCTCAGGGGGCTGGTGCTTCTTTGTGAGAAGTACAGGAATGAGTTCCTGGCCAGGCCCTGAGAAAACGGTGCGCAACATTGTGGTCTCTCCTTCGTCGAGAGAAACGAGCGAGTTGTGAAGACCGAGCGAGCGCGCCAGAGTGCATGCGTCCCAGAACACACGGGCATTCCGAGCAAGACTCTGTGAGCAGTGGAAGCCACGCCCTTGGTTGAAGTTCCCGTCGCCGTCAATCAAGCCGGCTAGCAGACGCCGACGAGCGTCGATGGAGCTGCGAAGGTAAACAGCAGGAATGTGCTTGTTGCGATACACGCCACACTCGCGCAGCAGTTGAAGGACTGGATTGGTTCGCCCGTCAACGCGTTTGATGCAGAAGGAGATTCCCTTGCTACCAGCGACTGCAGGTAGCGTTGACTTCACGACCAAAATACAGCCATGCGATCGAGCGAATGCTTCGAGGTACGGCTCAAGCTCAGCCCGCTCATCAACATGGCTAAAAATGACTGCGCCACAATGCAAACCATCAGCAAGCCAGAGACCAAGGAAGTATGGATCGAGACGAAACTCTGAGGTGCTTTGCGTTAGTGGGAACTGCACGCCGTGAATCGCGCGGTAGCCATGGAAGAGCTTCTGAATGCTTGCAGGCAGGGCCAGGAACTGGCGCACCGACATCTCGACCACCTCGCCCTTGCGAAGGTACGGCTGCGAGGCTAAGAATGCGGCAGCAGCAGAACGAGCCTCTTCCTCGGTGTTGCTCCGGTTAAGCTTCTTCCGTCGTTTGATGTCAGGGTGCTCGACTGCAAATGAAGCCTTGCACATGTGCTTTTGGGTTTCGTCAACGTAGTACGATACTGTGAAGCAGTGGCGCGACGCAAGCCAGCGCTTCGTTGGCCACGACCAAGACGCGCTCTGGCGGACACCATCGCAGAATTCATCGGCTGCTTGTTCAGCAGCCACCGCAGTGGCAAACAGCGTGGTGCTGTTCATCACAGTGGAATCCGTCACGATAGGGAACGCCTTTTGACGACTCTCGAGTGAGTGCCGATCAATCCACGTGACCTCCATAAAGCGGTAAGTTCCACCGTTGACAAGAGGCATATCGAAAGGGCCTGCAATTGCATACGAGGTGCCTACGCGAAGGCACAGTAGATGGTTGCCGGTCACGCGGTATGATTCCGCTTGCTGCCGTGAGCCGCATGCCGAATACGTAACATCGAACAGCTCGTCCTCACCCGTATGCAAGAAGACAACAGCGCGCGGAACGTATGAAGGATTCAGTGAGCCATCAGGCAGGAGCGTATCGTCGCCCATAAGCACATCACCCGGCTTGAGCTCCTCGACGCGGCGCACAGTACCATCGTGCATGATCACCTCGGTGCCTTCCGCAAGGCAGCTGAGGTACGGCTCAGTGGGCTCGGACGAGTACAGCTGCAAGCCCTTGCGGATGCGCTCGCGCAGCACGTACAGCGCGGGGTTGGCCTTCATGATCTTCGCCATCGCCTGCTGCATGAGCGGCTTCACGCCGGGGAACCACGTGCCGAAGCCCGCGTGCACGTTGTAGGCGAGATCAATGCCAACTAGAACACCGTGCGGCGACGGGTAGATGCTCATGTTGTCGGTGGTGTAGTCGAGGAACTTAGCGCGCGAGTAGCGCTCAATGTCGTGCGAGTCAAAGTCGCCCCAGCGCAGCTGCACATCGACCCAGTACTTGGTGGTGCTGCCCTCGTAGGTGTCCTTCGGGTCCGTCATGAGCGACGGCTTCGAGACCTGCCACTTGTAGGCGGCGAAGAGCAAAATGTCGGCGCAGTTATGTACGACAGTGTTGTCCCAAAGCAGGAAACGCTGGTTTCCGTCCGTAGTGATACCGATGTAGGTCAGGGAAGAGTGACGACCACCATCAGCGGTGGCAGAGACCACTGTCACCTCAATGCCGGAGGTGAGTGGCTCGTAGCGTACAGAGTGGCACTGCCCGGTACGGCTCTTGTGCGGCACGCGTACCGGAACCCGATAACCGTACAGATACCGACGCACATGGGCCGGCAGCTGCAAGTAGCGCTCAACTGTGATCTCGAGCACTGAGCCAGCCTGTAGCACATCGCCTCTCTGGTTCAGCCAGTGCAACGCGGCTGCGTTCGCTAGCTCACCGCTGGGGTAGGTGTGATGCTTTTGTGAGCGGCAGTGGAAGTTGCGGCTCGTCCTGCGGCCGTTTAGCCAACAGGTCACCAGCCACTGCTGCCGGCTCTCCTGCCAGATAGGCTGTCCAACGCGCCCCGGACATGCCAGCGCAGCAGCAAATGCCGCCGCCTTGTCCACATACGCAGCTGTGTACTGCATCCGTCGCGAGCTGTCGATGACAAAGGTCTTGGCGTGCGAGCGCAGGTCGGTGCCGTAGTATTGCGTGTATAGATGTTGGCCGGTCTCGTTGTGAACTGTCGTGACGTTGGGCGGCGGCCCATACCAGACGAGTACCAGCACGTGCTGCGCTGTCACGACGTAACTGGCTGCTCTATTCTGCTGAACGCGATACATCTGCTCGCACTCGCCGCTCCAAACGCGCTGAACGACACGCGGTCGGCTGTCGTCGCCTAGCAGCACGTCGCCGACTGCCACCTCCTCAGCCGCGACCGACCGCCCATCATGCCGACGGAGCAGCGTGCCTGGAGCGAAGCACGAGCTGTTCATCTTGTACGACTTGCGCGGGTGAATGGTCTCCTTCTGCACCGTCTCGATCTCGAGCGCGTCGAGCTCCTGGTCAAACACCTGGCAGTTGTGGGTGACGGTACCATCGGCGAGGAGGAAACGCCTGCCTCCATGAGCGTCGAGCTGGAAACCAGTGAAGTCCGCCGCTGGGAGCTTCGATACGATAAACGTGCTGCAAGAAGGATCCTGTACAAATGGCCTAGCCATCTGATGTGGGGATATACGCTTAGCTGAGATGGCACAGTCAAGATCGGCGAGCTTGGGGGTGCCACCTATACACATTGAATAGCGGTGCCGCGTGGTACCGCAACGGGGATCCTCGTACTGCTCCAGCACCACGTTACAGTTAGCGCCAAGACTTCGACCGACCCGCTGAGTGAGTTGGACAATGCTTTTGTGGTCGACCGATTGGGTAAGCACGTAGTGACGGTGCCGCTCCTCGCTCTTGCTGAGATGGCCATCCGAGTCGACCAGTCCAGCGAGGAGGCCGAGGCGAAAGGCTTCCGGAGTCGCAACCAGCCGAACGAGAGCCGACTCATCGAGCTGCTTGCCCACGAGGCCGAAGTCTCGAAGAATCAACCAGAGAGGATTGGGATCCTTACAGTTGCGGCTTCGCTTAGGTTTGTTCTCGTGTTCCGCCGCGCCCGCACAGTCGCCATTCGAAAGCAGAACCTGGCGCGAGGGATCACCGCAGGCCTCCTGAGATGGTGCCGCCGGAGGAACGATAACACGTAACCCCATCTTTTCCGCTAAAGAATGGAGACGCAGCAGGGACTCGGCATCTTTCTCGAGATTGAATGTGATGCGAGTGTCGCTGGCTCTGCCGTCACCGAGCCATATGCCGAGAAGCCAGCCGAGCTCATGCAGGGACAGGTTAAGGATACGAGCAGCAGCGGCAACAGCCGAGTCCGGCTGGAGCGACTCCCATGCAGTGCACGCTGCTGGAGCACGATACAGACGGCATTCCTTCGCAAGAGCCGGATAGCGCTGGTTAAACGTGGCATAATCCGCAGCGCGAACTTCCCATACAAGGTTGAGCGACTCGAGCTGAGCAAGGAATTGCAAGCCCTCGGCAAGCGCATCGTCAAATGTGGGCACGCCAGCGCGATAGTGACTGCGATAGGAGAAGCCAGCCACACCGATAGGATACACTGATGCGTGCGCAGGAGGCACGTAATCGATTGTAACTTGATATTTCTCCTGCGAGGCGAGATGTACGAAGCGAGCTGCACAGCCATCGTTGACTGCCTCGGAGAAGTAATGCTGAGCTGCAGCTTCGCATCGCGGCTGAGCGTTAACAGAGAGCGCGCCGAACTGGAATGGATCCACACGAAAACGGCGACGGCAGAGACCAAAGCGCTTGAAGCCAAGCTCGACATCGAAGGCGACGCTCGAAAAGGTTACGTCGATGCCGGCATTGTCCGGAAGGCGATTGAGTACCGGTCGCGGAAGCCGAAGGCACACAATGTGATTAGGTGTGCATACGAAACCGCCCTCTGAGAGATCACCGGCAAGCTGGCAAATCGGGTGGAAGTGGTACATCTCGCTGGTACCGCGGCGAACAGCACAGACAGCTCGAGGACGGCCATCATCACCAACAAGAACCGTGCCGACTTCCACATTGCCAGCTGGAAGAAGAGAGCCGTCTGCGGCCAGAACGAGCTGATCATTTCGGAGGCACAGATCCATCACGACGCTCTCGTGGATCTTCTGCCACAAGTGCGCGCGGAAGATTTGGATGAGTGAGATCTTCAGTGTCGGGATCTTGCCGTGCATGAAGATGCCTGTCAGATCGAGCTGCACCTGGAAACCCACGTAGACGTTGGCGCGATTGATCGTCGGCGACCACCAGAGAGTGAACCGGCGGTTCGGAATCTGATTCAGACCAGAGCGCTGCGCGTTGGTGAGCTTCTTGTACTTCATTGACTCCTCGAAGCCGGACGCCTTCTCCCAGAACAGACCCTCCCACGTGGGGAAGTACGTGCCCTTGAAGAGCGTGTGCTCAAGAATGCCCTCGACACCGCCCAGCGCCTGGATGACGTCCGTGCGGTAGTTGTTGAGCATCCACAGCTTGCCGTCGTGCCGCGAGTTGTGGGTGACAGTGAAGTCAGCCAGCAGGAAGCGTTGGTTGCCATCCAGCGTCACACCGTTCCAGGGGCCACTGGCAACAGCCTCAATTGAGAAAAGCGAAGCTGAGGCAACTTGGCGCGATGCAGCACGTTTGTGTGGAAGTCGGGTCGGAATGAGGTCCTGCCCAAAGCCAGAGAGCGTCACCTCGAGACGGATGAATGAGCCGCTACCGCAAGGCCCGGTCACCTGCCGCTGTGTCACAAGATGGTTACCAAGGCCGAGTGACCGTGCTACATCCAGCGTGTCGTAGAACAGCCGACTATTTCTCACGCTCTGGGAAAATTTGAACGCGTTGCATGCCGAGTAGCCATCACCGTCGAGAAGACCCGCGAGTAACTCACGCCGCTCTGTGAGCGTGCCTGTCTTGTACTCCATAGGTATGTACTTCCCAGCGCTGAAGCGTTGAAGCCACTCGAGGTACGATTTCGCAGCGACCCCTCGGTAGGAGACCAGGAGCGCACGCTTGCGAACTAGCGAACTCGATACGATGTCCGCCGTTGGGGGCTGCACACGCACACGTTGGATACCAGCTTGCCAGAAGCTCAGTATTGTCGCTGATGTAGTCGGACCTGTCGCATTGCGCGCAGCGGCCTCCTTCAGGCGCGCTTCAATTTCTAGATCGTCCACGAGCGCCGAATGCTCCGGTTTGCACCAGAGTTCGTACTCCACCACCTCACAACCAAGAGAGCGGCCATATTTATACAGCCACGTGATCGTCTCTTGTTCATCCTCGCCGCAGATGATCTCGAGCCTTGGGTGGGTGCCTCCACAACCGTCTGCGAGCCAGAGGCCAAGGTAATACGGAGAGAGAGGCAACGGAACGCTGAGCTCGCAGCTGGTGCTGGCAACTAAGTCCCGCGGGAAGAGCACAGGTCTACGGATTAAGTGCAAGCGCGAGCGCTGCCAGTCGCCCAGGAGTAGAATTTCCGCGACGGTGATGTCGATGATATCGTGATCCTTCAGAACGCTCGCGTCGGCCATCAGAACCGCAAGCAGTCGCTCTGCCTCTGCTCGACATGCATCCTCTGTCAAGCAGCAAACACGCTCATAGCGTCTCGGACCTGCTTTGCGGCAGCTGTCGCTGTTGCTAGAGTCGTTTTTATCCGCGACCGCATCACCGACAGGCGTTCGAGCGCGCGCTACCGTGAAGCGCTGGCTGATGCTTGGAGCGCCTGAAACTTCCGGCGCATATAGTTTGTACGTTTCCCGTTGCGAGTCCCAGCACAGCTGAATCTTCCGCTTGAAGCCTGCACGCATATCATTGGCTGTCAACTCGACACGCACAGCCTGACCTGCTGCCTGTGCATCCTCCTTGCTCGAGTAATAAACTCGCGGGCCATTCGCGTTCTCTTGAAGCGTGATGATTGTGCTCTTGCGCTCGAAATTGCTAGTGACGTAGCAGACACGGAAGCGCACAACACCGTCCGACTCCTCGCGTGCGATGTACGGGTTCACTCGCAGCAGCTGGCATGTCAGCTCATGCGAAGGCGTGACAACAAAGGACTCTGGCAGTTGATTGGTGCCGTTTGGATGACAGGCATAGGAGACCTTGTACAACGGAGCACCGCCAGGAACCCGCTCACCGCCGTGCAACGCCAAGACACGTCGCGGTTTGTACTCGGAATTGTGTGTGATGCCATCAGGCAGTAGCGCATCGTCGCCCATCAGTTCATCGCCAACTCGAACGTCCTCGATTGGCACCGCGCTTCCATCAGCACGAAGCACCAGCGTGCCCCGTGCGAGGCAGTGCGTCCACCAGAACGGGTTCTGCTTCAGCACCTGGTACTGCTTGAAGTCGGTGCGCACGCGCCAGCCCTTGTCGTACGCGAGCACGTGACGGTCCTTCTGGAACAGCGTGTTGATGCGCGGAATGCCGCGGTCCCACGAGTCCTCCAGGTCCTCCAGCGTCAGGCGGCGGTTCTGCTGCGCGGCCTCGTGGCGCTTCAGCGCGTACTCGGCCCACACGCGCTGCGAGTCGATGAACTCCTGCTCCCACGGCAGAATGTAGCGGTACAGATTGGGAATGAGCGTGTCCTCCTCGTGCGACATGCCGGAGCGGAAGTGCGTGACGCCAATGTCTGTCTGCTTCGCCCAGCGGAGGTCCGATTGCGGAATGAGCACGTGGCCCATCGAGAGCATGCCGAGGCCGCCAATCTCCTTCGGGCTGTTATGCACCACGAGGAAATCGGCGAGGCAGAACAGCGGTGACTCGCCATCCGCGACCGCGAAGCCAATGTACGGGCCATCCTCGGCGTCGGTCACCACCTCAAAGCGGCAGACACGCCGCTGGTGATTGTGCGTTGGCGCACGAGGGCGCTTGGTTGATACCACAAGTGGCAATGTGTGAATGTCGCCAGAGATGATGGTTGTTCCACGCCAGACGGTTGGGATCAACGAGCCAGGCAGGGCAGTGCCGTGCAACACGTGACCTGTCGCGTCCTGCACAAGGTACTTGCGTGAAGTGGTGAACAGGCCGAGGGAGCGCGAGACAAAGTGGACAAGCCGGCAAATGGACAGATGCTCCGCCCGCAGTGACTGCGTGAACACCAAGTGCTTCGCAGTGCCACATGCATCAGTGCCGAGATGAGCATCACCATCGAGCAGGCCTGCCAGCAGGTGGGAACGCACACTTGCGCTTTCCGCTAGGAACAGCGCGGCTGTCTCATCGCTAACTTGCTTTGCATCCAGCAGGCGAAGCTCCTGCAAAACGCGGTAAAAGAGGTTGGCGTCCGCGTGCCGGCCCATTGACGGCGTGAGGCGCACCCTGCTGCATGCAGAGTCGGCGGCATGCAAAATGCTGACGGACAAGCCACAGGCGCTCGCAAAGGCACTGATACGAGGAATCACGTCGTTCGCCTCTGTATCGCCAACCGAAAACGCCGTAGTACGAATCTCGCCATCAGCGAGCCACAGACCTATAGCCCATGCCATCAACTCGGCGTGTACCGTTAATGTGGCTAGTGCTGCAGTAGGTATGCAGTGTGCAATGACGTCCTCCAGGGAGCGGCACGCAGGTCGCACTGGCCACGTGGTTACGCCAGCGCCGTAACGCATATCCAGAGGGATAGTGGGGACGCCAGGCAACTTGCAGTAGAGCAGGTATTTCTCCACGGGCACGCACCACTCCGTTGTTGACGTCGAGTGCAGCAACTTCAATGCCCGCGCCTTTGCAGCTGCCGCTGTATGGAACGTCTCGCAACCGCGGTATTGCTTCCATTGAGGACCGTACTTGAAGGTGCGCGAGATACACTCCTTCCAGTCCTCCGGCAGTTTGGTACCTGGCTTGACGCGGATGATGCCGAGCGACTTGTCATCCGATACTGCAACCATGGATGCGCTCGTGCCGAGCTTGGCGGCAATCGCCGCACGGCAAGCGGTCGCGTGCGCTTTCGCAGCTATGCTTGCTGTCTCATGTGGCTGGTCGCAGCGGGAGAAGTTGTCTACATCCCACGCAATACGCTTCTCGATCTCCACCGGCCGCGGCCAGCTGAGTTTCTCGTCGTACTTCATATGCCACGTGCGCACGCCATAAGAGCCCACCAGTGCAGTCTCGTCAGCACGTCGGAGCGCGCCATTCGGTTTGGGCAACGAGATGACAAGCATGTGGTTCGCATTACACACGAAACCGTCGTCATCAAACAACACGTTGCCAAGAGCGTTGTCTGCTGGACGTACGCGGTACATCTTGGCGCGACCACTGTGGAGGTGTGCCACTGTGCGTGCAGTGCCATCGTCACCGAGCACTTGGTCATCGACACTGATGTCAGCCATGCTGCGCACCGATCCGTCTGCCATGCGCACAGATGTCTCTGGCGAGAAGCAGTAGAACACTACGGGCGGGAAACGTGAAGGCATCTTCGAGTTGAGGCCGATCTTGACACGCGTCTGGATCTTGTTCTCACACTTCACCAGCAGGTCGAGCAGCTCCTGCGTGTGCACCGTCGCCTCGCGGAAGTACGTCATCAGACCGATGAGGCAGTTGTGGCCAACCACAAAGTCCGCATGAAGCAAGCGATGGTTGCCGTCGGTTCGCACGCCATGGAACACGCCAGGGCTTCGCAGCGGCTCGATGTTCAACTTCTCGCGCAAGGTATTCTTCACCAACGGCTTGATCTCTGGAGTCGTCTGCTTGCGTGCTACAACGCACCGAATCAAATGCACGTCTGCGCCGCCTACGATGACGTCGGCATGGCGCATCAGCTCGCCTGTATGCTTGCGCTTTTGCTGCGCGCGGCGTCGCCACGCATGCGCCGTCAGCCCGAGCGAGCGGGCCACGAATAGCGCAGCGCGGATCACGCCCAGATGCAGCTCCACCGACTGCGAGATAACATAGAAGCGGCGATGCGGTCCGGAGGAGTGGGCCGAGCGGTAGCCATCAGAATCAATGAGGCCGGCGAGGAAGGCACGGCGCACCTCCGAGGATGACGCGACAAGCTGGTCGCAGAGGTGGTCGCTCACGTGGCGCTTCTCCATAAGGCCAAGCGAGCGGAGGATGCGGCAGAACACATTCGTGCTTGTTACGTTGCTTGGTCGAGTCGCAGTGCCATCATCGGAATGATAGCGGATCACACGCTCGAAGCCCTCCTGATTGCTTAGAAGCACTGTTTGTACTTCAGAGTTGTTGGCGACGTAGCAGGCACCATCAACAGACTCAGAATGGGGCAGTACAACCGCCAGACCCATCTTGGGCGCGAGCTCCGTCAGGCGCGCGAGAATCTCTGGATCGCTACGTGCAACCGCGAAGGCAGGTCTGCCCGCATGGCCATCTCCGCAATAAAGGCCGAGCAGCCAGCCAAGCTCTTCCTCGCTCAGACGGTCAGAGGCTGGGATAGTGCTGCATTCGTAAGCCTCATTCAGCAGCGATGACCACGAGTGCGACTGCGGGAACTCGAGGACTGGCACTCGGTACACGCCAAAGTGAGAGGCCAACTGTGGGTGCGCCTCCTTGAAGCGCAAAAAGTCGATAACGCGCACTTCCCACACCAGACGTGCGTCGTGCTCAGCAGCGAAGGCTGAGGCGCGCGCCGCTGCTTCGTCTTCACTCTGGAACTCCGGGACTCCGCACGCATCAGGCTTGTTGAAGTAGAATAAGCGACTGATGCGTATAGGACAGGTGCTAGGCGTCATCACGCGCACGCCACCAGCGATGTTGGCCAGGTACAGGCGTTGATTAGTTGCCTTCTCTTGTTCCTCCTTGAATCGCTGAGCAGCTTGTTGCGCCAGCTGTTTCGCATTCGTACAACGACTATAGTTGTCCGGATTGTAGAGCGCCTTGTATTCTGAGTGGTAGGGGCGCTCGAAGCCAAGGGCTGAGTCGTACTTCAGCTGCCAATAGAGCACTGTGACGCTGCCTTGCGCGATCTCGCGGCGCACAGCTTCACCACAAGCAGATGCACGCTGGTAAACGGCGCGTTCAGCCGCGAACGTGTAGCACTTTGCAGCCGAAGGACACAGCACAAGTACGTGATCAGCGGTAACCACGAAGCTCTCCGGCTCCACTGGGCCAGCATAAATTCCGTGGCTGGTTGCACCGGCGTCGTTATCATCATCCATTACGTCTTCTTCTGAGAACGTGATATCCTCGACGCTGGAGCTCGGCTGCCTTGGAGAATAGCTAATCCGATAGAGCGGGCCAGTGCCAGTGAGGGTGGCCTCGACATTACGCACCGTGCCGTCGTCGCCCATGAGCTTGTCGCCAGGACGTACATGCTCCACCAAAACGGACCGACCATCTGCGAGGCGCAGGCACGTACCAGGCGCATAACAAGTGTTCCACTTGTTGACAATCTTTGTGAACGTGGTGCTGCCAGAGGCCATCAGAATCTGCCGAATGCGGTTCTCAAACTTCTTCAGCGACTCGTCGTCCACGCGCATGAACGCCTGCGCGGTGCGCTCCTTTGTCGCCTCGTTCTGGAGGTTCCACACGCCGTCCTTGTGCAGGAACTCGTCGGCGAGCGTACGGATCTTGGGCAGAATGCGCACCTCGAAGCCGCACATCGCAAACAGCAGGTTGGGGTTGTCCTTCGAGTAGACCGATACAAACGACGTGTCCCACTCGATAGTGGTGAGCGAGCGCGGCAGGCGGTTCTTCATGTCCCAGAACACAGCGCGGCCGAGGTTCACGTCGTGCTTCATGAGGCGCATGCGCGAGTCACGCGGCCAGCACTTCTTGTTGTTGTAGCCGACAATGTTCTCGTTGTTCGGATCGGGGCGCTCGGTGAGATAGCGCTGAATGAGCTCGCGAGCCTCGTCGTGCGTGAAGCGGAACAGAATGTGCATGCGGTCGATGTAGCGCGTGTACAGCCGGATGGGATGTTTCACCTCAGTAGCCAGATCGCGGAACGACAGGAAGTCGTTGGGCAGCTGCGGCGGACCGGCAACCTCAGAGGCGCGCGTGAGACCGAGCAACAGCAGGTCAAGGATGAGGCCGTAGTACTGGAAGATGAACGACGCAAACTGCAGGCCGCGGAGCAGACCGTATGAGTTGGTGTGCGTCATGTCCTTGTAGTGCAGCACCACGTTGTTCTTAGCTGTCATGTAGTCGGCGAGGTTGTGGTCGACAATCAGACGCAGCAGCCGATTCAGCAGCGTGAGATCGATCTTGTCGTACACCTTCTCGAACTTGGTCTCCATCAGAACGACGCACTCGCCGCTCGACGTCTCCCAGATCTGGTGCAGATTGTTGATACCCTGCGCCCACTTGTACACGAGCAGAGGCGGCGGCTCCGAGTCGGCCGGCTTGATCCAGTTGGGGAACAGGCGGCGCTTGTCGGCCTCGTACCACAGATACTGGTCGAGGTAGGCGTCGGTGATCTTCTCGAGCGGCTCGACGTCGTGCACAGGAATGAGATTCGAGTACAGGTCCATGTACTCCACGCCGACCTCCTTGAACGCGCGCTGCTCCAGCAGATGACGCTTGATGCGTGTCAGAGCCTCGTGCGGGTTGTCATACGCCTGCTCGATCAGGCCGAGCTCCTCGCGTTGTGACTGGTTCAGACGTGACTTGACCGAGTACGCCTCCTTCAGCCGCTCTAGCGCTAAAATGAGCAGCTTCGTGTCGTGCTTGTAGTTGAGCGGCGGGAACGGAATGGGCGCAAACTTGCGGCTCTCGAGCCAGTGCACGGTGGTGGTGTAGATCGCGACAGCCTCCTCGGGCGTGATGTACGGGCCGTCCTTCAGGTAGTTGTGCTGGCGCTCCTGCTCCGACTTAAGCGACAGACGAGTCAGACGGCCAAGATTCTTCTTAGTCACAGTCTTGTCGACAGTCGCACCGCGGCGGATTCGCTCACGGTTGTAGTGCGAGACGTTAGTCCACCAGTCGGCTTTCGCCTTCACATATCTGAGGATCATGTTCTCGATGGCGGTAGGCAGGCCGGGCACCTTCCACGGGATGTTCGCCTTCCAGCAGCGCCACGCCTCAGAGAGATGCTGCAAGATGGTACGTGCCTTGTTTGCGCGTACACCTTCAGGCATCATGTCGAGGATGTCGTGCATCACCGCTGCGCGCAGCTCGAGATCGTAGTGCGACTCGACGCGCTGTTTGGTAACGGTCTTTGCAATGCCCTTCGACTGGCGGCCCTCGAACTGACGCGCGAGCAGATTGCCGAGCCAGCGCTCGAGCAGCGGCACAATGCCTCGCAGGAAGAAGAGCCAGACGCGCCACATCGGCGCCCAGAAGCCGCAGCCGGGACCTTTGCCGACCGGACCGGTGTTGAAACGATAGTAGATGAGATGCTTGAGGTCCTTGCACATGCGGATCTGACGCATCAGGCGGTACTTGTAGCGGTACATGCCGGTCAGCTGGCCACGTGCGCAAAGATGTACTGCAGACCATCGGCCAGCTGGTACGCGTCCACGTTGCCGAGGCGGTACTGCACGTGCGAGTCCACCACGATCTTGGTCAGGCGGAGAATCTCACGACACAGATGGAAAGCGTTACCGAAACGCGACTTCTTGCGCTCCTTCGTGGTCAGCGTCTTGATCGGCTTGAGATTGAAGTTGTAGTCAAGATGCAAGTAGTTGAGATTCTTGCGGTGAATGAGCAGGTTGAGCATGTTGTAGCCCTGGCGGCACACTTGCAGACCAGCCTCCACCCAGTCGAGCGTCGTTGACTGGAAGAACTTGGTGGAGCGCAGAGCGGGGAACAGGTACTTTTTGTTCAGCGCCTTGGGCGGCCGGTGGTGCAGCTCGTTCAGCACGTAGCACTTGAGCAGCTTCTGGTACGACACGCGGACCTTGACGGGATGGCCGGGTGGGCAGTGCTCCTTGTACCACGTCTTCACGAGCGGGATGTCGAGCGACCGACGCATACGGCCGCTGCGCTGGTTATACGGCCGAGGCGCCCAGTACAACGCAATGCCGTTGGCAGTGTTCGCGGTGTAGCAGCGAGCGCCGTCCTCGTCTCCAACGTCAGCCAGGAAGGGCTCCACGCCAGCGGGCAGCTCGAACGGAACTACGTCATCATCGTGAACCACCTTCGGCATGCGTGAGGCAGGGATGGGGTTGATGATGGGATCAAAGTAGAACGCCGGCAGCTCGGGGTCCTCCGTCTTGATGTAGACGCTCGCGGGGTGGTGGTACACAGTCAGGTGCACCTTGCGCGGGCGGCTGTTGTAGAGGAACGGGAAGGCGATGCGGTACTCGGTACGGACCTGCGTGCGGATGATCAACTTGTTGATGTCGTTGAACTCGTTCCAGTCCTCTTCGGTCTCGTCAACGTCGCGGAACAGCGGTTCAAACTTCGGGCCACCAGGGATGGCGCTGTTGAGCGCCTTAGCGGTGAAGAACGACTTGAGGTCGAAGAGGTAGAAGTAGTTCGGGTCTGTGAGGTCCGACAGCAGCTGCCCGGCGATGCGATACAGGTTGCCGAGGATCGGCAGGGAGAGCTGCCAGCGCCGGTAAGACTCGCCCAGAACATACGGAGAACGAATGAGAGGCTTGTGGTCGTACAGCCAGTCGCGAACCCACTTATCTTCTTCGTCATCGAGCTCCATGTTGATCGCATCGAGAACAGGAACGTCCAAAATATTGTCGCCATAATCTAGTGGCGGCTCCTCGTCATCGAATGGGGGGAATCGCATACGTTTGAAGTGTCGACGATCACGCTTCTCGCGGCGCATCATAATCCACATGCTGCCCCACTGCGCGATATAGACCGGCTCGATGACGTGCGGGATCTCGTTTACGAAGGTTATAGCACCGGTATTGTGGTACAAGACCTTCAAGTTGACAACCTGCTCCCACGGCATCGGCATATTCTCAAGCAATTTCAGCACGGCATGAGGGACGTACTTCAAAGCGCCAAGATATACACGCTTATCATGCCGAAACTTTTTCGAGGACATATCGCCGTGATCTTTGATGATTTTTCGGACGTGCTCGGGCGGCATCTCTTCCTTCGAAGATTCCGTGTACCCGAACCTGCGCTTTTCGCCATAGCGCTTCGCATTTAACTGGGCCCATTTTCGCGCTTTTTCCTCAAAATCAACACCAGTTTCCTGATGCTGGGAAGCGTGCGCGTCAATTGCTTCCATTTCGCCGCGACAGATCAGCTATGGAGCAGGACCAGAAGAGAAAATGCTCAGACCAGGAGTGATCGCACCAGAAAGGCACTCGGCTCGGTCTC
>Ga0170475_111268619_pt1 | contig 18553 bp, 1 predicted proteins | sample Soicark_Litter_5_FD_111474 | JGI IMG/M metagenome (GOLD analysis project Ga0170475, IMG submission 111474) | Avena fatua rhizosphere microbial communities from Hopland, California, USA. Combined Assembly of 48 SPs
CTCCAGGGCTTCAGGAGCACTATGGGAGTCACACAGTCCATCATTGGCAATGTTGGACTACAACAAGAAACAGACGAATCTTTGGTGGTGTTGGATGAAGATCTGTTCGACAAAACAACAGTGCGCTCGCTCACAAATGTGACTCCGCCTGCCACAAGCATCAAACCATATGTAACTAATCCAGATGGCATCGGCCAAACATTCAGTGATCTGAACCAGGACACTGTGATCGACAGCTCCAGCGTCGATCGACTGATGCTTGATATCACGGGCTTGCACACCTGCGACCCGAAAGGATTGGTGTTTTCAGAGGAGATGCGCACCCGTCAGTTCATTCTCAGCCAGATCCATGAGGCCATTCGGCGAGAGACGTGGCGTGTTGGCAAGCGCACAAAAGCGCGCGTTCTGCAATTGAAGCAGAATTTGGAAGCAGCCATGCCTTCTCTGACCTTGACGGCCAAGCTGGGTGTACGCGTCGTGACCCAACTGCTGCTCCTGTCCTTCAACGAGACCTCAAAGAAATCCGATCCGCAGTTTCTGAACAGCACACTCGATGTGCTGCTCGCGGCGCTGGGCAACGTGGCGCCGCTCAGTCTGCAGGACGGACGCATCTTCAGCCCCGATTTGGCCACGTCGATGAAGCCTTTGCTTGACTACCTCGAGGACGTGGCGTGCGGCGACGGCAAGATTGCCGGCGTGCGCGAGAAAGCGGTGGACGTGATGCTCTCGATTGCGTTGGCGCGCGGCACAGTGGCCGATGCGCTCTCGATGGTGGATGTATTTCAGCGCAATTGTTTGCTCGGACGCGATCAGCTCTACCCCGTGCAGGATTTCCTCAACTTCCTCAGTGACTTTGAGGGTCGCGATGAAGGCTTCATGACCAAGAAATACGAGGGCAAAGTCGTCAGTATTCGCACCTACCGCGGCAAGTACCTCAGCGCACCGGACGACAACTCGGTGCTGCTGCTGTCCAACGACTGCAAGGAGCGCGAACTCTTCACCATCGTCGTCAGCGGACCCAAAGTGGCGCTGCAGACCTTTAATGGAGGTTATGTGCGATGCAACGACGACAACACAGTCACCGTGTCCAGCACTCTGACAACAGCAGAGAAGTACAAATTATCGGTGGCTCCCGAATCGAATGACTACCCCGGGTTCATCTCCTTCCAGACGCGCCGATCCACCTGGCTGATGCCCAATGAAAATGACACAAAAATGGCTCAGACCACGGATACTACACAAGACGGCATTTGGTTTCAACTGCAAATCAAGGAAGTGGAGTTGCGCGGATTGGTCGATGACGATGACGACATCGGACCGACCATCAAGCCAGAGCCCAAGAAGGAGGATCCGTTCCCGATTAAACCCGACGAAGCTCTGCTCAGACTGGCCAAGAGCATCCCGACCTCGCAAGTCACGGGCAGTACGGTCAAGTTCTTCCCCAAGTCGATGCTCGCCGTGTCGCCCTCCACTTCCAACGTCGCCGCTGTGGCGGGCGTGCCGATTCGAAGCGAGGGGACCGTGCTGGGCAGTCAGGCCGTGCCTGTAATTCTGGCGCACTTGGATCGTCTCTCATCGCAGTACTCGATCCCGCTGCCCACTGCTGGACAAGAGCCTCCGCCAAACAACCCAAACGAGGTCGCCACCATTCACAAACCGTTCTGCATCAACGTCACGTCGCGTACCATCACGTTCCTCTCGCTCATCGTCGAACGCGCCTCCAAACACTACTTTGATGAGGACGAGTCGGAGTTGGAGGAGGTGCTGGGTCAGTCGCTCAAACTCGCGGGTGCCGGTGCACTCAAGGACAAGGACTCCGACCAGCCCGAGAAACCGATCGAACGCAACACCACCACCGACTTGGCTGCGCGAAGCGCCTCTCCTCCCAAGCCCGCGTCGCCCAACCCACGGGCGCTGTCGCCATCGAAGAAGGAGGACGAAGCCGCGCGCAAACGGGCGGACAAGGAGCGCGCCAAAGCCGAGAAGGAGGAGAAAGAGCGCCAAGACAAGGAGCGGAAGCGCCTCGAGAAACTCAAAAAGGATGAGGACTCACGCAAGAAGAAAGAAGAGCGACGCAAGGCCAAGGGAATTAAAGCCCTCACGGATGCCGAATACACCAGTCAGCTGTACACGCTCATCTTCTCGCTGCGCATCCTCAAGGCCCATTTGTACCAATTGGTACGCTCCAACTTGCCGCTGCGTTATTTCGACATCTCGAAAACGCTCGTCAGCACGCTCAAAACACAAGTCTTCAAACTTGTGCAAACGCCTGCCGCACCACGGCCCTCGGTGGCGACTGTGGTGAAGATGGCGCAGGACACCGTGCAAGCCGAGGCCGCACAGATCCTCGCTGAGAGCTTTGAGTTCTTCTTCCCCGCTGTGTCGGAGCAGGTGCACTACCTGGCTGAGCTGCTGGACAAACGTCTGCAGTTGGCAAAGAAATCGCGTCGTCTGACAGGCTCCACAAACACCGCCACCTCCTCTTCTTCCTCTTCTTCCACCGCCACGACTACCACTACCTCGGCGGTTGCGGAGGAGGAGAACTGGATGGCGGGTGCGGAGAACGCGTTGCTGGAGCTGCTGCTGACGCGTTTCACGTCGTTTGCGAGTGGCGCGCTGCTCATGGACGAACTCGAAGGCAAAGGCAATTTGCGCGATCCGCAGACGTCTGTCAGCGTGGTGCAAAACGTGTTCTCGCTGTTGCTCTCTGTGTGCGCATTCGAGTCGTCCACACTGCTGGAGACACAAGCACAGAAACTGGCGGCCAGCGGACCTGCCTCTTCCTCCTCCTCCTCTTCCTCCTCTTCTGCTGCCAGCGGAACCGCAGCAGCAGCTGCTGCCGCTGCGGCGGCGGCCGAGGAGGATTGGAGTGGTGGCAAGAAGAGTGGTGCGATTGGCATTTTGCAAAATTTGCAAAAACACTTGCTGGCACGCGCTGGGCAATTCGTCAAAGTGAATGCTGAGGAGGAAATCAACCTCTCCTCGCCCACCAACACGACGGCGATGGAGAAGGAGACGTGGTACACGGCGTTCATGTCGCTGATCAACTACGCGCAGCAGCTGGTCGATGCGTCACAGCCGCTGCTGAAATCCGTGCGCGAATTCCTGGTGCACAACCCCACGGCCAAGGCGCTGCGTCTCGTTGCACACCGCGTGCTGACGGACTCGATCATCGGACAGCTGCTGCGTCCGATGCTGACGGCACTCTCGGCGTTCCCGTCGACGCGTTGGCTGCGCATGTCGGTGATGCTGTTGCCGCGACTCGCCGCGGTCGCCAAGGAGTTCGATCTGTTTATGCAAACGCGCAGTATCATCCCCGGATTTGAGGCCAAAGTGGGCATGGAGAAATCCAGAACTGCGCAAAGCAAGCACCCTCACAACCCTGGGCAAGTCACTCAAACGATCACGATCGCAGGTGCGCGCTCGCTGACCGTGTACTTTGATCGGCGCTGCGCCACCGAGAGCGAGGCCGACAACGTGCAGCTGTACAGCAAACCATCGTGGGTGGATCAGGATAAACTGACCGACAAACTCTGGGGGCCACCCATTCGCGAAGAGAAGTCGGATGAGAAAAAGCGCGCCGCCGCCGAAGAGAAAGAAGGTAAAAATCCTGCAGGCCCTGCCGCTGCGGCGAGTGCGGGAGGGACCTCCACTGCGACCACCACCACCACCACCTCTTCCACCTCCTCCTCCACTACCACTACCTCTTCCTCGTCGTCGTCCACCACTGCTGGTGCTCCCGCTGTTGGCAATTGGCCCACGAACGGAGTCAAAGTGCCGGGTAGTACGGTGTATGTCATCTTCCGAACCAGTCCCTATGGACAGGACTGGGGTTACGCCATGACCATTAAAGGTATTGTGATGGAACAACCACTCGGATGGTTTGAGGAGCTGGCCAAGACGGCGTTCTGGGTGTGCGGCGCGTTTGCGCGTCCGCTCGTGGCAGGGCCCTCGTTGGACCCGCTGGAGACACGACAGCTGTCCTGGATTACGTCGTTTGTGTGCCGAGGTGGATTCGAGCCCTACTCGCCTATCCTCGCTCGCGCGGGTCTGACGGTCGATGACATGACTGCGAGTGGGTTGACTACAGCCTATGAGAAACTCACCAAACTGCAGACCGAGCTCATTGCCATGACGGAGGTCAAGAAGGAAAAGAAAGAAGAGAAGCACGCGAATGCAACCCCGCACGCGCAAGGACGCAAGCTGGACGAGGAGAAGAAAGGCGGCACTACCACCACCGCTGCCGCTGCGTCCGAAGAGGAGAAGAAGAAGAAAGTGGTGCTGTTTGACATCTTTGAAATGCGCGAAGAGTTGGACATCAAAGCCGAGAAGATTGACATTCAGCAACTCGCAGCGTTCGTCCCGGGAACGCAGGGCTACTTCCTGCGTTCCATCATCCAGTACCGCGACGACGGTAAAGCGCTGTGCGACAAACTCTCGAAACACCGCGAACGCCGTCAGCCGCTCAAGGAATCGGTCAAGGCGCAGGCCGAGGATCTCGGACGACGTGTGTTTGCGTTCTTCCTCAAACAGACGTCGCGCGTGGAGATGGCGATGGAGTGCGTGAAGCAGCCCGCAGATCGCGTGCCCGATGCGCCACTGCGCTTCCTCTTCCAGCAAGTGCTCTTCTTCGAGAACCAGGTGTCGAGCGAGAAAGAGCAAGGTCGCGACTGGGAAGGATACATCAACGAAGTCACTCAGAAACTGCACTTCCTCTTTGGCTTGGGCCCCATCCAGGACATGACGGCCGAACGCGAACGGAACAAGGAGCTCGTCGCGGACGCTTCGGGAGCGGCCAAGTTGGTTGGTGCCCTCTTTCACAAAACCGAGGAGAAGAAAGGTGGACTGATGGGCAAGAAGTGGGGGCAAGCGATTGCCGCGGCCAAAATGATTTCCTCGGCCAAGACCGCCGTCGGACGACTCAAGGAGATGCTCGAGGAGCGAACTGTGGTGCAACCGCAGACGCCCGAGATGAAGATGATTGAGAGTGTGAAGAAGTTCCTCGGTCTCAAACTCGCTACACTGCCGTCGATCGTCGCGGCGCTCATCATGCAGCGTCGGCGCGCGGTTTGTCGTTTGCTCGGATTGGCGCACTTCTATGATCTGATCGCTCCCTTGCAAGCGGGGGTGCTGCTCCCGGAAGTGATGAGACATCTCGCACTCGCGCTGTGCAAACCGGCGCCTCCTGAACAGCCCAAACCTGGCCAGCCGCAGCCGACAGCGTCGTCCACCGACCTCACCAAAGTGCACTATCTGTCGTACGTGGATGCGGCGGGGCTCACCTACAGCAATTCGCTGTCCAAGCAGTACTACGGCATCATCAGCAATGTGCTCGCCAAGGAGCGACTGGACGACGATAGTACGGTGCTGCTGCTCGACCTGTGCAATTTGTACTCGTCGGCGGAGGATCTGCTGCAACTGCGTCAGATTGGCGTGGTACCTTTCATCGCAACCGCACTGCTGGAGCCCTTGTTGGGCTTCGCGGGTAAAGATCCGGGCATGCGCGAGATTCTGGAGGAGAACAAGGACTTCAACGCCATCTCGCGAAACACCAAAGTGACGCTCAAACGTCGACCCTGGAATGCGCGTTTCGGTGTGTGGAGTCTATTCCGTATTATCACCTACCTCTCCTCACAGATGGTGGTACCAGGATATCGGACGAAATCGGGTGATTTGCTCGATGAATATCTGCGCTCCAAAATCAATGACACTCAGGCGGCGCTGTTTGAGGTCATTCTGAGTCAGCTCACCACCCTGCAACGCTTCCGCGATTATGAGGACCACATTGTGATGGAGGAAAAACGACGTCGTCGCCACATGGAGCTGGCCAACGTCCCCGATGGCGATAGCAAGCAAGAGGGCGGTGCTGGTGGGGGAGAGGTCAAGACTCCGCCCGCCAGCGGTGCTGCAGCAGGAGTAGGAGGAGCCGCCGCCGCAGCAGCCGCAGCAGCGGCTGGGGGTAAAGATTTGGATGCATTTGGCACCTTTTGGGCCGAGGCAGCGTCGTTGGGCAAAGACTTCTTCTACGAATCCGATGCCACGCCGCAGGGTATTCTGCACTATCTGGGAACTCGCTATGGCACCAAACCGCATCAGAACCCTGCTGAAATCGGACAAGTGCGCGTGACCGTGTCCTCGTCTGGTCAATCGATTACGACACTCAACTCGGTGGTGGGCAAGGAGACCGTCTGCTTCACCACCAAGCAGGGCGAACCCAATCCGTGGGTGTGCATCGATTTCGTCGAACACAAAATCATCCCCACCCTCGTCACGCTCAACTTCACACAAAGCTACACGACGGAGGCCTTGCGGAATTTCCGCTTTGAGGGCTCGAACGATGGTGAAAAGTGGGTCACGCTCGGATCCTTTGAGAATGACACCTTTTTGTCCACCACGGGCAAATCGGCGCATACATACGAATTGAGCCCACCGCCTGGCGTGTCCTTTGGCATCATTCGCTTGTACGTGACCAAACCCCACGATTCGGGCATCTGGCAATTTGCTTTGCCGTCCGTGGAGTTCTACGGCAAGCTGGACCCGACCGTCGATTATGCCATGTTCAAACCGTTGATGGATGAGAACTGGTTCGACATGTCCGCGGAGGCAGGCGCCGTGGGTGCCTACTCCATCGACAGTACCGCAGATCGCGAGTTGACGGATCCAACTAAACCGCGTGCCGTTTCTCGGTTGTCCAACCACAGCAGTTTCAAGACCATCAAAATGACCAAGCAATTCAACTCGGGTCGTGCGCGCTGTGACTTCTTGCTCGCCGAGAGCGGTGGTGCCAACGGGTGGCGCGTCCAGATTGGTTGCTGCAACCCGGCCTTCGCGTACCAGTACCTGTCCTATGGTGGTGATCAATCATGGAGCTATGTGGGCGCCACCGGATACAAGTGCTGGCAGAACAGCAGCGGCACTAGCTATGCCTCAACCTTCGGCACCGGGGACCGAATTGGCGTTCAGCTGGACTTTGACGCCAAGACGATTGAGTTCTTCAAGAACGATGTGTCGTGCGGTGTGGCGTTCACCAACCTCACTGGTCCGGTGGTGTTTGCTGTCTCAACGGTCGATAACCATCGTGTCGTGGCGTTGCCGGAGACACTCGATTTCTCCACCCCACAAGATTCGTCCTCCTCCACCACCTGGATTGGGCGCAATCGCTTGGCCCATCTCGCCAATGCCTCGGTGGAGTGGTTCCAGAACGTGATGGCGGACAAGGGCTTTAATCACATGCCCACCCTGCCGGGCAAGCACGGCGTGTCCGTGGCGGAGCTGGATGCTTACATCAACCAGTTCCTCTGGGTGGTGTTGCACTGCTGCCGATCGCCGAATGTGCGTGAAACCGTGTCCAAGAGTGCCTGGGTGCGCGCGCTGCTCGTCATGACCAACAAGTCGTCGTCCAAGCTGCGTCAGCTGCTGGCGATTCGTATTTGTCGCTTCGTGTTGCCGCTGGTGGCACCCACCGACCCACGCATTCTGCGCGCACAGAAAGGAGGCGGCACGTCCATGGTGGCGGAGTTCCTGCGTCGTATCGGTTCTTCGCTCCTGCCCCTCACCTCCTCCTCCACCAAGTCGCTGGAGGACGAGGAGATTCAGCGCAACAGCGCCGCCGACACCGAGGCGTCCATCGCGTCGGAGCTCGTGTCGCTCTGTCGTGTGCTCGGACGCTCGGACAAATGGCGCGCCACCGTGAACGAGCTGATCTCAGAGAAGGTGAAATCCATCGTGGAGGCGCACCACCTGCTGGACAACCTCGTCGCCTGCCAGCAGCGTCTGCACGAACTCTCCGAGGAGGAGCAAGCCCAACGCTCCGCCGAAATTAAATCCTATGCCGAAAAGACGGGTCGGGATGTGCCACCGACCCCGAAAGCGGGTGACAAGGACAAGAAGGATGAGAAAGCCGGCGGCAAAGAGAGCAAAGACAGCAAACCAGACGCCAGCAAGGAGAAGGAGAAGGAGAAGGAGAAGGAGAAAGAGAAGGAGAAACCCAAGGACTCCCTCCTGCCCCCTCCACCGCGTCTCGTTCGTGCATTGTCGCGATCGGACTTCAAACGCTTTGTTGGCATGGATGAGCGCGTGCGCCTGCTCGAGCAGACACAGCAGATCTCCAATCTCATCCACCTCACCGTCGGCACTCTGGCTGTCATCGGAGCGTCGGAGGAGCCGCACCGCGAAGGCGCGCGTGTGATGGTCGAATACGATGGAGAGATGATGCAGGGTACCATCGTCAAGATCTACGTGCCCACTGGACAAACCACCAACACCTTCACCGTCACGCTGGACAATGGCGACACGCTCGAGACCACCAACCTGGCGTCGCTCACCTTCATCGCCGACGTCAATCTCTCGCTGGATGACTTGAGCAACCCCGGACAGCTGATTGCCGCCCTCGGACAATTCATACGCATGACGCAGTATGCGCTCGCCAGCGATCAGGAGAAACCGACCGACTCGGAGACCGTGTTGGCGAACAAGGGCAAGAAGTCGTTGTTCCTCTCGCAAATTCGTCGGCAGGTCTTTAAATCCATGCGCTGCTTGCTCGCCAAACCGGCGCACGTGCAGATGATGATTCAGCAGGGCTTGGGTCCGATTATGTCTGAGCACGCCTTGCGTACGCGCAAGCCGATCGAACGCTTGGAGCATCACACCGTCTTTAATCTCGAATCGCGATTGCGCGTGCTGCGACAGGTGCGCGATCGTGTGGAGCTCTCGCTGACCGAGGCGGAGTACGTGTTTGCGTGGAACACGCGCCCGGATCCGCAGTTCCAAAACACCGACGGCATTCTCTACTACATCGGCACACGCGGCTATGTGTTGCCGTTCAAGAACCCGGTGCTGGAGGACGAGATGGAAGTCACCATGTCCTCTCAGCAGGAGGACTCGGCTCCCGCGAGCGCCATCTGTGGCCGCGAGGCTGTGCGCTGTGTGTCCACCGACGGCACTGACGACAAAAACCCCGAGGCGGCGCGCAAATCGCAATGGGTGATCATCGACTTCAAACGACGCGCGGTGAAACCGTCGCACTACGTGCTGCGACACTACTCGGCGTCCGATCTAGAGGCGCTGCGTAACTGGAACTTTGAAGCGTCGTTGGATGGACTGAAGTGGAAGACGCTGTCGCAACACCGCGACGATCGCGCCCTCAATGGAAAGGGCAACGCCGCCGCTTTCCCCGTGGATCCGCGCGGAGTGGACGGATTCTATCCGAAATTCCGCATCACCATGACCGGTCCCAACAGCAACAACCAGAGCTTCCTCGCGCTGTCCGGTTTTGAAGTGTATGGCTCGCTCATGGAGGATGGACAAGTCGTCAAGCGTCCGGTGAAGAAGGAGGAAACGAAGGAGGAGAAAAAGAGCACCGACCCCGCGCTCGACAACGCGCCGTCTGGCTCGGGTGGTCTCGCTTGGCGTCCAGGCACTGTGTACAGCTTGGGCAACTCCAACTCATACTTGACCGAGTGGGACGGATCAGGCAGCAATGTGGAGTCTTGGAAGAAGGGCAACCAAGCCTTTGGAGACAAGCTCATCAGCCAGATTTCCGGTGGTTATCAGCATGCCGCTGCGCTGACCTCCGACGGCAATCTGTGGACGTGGGGTCAGAACTCATACGGACAGTTGGGCCATGGCCACTCAACCGCCGTCAGCAAACCGACGCTTGTGCAGCTGCACGTCACTGCCAAACGTACATTCGTGCAGGTTGCGTGCGGGTATGACACCATCCACGCGCTCACGGAATCCGGCGAAATCTGGTCGGCCGGTTACAACGGCTACGGACAAGTTGGTGCCACCAATATGAATGGTCAGTACGTCTACACACCTGTGCTGGTCTATCTCAATGGTCGACGCGCCGTGCACGTCGCTGCTGGGTGCTACCACGCCATGTGCATCACTGACAAAGACGAGTTGTTCGGCTGGGGACAGAATAACTACTCGCAGATTGGTGTGGAGCAGCCGCAGAGTTCGATTTGGACGCCTGTGCTCATCCCTGCACCGCAAGAGCGATGGGCTCACCTCTCGCTGGGCTACTTCCACTCCATGGCCGTGACGCGTGAGGGCAAGCTGTACACATGGGGAGATGGATACAGCACCTCATACCCTTGCTCGGGACACACACCGCTCGGACGTGTGCCCAAGCCGAAGGTGTTGGAGTTTTTCAACGGCAAGGTCATCGTGCAAGCGTGCGGTGTCTTTTATTCCGCTGGAGCGCTCACTCGCGAGGGCGAGCTCTACACGTGGGGTCAGGACGGCGGCACCTACCGCTTGGGTCACGGCGACGGACAGACGGTCAACGTACCCAAACGCGTGGTGTGCGGCGCCATGGCCAATGAGCGCATCACATATGTGGTGATGCACAATGACTACACGCAAGCCATCAACACCAATGGCGAGATTCTCGTGTGGGGCTCGGGTGGCTACCAGAACGGCATGCGCCACACCAACACCATCACTCAGCCCACGAAAATGATTCAAAACATGCCCACTGACTTCCCTTACTATGGCGGCTCGGCCTATCGCAACGTGTGGTACCTCACCTCGCGTCATCCTCGCCGTCTGGCGTCTGTGCCTTACCGCTTCCCGTGGGGATCGGGCGAAGCACAAAGCGGTGTGGGCACATCACTGCCTCCTTACCCCGACATTTGCTTCTTGTCGGGTGACCCCGTGCGCTATGTCGTTGGCGCACGCACAAAGGACAAGTGGTTGCTGAAAGAGATGGTGAATCGCGACAAGAAGGCGCGCAAGGACGAAATCGTGGCACACATCCTCGCGCCACCCGTGCCCAAAGCGGCCACCTCTGATCTCGAGGTGGGTGTCAATCTCGGCTCGGTGGGTGTGATGGTCGTCAACATCCCGATGCTGCTGTGGCGTCAGGAGACCGACCTCGGACACTCGCTCACCGTTGCGGTGCGTCGTCCCAAGGCGCAAGTGCAAGGCTCGACGAGCGAAGAGAAGAGCCTGCTCGCACAAGCGGGAGGCGATGATGCGCTGGCGCGCGCCCTGCTCGAGTCCAAAAAGGAAGCCGAAGCGCTCGCCGCCAAACAGAAAGCCGCCGACGGCGGCGCTGCCGCAGCCTCCGCAACCCCAGCCGCAGGCGCAGCCGAGCCCGCGCCCGTCCCACGCGATCAGACCGTCACGCTCATCTCGTTCCAGCACGCGTATGTGCAGTATCGCGTCATGGCCAATGTCGACTTGTCCGTCTGGTCGCTGCATGTGGGCGACAAGGACATGAAAGGCAAGGAGTTCACCACCACCGCCTTCAAGGTCGACCCGAACGCCAAGCAGGACCCGGACTGGCAGAGCGTGTCCGTCATCTATGGCTCGTCCGTCAACAACAAAGCCGACCATGGGCACAAAATGAACATCGAAGTGTACATCGGCACACAGCTCGTCTGCAGCGTGCTGCATCAGTTGGAGAAAAAGCCTCCCTCGGTGGCAACCGTGCGCGTGGGTGAGAACCTGGAAGGGTACATCAAGGACTTTGGCCTCTGGCAGTGGGCGCTGGAGGAGCCGAAGCACGTGGCGGGCATGTGCGAGCGTGGTGTGGGCTTTGTGGGCGAGGACTTGCGCGACGACGCGGATCAAGCGAATCTCGTCACCAACTACCGTTTCGGCGAAATGGAGAATCGTCTGCCGAACCGCTTCGAAGTGCGCGGCAATGGCAAATTCCGACCGTACGATGTGGATGATGCGAGCGAATCGAAGGTCGCTGTCGGACGACAAGTGTACACGCTCGAGGAGCATGCGTGTCTGCGGGTGCCGCGCGCCGTCAAGGGCGACAAGCGTCTGAGCAGCTGGACGGTGGTACTCGATATCTATGTCGACGCACTGCCAGAGGAGCGTCAGGCGCTCTTCCGCGCCACCTCGGAGCCCGCGACGCACGTGCCGGGCAAGGAGAACGAACTACCCACAGGACCGTGCGACGTCTGGTTCGACGCCGATGGACGCGTGGGCTGTCTCGATACGCTATCGCCGATCGACTCCATCAGCGGTCGCATTCGCCCGCGCACCTGGCAGCGAGTGGCGATTGTGGGCAACATTGGCAAAGACGAGTGCATCGTCTATGTCGACGGCATACGCGCTGTCAGGGTACGCAACAACAAACTCAGCAACCCACCTCGCTTCCAACTCAACACCGACTTCCTGCTCTTCCACGATGAGAACCAACAGTACATGCTGCCGATTCGATTGGATCGCATCCAAGTGCGCAACACCACCATGCGCGCCTCAGCGGTGGCCAAGCTGGGCTCGCCCGAGAAGGAGCTCGACGATGGACGTGTGTCGCGCGACTACATCAAATCGCTCGTCGGCATGGGCTTCAAGGAGGAGTGGTGCGTGCAGGCGCTCGAGGCGTGTCAACTCCATCGACGTGATGCGTTCCACTGGCTGATCAAAAACACGGCTGACTTGGAGAAGACCGCCGCCACGGACTCTCGTCTTGCCGCAGCGGAGGATCTCACGCTGATTGGGTATCCTCTACCCGATTGTCGCACCTCCTTCCAACAGGCGAGCGTGACCGCCGAGAGCGCCGCCAAAGCGCGCGCCGCCGAACGCAAAGACGCAGAAGCCAAACTCACCGCGGCATATGAGGCGGGTGTCACCAAACCTTCGGCCGCGACTGCAGGCAAGACCACCACCTCCTCGGGTATCACCATCTCCAAAGCTGGTGCTGGTGGTGAGACCAGAGTCAGCAAGGACAAGGAGAGCAAAGAGGCCAAGAGCGACGCGGCCAAGGATGTCAAAGTCGCGAACGCGGAGGAGGACATCAAGCAGAAGGAGGCCGACGCCGCACAACTCAAAGAGGCTGAACTCGAGGCCGCGGTCAGCTGGCTGCTCGAAAACGAACAGAGCATCCTCGCCGTACAGAGCACCAAAACACCGCGCATGCAGCTGCAGGATAAATACGATCGCGAGAAAGTGTCCGCCAACCGCGCCGGTCTCACCAAACCGGAAGCAAAACCCGCCACAGGCGCACTCTATCGACTCCTCAACACCACCTCCGAACCACTCTTCATGGCGCTCGACACGCTCATCCGTCGGTCGCCGTCGCAGCGTGTGGTGGAGGATGCGAACCTGCAGAAGGAGAGCAACATCAGTGTCATTCGACGCTTGATTCAGGAGACGGAGGAGAGTCTCACGCTGTCGTACGCGCGTGAGTGTGTACTCGCCACGATGAAGAACTGGCCCGAAGGCTCCGACTTCACGTGGAACAACACTCTCGGCCAGCAGAATCTGCTGGGTCGCTTGGTGCGTTTGGTGGACTTCGGTCGTTTCGAGGGCGGTCTCGACATTGTGCGCGGTGTGCTCATCAAATCGCTCAAATTCGAACAGAAACGCGTGGATGAGAGCGAAATCGCGAAGAAAGCAGGCGGAGCCCCTACTCCCGCGGCTGCTACTCCTACCGCTGCTTCCTCACCCCAGGCGCGTCGGGTCGAGTGGCCCGCGTTCACACAAATGGCACCCGTGTCGCGTTATCTCTACGAACAAGCGCTCGTTCATCTGACCAAGATCTGCGGTCAACCGCGCAACAGCGTCAAGAAGGCAACCAGCGAACAAGAGGCCCTCACTCGATGGAATGCCAACTTGATTATCTGGATCTTTGATATCTTTGTCGAAGTGTCCCTGCGAGGCAAGGAGAACGGCACCACGCGCGAGACGAGCTACGGCATGACGGTGCTCTGTTCGCAAGTCGTGAACCTCGTGTTCCGCGGCGTGGCCATGTTGCGTGGCAAGTCGCGTTTGTCGTTTGTGCGTTTGCTGTCGACGCTGATCAAGATGGAGGTTGGATTCGATAGCGACGCTGCGTTCCAGCTGAAGGAGTTGCTCAACCGCGCGTGGCAAACCAGCGGCGGAACGACCAACTTCTCTCCTTTCTTCCAATCGCTTCTGGAGCTGATGCTGCATGTCGAGACGATGGAGGAGAAGCGCGCCGAAGAGAAGCAGATTGAGGACACGTACGACCCTGCGATGTTTGAGTTCGTGTCCACACCGCTGCCCTACCCACCCACCCAACCGGCGGGCTCACCCCCTTGGAACGCCAAAGCCAGTCCCAAAGGTGCCATCTATTTCCTCGGTACCAGTTTCCTGCAGAGTATGTGGCGCAATCCGGCTCTCAGCGGAATGGTGTCTACCAAAGCGTCCAGTTGCTACGTGGTGGAAAAACGCAGCGACAAAGCGCGTAGTGGCATCGGGTTCACCGATGAGGCGCTCGCCGCATTGGACAAAGTGCAAATCTTTGACCCGGCGGAGCTGCAACTTGAGCGTATCGTCGGAGAAGGATTCTTCGCGCAAGTGTACAAGGCATCCTGGCGCGGCACAGAGGTCGCCGTCAAGAAACTCAAGAACCAGGCTGACAAGCCGCAGAACACCGCTGCACTGCGTCACGAGGTGACTATTGCCACGATTGTTGGCAATCACCCGCGCGTGGTGCCGGTGCTGGGCGCATGCCTCAAGGCGCCCAATTTGCTGATGGTGATGTCCTTCATGCCCTACGGCAGTGTGGAGGAGCTGTTTGTGTTCAAACAAGAGTTCCCCGTCGACTACGACACGCCCGCCAGTCAGCTCGTCGATAACCTCCACACTGTGTCCGTGGTCGCTGTGGATGCTGCGTCGGCCATTTGGCACTGCCACGCACAGCGTGTGATTCACCGCGACATTGCCGCGCGCAACTTCCTGGTCGACGCCTATCACCGCGTCACCGTCTGCGATTTCGGTGTGTCACGCTACCTCAAGAAAGGCTTGGTCGAAGGCCAGGGTGAAAAGGGTGAGAAACTGCCCATCAAGTGGGTGGCCCCCGAGACGCTCACCGATCGTATCTTCTCTGAGAAAACCGATGTGTACATGTTTGGCATGTTCCTGTTCGAGCTCGCGGCACGCGAAGAGCCGTACAAAGGCATGTCCCCGGCGGAAGTGGCGCCGCTGGTGCACAAAGGCAAAGAACCACTCCGACCACACATCCCAGGCTTTGTGCCCAAGGAGTGGGCGGAGCTGATGCGCGAGTGCTGGTCGACCGACCCCAAGAAGCGACCCACCATGGATCAGATCGTCAAGCGTCTGACGTTGTACTCGCGTCGTGTGCAAGAGGCGGATGTGCCGGATCAAGTCTACACACCGCTCGAACCTCGCAAAGCTGGAGGAGGGAGCGAGGACGAGAATGCGAAGAAGAAGGCCGCTGCCGCCATTGCCATCGCCAACGCCAAGGCGGAAGAGAAGGGTGATGAGAAAGGCGAGATGCCCGATGGCGAGGCCATGGCCAAGCTGGTGGCCAAAAAGATGGTCAGTGCGGGCGCTGGTGGTCCAGAGGGCCCCGCCGCTGCTGCTGGTGGAAGTGGAGGAGGCATGATGCTGGTGGATGAGAAAGAGGCCAAGGGCGATGGACCGGGTGGTGCGGGTGGTGGTGGTGGACATGGTGGTGATTCGGGCTATTCCAAATATTCCAAATACCAGTCCGACTACAGTGCCACCTCCTATGGCCACTACCACTCGGACGTGTCTGGTGCGGCTGCGTCGTCGTCGGCCGCTGCGCAACCATCGTACGGAGAAGTCAAAGAGGCCGGCGCACACATGGACAAGTACATCACCGCCGAGACCAAGGTCGAGTCGAAATACAACGCCTTTGAGGCCGCGAAACCCATCGATCCGGGTCTGGTGCAGCTGGGTGATCGTGTGGTGGCCCTCCAGCCCGCCACGTTCCTCGATCGCGATATGATCCCCGAAGGATTTGCCACTCTGGACGGCAAGGACGAATGGTTCACCATTGATTTCACCTCGTCCAAGATCCTCATTGCGCCCACACACTACACGCTCTCGCATCCCGATCAGGACAAGACCAACTGTCTGCGCAATTGGCGCTTTGAAGGCAAAGGATCTGACAATCCCAAGGAGTGGACCGTGCTCTCCACACACGTGGACGACCAGCACCTCAACGCCAAAGGCAGTCGCCACACGTGGGCCATCGATTCGAAATTCAAGAACACGTACTTCCAACAATTCCGCATCGTCATGACGGGACCCAACAGTTCGACCACCAAAGTGCTGTGTGCGAGCGGCTTTGATGTGTATGGCGAATTCCAGCGACCGAAATTGCAGCGTTTGTCGTTTGACTTCCTCACCTCCTCGCCCGGACTGCTGCTGCGCCCTGTGAGTGATTTGGTGGTCAAGACGCAGGCCAACACTGCCGCTGGCGGCCTCGGTGATGACGTGTACAGCATCGTTGGCAGTCCCGAAAAGACCGGTGATGATACCACCTACGTCGCCGTCTGCGCGCAGCCGCTGATGGCGAAATCGGGTATTCACTACTTCACGGCCACTGTGCTGCAAATCCCTACCGGGCGTGGGCCCAAGATGACTCTCGGTGTGGTCCCGTCGAACTTCCACTTCTGCGATGACATTCCGGCTTTCGTTGGTCAGCAAGGCAGTTGGGGTTATGTGCACACGGGTGAGAAAGTGTCGGACAGTACTCCTGCTTTGAGCAGCAGCTACACCACGCAGAACCTACCGTACAGCGACCGCTGGAATGCGGGTGACGTCATCGGCTGTGAATTCGACACAGACAAGGGCAGTCTGCAATTCTTCATCAACGACGTGCCGCAGGGCTTCGCATTCATGAACCTGAAACTGGATGCGCCCTTCTATCGCGTCGCCGTCTCTATCGTCGGACAGAAAGGCGGGATGGCGTTGATGGGTGAGAAGTCACGACCCCCCTCGAAGCGTCCTTCCAACCCTCAGTGGTTCACCAACGTGCAAGACTCGCAGCGCATGCTACTCGCGCTGCGCAACGGCTTGCCGTTGCCTTACCGCTTTGCTCAGAAGTGCGTCGAGAACATCAAGACAAACGCCATTGGCGGCTCCGAGCGCAAAAAGATCACTGCCGCGGAGCTCGAAGAGAAGCGCAAACGTCGCGGCTTGGGCGCCATACAGAATGTGTCGGCCGAGGTGGATGAATTCTACGATGTGTGCGAAGGATTCACGTTCGACATTGACAAGGAGCTGGTGGTGTGTGTGGATACGCTGGCCGACAAGGAATCCAAGAACGCCAAGGACATGCGCGTGTCTGAGTTCGAGCCCAGCAAGCGTCAGCTCTTGTCGTTCAAGCACCTCGATTCGCACACCACGCACGATCTCCAGGTTCGGTTTGCCACTCTGCAAACGTTCAACCGTGACATTCTGAACCTCTTGCCGCTCGTCGATTTGAGTGTCAAGGGCACCGTGTCCGTGCTGGCCAGTCAAATGCGACAGATTCGCGCTATTCTGTTCTGGACGGCCAAAAACCAACTCTGGCAGACGGCGCTCAACACCACCGAACGCCAACCTCAGAGCTTCAATCTGAACCTCGACCGTGCGTTGGCCAACAAACTGCGTGACGATGGTTTGTGCGACGACCGTGCCAAGGACTCTATCTTCGCCCAAATGTTCCGTCAGCTCAACACCAAGTCGGTGGACGTGTTCCGACTGGGACAGAACAAGCGTGCCTGGACCGTAGTTTACAAACGCGAAGAGGGTATCGATGCCGGTGGTTTGTACCGTGAGTGCTTGCACCAAATGTGCACGGAACTGCAGTCCCCGCAGGTGCCCTTGCTGATTCTGTCGCCCAACGGACGTGAGAGAATCGGCGACAACCGCGACAAATTTGTGCCGCGCCCCGATGCCTCCACCTCACTCCACCTCGCCATGTTTGAGTTCTTGGGCAAAATGATGGGTCTGGCCATTCGCTCTCGTGAGCTGCTGGCACTGGATCTGCCGTCGATCGTGTGGAAGAGTCTGATTGGCGACGATATCCTCGATGCCGACGTGCTCGCCATCGACTTGCATGTGTTCAACATCTTCGAACAGATGAACAACCCGTCACTGAACGAGCAAGACTTCAACACCACGTTCAACGACACCAAATTCGTCATCTACGGCAGCGACGCACGCGAGTACGAACTCGTGCACAAAGGACGCGAAAAGACGCTCACCTGGCAGAACAAGCAGGAGTACATCGATGCCTTTGTGCGCTACCGCAAGAACGAGTTTGCGCCCATGTGCGAGGCCATGCGTCGCGGATTGGCGACCGTGGTACCGTACACACTGCTCTCGCTCTTCACCTGGGAGGAGCTCCAGATTCAGGTGTGCGGCAAGCCGACAATGAACCTTGACCTGCTCCAGAAGATGACCACCTACCAAGGCGTGGGCTCCAACGACCTGCATGTGCGCTTCTTCTGGGAGATTATGAAGAATCGCTTCGACGACGTGGAGCGTGGCAAATTCCTCAAGTTCGTCTGGGGTCGCTCGCGTCTGCCCGTGCGCGCTCAGGACTTCGAGACGCGCTTCAAGATCACGGCGCCTTCGCGACCGCTGCAGAACCCTGATCAATTCCTGCCCGTCGCACACACGTGTTTCTTCCAAATTGAGTTACCCTCGTACACCAACATCGATATCATGCACAAGCGTCTTATCTATGCGATGACGCACTGTGACTCGTTCGAGATTGCGTGAGTGCGGGGGGGGCCGCAGGTGTTTTTCGTGTTGTTCTGTATGTCTACCTCAGTGCCTACTTTATGTGTAAAATCTACCCACC
>Ga0170475_107706529_pt1 | contig 18530 bp, 11 predicted proteins | sample Soicark_Litter_5_FD_111474 | JGI IMG/M metagenome (GOLD analysis project Ga0170475, IMG submission 111474) | Avena fatua rhizosphere microbial communities from Hopland, California, USA. Combined Assembly of 48 SPs
CTCGAAAGTACCACCCCAGCTGGTCCAGTAGCCTGCCGGGATCTTGACCGACTTGGCGATCGCGGCCTGCGCTTCAGGGACGAAGCTGCCGACATCCCGGCCACGCACGTTGGCGCTGACGACGATGCGGCGCTTGCCGTTCTCGCGGCTGACCTGGTTGGGACCTGGTGCGAACACCAGTTCAGCGACCTCGCCGAGCGGTACGTAGGAGGCTGTGCCGCTCTCGCCTGCCGGCAGCGCGATCGGCAGGCGGCGCAACGCATCGATGTCGCTACGCAGCTCTTCGGGCAAGCGCACCAGGATGTCAAAACGGCGGTCGCCCTCGAACATAGTGCCGGCCTGGCGTCCGCCCGTCGCGGTAGCGAGGGCCGCTTGCACATCGGCGATGTTCAGGCCGTAGCGAGCCGTCTTTTCCCGATCGATATTCACCGAGAGCATCGGCAAACCGCCGGTCTGCTCGACCTTGACCTCGGCCGCGCCAGGGATCTTTTGCAGTACTTCGGCAATCTGCTGTCCAGTCTTCGCCAGCACGTCCATGTCATCGCCGAAGACCTTGACCGCAACGTCGCTTCGCACGCCCGAGATCAGCTCGTTGAAACGCAACTGGATGGGCTGCGAGAACTCGAAGGCATTGCCCACGTATTTCTCGGACTCCTTCTGGATCGCTTCGACAAGCGCGGCATGGGTCTTCTTCGGCGCCGGCCATTGCGATTCGGGCTTGAGCATGATGTAGCCGTCCGAAATGTTCTGCGGCATCGGGTCGGAGGCGATCTCGGCTGTGCCCGTACGCGCGAATACGCGGTCGATCTCCGGGAATTTCGCCTTCAGGCCAGTCTCGAGCTTCTCCTGCATGGCCAGAGATTCGGACAGACTGGTCGCCGGAATACGCAAGGCCTGGATCGCCAGGTCGCCCTCGTTCAGATTGGGGATGAACTCGCTTCCGAGGCGCGCGGCGAGCAGGCCGGACAGGACTACCAGCACGACGCTGGATGCCAGCACGACTGAACCATTACGCAGCACCTTGTCCAGCACCGGCGCATACCAGTCCTTGGCCTTGCTCATCAGGAGATTTTCCTTCTCCGCGACGCGCTTGCCAATGAACAGTGCAACCGCGGCCGGCACGAAGGTCATCGACAGGATCATCGCGCCAGCCAGTGCCAGCACCACGGCGAAAGCCATCGGATGGAACATTTTTCCTTCGACGCCGGCCAACGCAAAGATCGGCAGGTAGACCACCATAATGATCAGCTGGCCGAACAGCAGCGGACGGCGCGCCTCGCGGGCTGCCGCGAACACCTCATGGAAGCGTTCGTTCAAGGTCAGCTCGCGCTTGTGGTGCTCCTGCGCGTGCGCCAGGCGCCGCACGCAGTTCTCGACGATGACGACCGCGCCGTCGATGATGATGCCGAAGTCGAGCGCTCCGAGACTCATCAGGTTGGCACTGATCTTGTAGGTCACCATGCCCGAGAATGTGAACAGCATCGACAGTGGAATGACCAGCGCTGTGATGATCGCCGCGCGGATGTTCCCGAGGAACAGGAACAAAATCACGATGACGAGAATCGCGCCTTCCATCAGGTTCTTCTTCACAGTGGCGATAGCTTTGTCGACCAGGACCGTACGGTCGTAGACTGGCACCGCCTTGACGCCAGGCGGCAGCGTCTTGTTAATCTCCGCCATCTTGTCGGCCGCGGCCTGCGCGACCACGCGGCTGTTCTCGCCAATCAGCATGAAGACGGTGCCCAGCACCACTTCCTTGCCGTTGGCCGTCGCCGCGCCTGTGCGCAGCTCGCGCCCCAGGCCGACGGTAGCGACGTCGCGCACACGGATCGGCACGCCCCGCACATTGCTGACGATGGTGTTACGGATGTCATCCAGGGTGCGGACCTGGCCGGGCGCGCGGACCAGGAATTGCTCACCGCGGCGCTCGACATAGCCAGCGCCAACGTTGCCGTTGTTCCGCTCGATCGCTTCGACCACCGTGTTCATGGTCAAGCCATAGGAACTGAGCTTGGCCGGGTCTGGCGTGACGTGATACTCCTTCGAGAAACCGCCAATCGAATTGATTTCGGTGACGCCGGGAACCTGGCGCAACTGCGGCTTGATGATCCAGTCCTGGACCTCGCGCAAGTCGGTCGGGGTGTAGGGCGTGCCGTCCGGCTTCTTCGCCCCCGGCGCGCTTTCGACCGTCCACAGGTAAATCTCGCCCAGACCGGTCGAAATCGGCCCCATGTTCGGGGTGACGCCTTCAGGCAAACCCTCTTTCGCTTCCTGGATGCGCTGGTTAACCAGCTGGCGCGCGAAAAAGACATCGGTGCCGTCCTTGAAGATGACGGTCACCTGCGAAAGACCATAACGCGACAGTGAACGGGTCTGTTCAAGGCCAGGCAGCCCGGCCATGACGGTTTCGATCGGATAGGTGACGCGCTGCTCGACCTCGAGCGGCGAGTAGCCCTGGGCGGACGTATTGATCTGGACCTGGACGTTGGTAATGTCAGGGACTGCATCGATTGGCAGCCGCTGGTAGTTGTAGATGCCGATGGCAGCCATTGCAAACACGGCCAACATAACGATCCATCGATGCTCGATGGCGGAGCGTATGATTCGTTCAAACATGGTTGTGTTCCTCAATCCTCGTGCTCGGCGCTGCCTTTACCCTGCTCCGCCTTCAGAACGAAGCTTCCAGTCGTGGCGTAGGCGGTTCCCGCGGACAGGCCTTGCAGGATTTCGACGTGATCCTTGTCGGTCGCACCAACGACCACCGGCTGCGCCTTGAAGCCTTCGGGCGCCTGGACGAATACGACCGGTTTATCCTCAACCGTCTGCAGCGCCTCGCTTTGCACGGTGACAGCGGCGCGCTTGGCACTTTGCACAAGCGACACGTTGACGAACAGGCCGGGGCGCCAAGCGAGCGACGGGTTCATCAGCTCGATGCGGGCGGTTGCGGAGCGGGTCTGTTCTCCGACGAGGGCGCCGACGTAGGTCACCTTGCCGGTCGCGCTGAGATCGGCGGCCGCGGCCTTCACGGTGGCGGTTTCGCCGACACGCACGACATTCAGGTCCTTGGGCGTAACGACGATGTCGACCCATACATGCGACAAATCGGACAGCAGGAACACGTTGGCGTCTTCCTTGAGGGCCTCACCCAGGCTGATGTGTTTTTCGACAATGACGCCATCGAACGGCGCACGCAATTCATAGCGATTCAATGCGCCCGTGCCGGAGCCAACACCGAGTGCGCTCAGCTTGGATTGCGCATTGTTCGCAGCGATACGTGCTTCTTCGTAGGCCTGTTGCGCCTGCAGGTAATCCTGCTGGGCTGAGATCTTGTCTTCCCAGAGCTTTTTTTCACGCTGGTAGGTGGTGCGCGCCAGGTCCAGACGCGTCCTTGCCGCGTTCAGCGTGCTGCGCAATTCGGCCAGCTCAGGACTTGAGATCACGGCCAGTACCTGCCCCTTCTTCACCGTCTGGCCCAGCTCCGCTTGCACCGAATCCGCAATCCCTGGAACACGTGGAACAATGTGCGCAGTGCGATCCTGGTCGAAACGAACTTCACCCGGCAACTGGACGGAAGCTTCGATCGTCTCCGGTGCCGCCGTTGCAAGTTTGATTCCCGCTTGCTGGATTTGCTGCGCCGTCAGTCGCACGAGCCCCTCCTCACCAGAATGGTGCTCGCCTCCTTCTTTCGATGCGGCTTTTCCGGCCACGGTCTGCGGCACTTCCTTCTTGCTTTCGGCGCCGGCAGTTTCGCTGGGTTCCTTTTTCCAGAACAGGATGGCGGCGCCGAGCACCACGCCGACGGCGAGGATAGCCACCACGGTCTTGGTCGATTTGTTTTGATTGATGGACTTCATTTGGATGTTCTTTCAGTGGAGTTCACGCCGGCGGCCGCGATCGGGACATAACGTTCGATGTCTGCGATTGAGCGGTAACGGTCGGAAAGCGCGCGCAGGTACTGGGTCTTGGTCTGGAACAGCGTGCGCTGGGCATCGAGCACGTCGGTGAACGCGAATTTCCCCATCTCGAAACCGGTGACTGCGGCGTCGTAGGCGCTTTGGGCAGCTGGAAGTACCTGGTCGCGCAGGGTGACCGTTTGCGTCGATGCCACCTCGGCGCGCTGGTAGGCATCGGCGAGCACCTGTGTGAGGCGCAGTTGTTCGGCCTCGAGGTCGTCGCGGGCCTGGTCGGCACGGCGCAGTGCCGAGAGGATGTTGCCCTGGTTGCGATTGAATAGTGGCAGCGGCAACGATAGGCCGATCACGCCCTGGGTGCGGCCGAGCTCACGCTCGCGCTGGGAGCCGATCGTGACCGTCACGTCTGGAATGCGCTGCGCCCGTTCAAGCTTGACCTGAGCGTCACGCCCTGCTACCGCCGACTGCGCGCGGCGAAGTTGCGGTGAGCTTGCCAGCCTTTCCGCCAGCTCGGGCCAGGCAGGCAGGCGGCCGAAGGCGTCGGGCACCTGCAGCGGCTGGTCGAGTGGGCGCGGGCTGGCCCACAGAGCGGTCAGCCGGCGCTTGGCCAGCGCAAGGTCGGCCTCAGCCTGGGCCAGCTCCAGCCGCACCGCAGCCTCGGCAACGCTCGAGCGGGTCTGCTCGACCGGCGAGATCTTGCCCGCGGTGACGCGCCTGCTTGTGACATCAGTGGATTTATGGGCCAGATCGAGAGACGCCTGGGCCAATGCGAGCCGCTCCTGCGCTGTCAACGCTTCCATATAAGCGGTAATCACATCGGCGCGCAGCTCTGCGCGTTTCGCATTCACGTCGTCGACGGCGACGTTGCGCTCCTGTTCAGCTGCGGCAATGCGTGCAGCGCGCTTACCACCCAGCTCGATCACCTGATTGATCTGGGTCGTCTCGGTACGCGTGTTGCGATCGGTTCCTTCGGAGAGGAAAGACAACTCCGGGTTTGGACGTGCGCCTGCTTGTTGTACCGCACCGTCGGCGATGCCGATCGATCGTGAAGCGGACCGCAACGCCGGGTTGGCGGATAGGGCCAGCTGAATTGCTTGCTCCAGCGTGAGCGGTAAAGCGGAGACGGCCCCTTGGGGCACCGCCACAACAGGCGTAGATATACTTTGCTGCCCGATAGCGTGGGCAACAGGAAACGCGGCCTGCAGCAGCAGGACCGTCGCTCCCAGCACAATGTGCTTGGATTGCATGATGACTCCGAAGACTATTAAGAGGAAATAGCCGGCGGCAGCCCCCACGCACCGTCAATGGTGCGCGGAAATGCGTTTCAGATGAAAAGTCGCAAAAAGGTCAGCCGCAGGATCAGACGCGGCCGGTCCACTTGGGACGATATGGAGGGGATGGAACTACGGAATCAGGAGAAACAAGCGCGGTGGCCACCGCGTCGCTGGCGTTCTCCATGTTGAAACAAGACTCAGCAAGATCCGGCGCAGCGAGTGCAATATGCACGTACGCGCAGTGAGCATCGTGCGCAGTAACCTTCTTGCTCAACGGCGACTTGTCCTTGGCAGCCAGCGACAACTCGTCGGCACTGCCGTTGTGCTGGTGATGCCCGAAGTGGTTTGACGCTAGACCTGCCTCGTGCATGCAATACGCGCTGGCGACATTCCAGGTGAACTGGAAAGTCATCAGTGCTAGCAAGATGAGAAGGAAGCGACGGGCCATAGTCCAGCAAGTATAGCTCATTGCGAAACTTTGTGGGCAACCGCGCGTCCTCGTTTGCAACGCGTTCAAATCAACCAGCACTCGTATGCATGGTATTGCTCCATATAAATCTGTCTTATCTTAGCGCGGGATAAGCTAGAGGAACTTTAGAAGGAGCAAATAGTGCGTCACATCAGCACGCAGCGGCAACCGCAAGCGCAATCGTGTTGACGATGCGGCGCACAGCTGCGCCAGGACTCAGGATATACACGAGCTAGCTAATCCGCGTCGAGTAGGATTGAGCCAACCGTTAGGCTTCTGGCTCTACCAGCAGTTCGTGCACTTCACTCATGCACACATCGGGAGGGACGGTTGGGCTAGCTGAACATCAAATGCAACAGCAGCGCTTCTTTCAACTCCAAGCCAAACCGGCGCAGTCCCGCTGTCGATGATTGATGCTTTGAACAATAGTCCAATTCGGGTCGCACTCGACCTTTCAGCCGGGGCTAGCCCGCGTAGCGGCGCCGACGAGTGGCATTTTTGCTTCATAAGTCGGGGTATTTTTGCTTCGACGGACGCTGTCCGACCTGCAGCGCTGCGACATCGACGGACTACTCGCACAGCCATTCACCGTCCGCTCCCTGATGTGCACGCCGGTTGGCCCCAACCTGTGTAACAAGATTGCCCACGGAATGGCGGACACCGTCCCGTGCTTCAGCGGTTACGGGGTCTATGCCTGGCGGCTGATCCTCGCGTTGGTCATGCATGGCTACCACCTAATGCTGCGGGCCGAACAGGCGAACCGGGCCGTCGGCGCCACAGAGGTATAAGCATGGCCCAGCATACCGACGTCGAGCTGCCCGAGCTGACCTATGATCGCGGCGACTATACGGCGCTGCGCGCCTATTGCCTGAAAATCCCGCTGCAGCGCATCGCCGATCTGTATTACAGCGAGGACAGCCCACAGGTCGAACAGGGCCTGGAACGCTGGCTCATCGACATGCGCGCGGCTCTCATCGAGCGTGCGATCGAGCACAATCCACGAATTGCCGAGATCCTGCAGGGCGCGCGGCAAGGCGGCGACATCACGGCCAAGGCGCTCGACATCCTGATCCAGGCCGCGGACATGCCGAAGCCCGTGCCCACCCGTGCCCAGAAGCTGTCCCAGTGGTTCCGTCCAAAGACGGTCAAGGCGTTCAAGGCCGAGGGCGTCCTGACGCTGGGCGACCTGGTCGATCTGATCAACCGGCGTGGGCCTAGCTGGTGGCGTTCGGTACCGCGCATCGGCGCCGGCCGCGCCGACGCAATCCTGCGCTTCCTGCATCGCTGGCCCGACCAGTTGGGTGAAGTCGGGCTCGAGCGCTCGCACCCCGAACCGGCGAACGCCTTTGATCTGCTCCCAGTGCTGGACCCGCTCAAGAAGCGCGAGCTTGCGCCGTTGGGAACCTTCCAGCTGCCCACCTGGCTGTCGGGCGTCGACGGCGCCAATCGGTCGCCAGCGTTCTGCTTCATCTCTGCGCGCAACGACCTTGAGGCGATCAACAGCTACCTGAGTCGCTACAAGGGACAAGATCATACGGAGCGGGCCTACCGCAAGGAACTGGAGCGTTTTATCCTCTGGTGTGCGCTCGTCGCCTGTAAACCCATGTCCTCGCTCCTGGTCGATGAATGCGAGGCCTATAAGCATTTCCTGCGCGCTCCCCTGCCCGAGTTCTGCGGACCACGAACCGTCAAAACCAGCAAGCGTTGGAAGCCGTTTGCGGATGAGCCGATGAGTGCGGCCTCCCAGAAACAGGCGATTTTGGTGCTGCGCAGCGCCTTTGACTGGTTAGTCAAGGTGCGCTACCTTGCCGGCAATCCGTGGGTCGCCGTCAAAGATCCGAAGGTGATCAAGCATGCCGAAGAGATGCAGATCGACCGGGGACTGACGAGAGCAGCCTGGGATGCGGTCGTCGACGTGCTCACGCAGCGGACTGCGGCCGCGGAGAACCATCAGGACCGCGTTGCGCTGGCCGCGATCCTCCTCATGGGGGACTCCGGCCTGCGCCGCGCCGAGGTGGCCGGTGCGCGCCGCCACAACATGAAGCCGAGCCGGCACGCGGCCGGCGTGTGGATGCTGGCTGTTCTGGGCAAGCGCAGCACGATTCGCAAGGTACCGGTCAGCCAGCGCACGATCGACGCGCTACGGGCGCACTGGCGCGACCGAGGATTGGATTTCGATGAGCAGCCGGACGACCTACCCCTGTTGGCGCCCATCGTCGTGCCTGGCACAGAAACCGCCAAGGCGAAACACGCCGCCGGCAACACGCATGGCTACAACTCGAACTCGTTCTATGACTTGGTAGCGGCCGCACTTCGCCGGGTGCGCGATCACGCGGCCGTCTCGTCGGATCCGGATATGCCTCTGTTCACGCCGGAGGATCTGGCCCAGCTCGAGACCACGTCGCCGCACGCGTTTCGACACACATTCGGCACGCTGGCGGTCGAGGATGACATGCCCATCATCGTGGCACAGGACATCCTTGGACATGTGAGTGCGTCGACGACATCGATTTACGTTAAGGCCAAGGAAAAGAGGATCGCGGAAGCAGCGAAAAAATACTTCGATAAGAAAAATCAACAGTAAGTCTTAATAACGAAAAATCTTTTCTTAGGTGATCAGTCTTATCAAAAATCATAAAGGTTGCGAAAGCTTCATGTTTACGTAAAATTGAAGCCTTACAAATTATTTTTGTAGCAGAACGCAAGGAAAAACTCTTCTTCTCATTAGCACATTACTTCTGCTTGCCCCGTGTGAGAAAAATTGGGACGGTGAAGCTGAACTAAGGCAGCTGTCAAAGCCTTGGCAAGATGCCCTCAAGTTAGCGGAAAATTCTCCGCCTAACTCGCTCGCCCCACAGATAGCGCGGATGCAAGAGTTGCTACGGCAAACTGAAGATATAAAAGTCAGCTCTTGCATGGAAAATCCGAAAAAAAATCTATGTCGACTACATGCAATCCAAAATTGATTTCCTTACGAAATTTTTCGGCGGTGCGGATATGTGGGGCGAACACTTCAATCAGCCTGAAGAAGATCTACAAGAATACAACGCTGCAGTCGAGAATGTCTTTCTAAAAATCGTGCCCTTCGCTAGATTAATAGGACGATTGTCTCATAGTAATCAAATAAGGGAGAATTCTTCCTCAGATTTAATAAACGGTTTTTAACGCTTTGAGAACTGGACACTCTTGCCTAAGTGCAGATATTGATTTTGAACCTCAATGGGCGAACCAAATCAAAATTCTGCTGAGTATTCCCTATAGAGTTTTACACATAACCAACAGAGCAAATGAATAAGCTGAGGCTCTGATTCCTTCGAAATCTCCTCAACGTTGTCTTGCTCCAGTTGATGAACGAACTGATTACGGATCTGATACAGTCGCGAAGCGACCGCATTCCTAAGTTCTGATTTCCACTTGATATACTTTTTATCGAATTCGGTTCCTGCCCCTGTTGGCTCACCAGCATTCGGGATAGGTTGCGGCTCGGGCGTTGTTAACAAACACTCGGCAAGCTGCAAACTCGGATATAGATGTATTTCTGCATCTCTCAATAGAAGAGTGAGGGAATCTTTTTCAGTTCTTCTCCAGCCCAACTCTTTGCTGAACGTCCTGGCAAGCTTGGTAGCGGGCTCCGTCAACCCAAGCTCTCGTTTCACACTGATTGCCCTCGGCAAAGAGTAAAGCCACTCCAAGCATCGATAGAACTCAATAAAACAATGCTTAAAATGGGTTGAGGCGACTGCTGTTCTTGCGTTGTCGATCGTAAAATGCCAATGAGCTTCATCGTATAAAGCCATGATCTGTTCGAGCGCATCGTCTTTTAGATAAGAAATCGCTCCAACACCGCCAAATGCTGCCACAATGTAAGAAGCCCAAAATACGGGCCTCTGATCGTCGTCTAACGCAGCGTTCTTGGCTATAGCATATACTTCAAATTCTTCATAATACTTCTCAATTTGGTCAAACGGCGTCTCTTCATATTTCTGATCATCCGGTGAAATTAGCTCTCGCCTAGCCTCCTCTCTTCTTCTTTCATCAAATGAAAGAAGGCCTTGAGAGCGAAGAAACATGAAAAAACTTTGCCGCATTCCGTCGTCTTGTAACGATATTTCTAAGCAATCAAGTTTTTCAAGGCGTTCAGGATATGATGCCGGCCGCGATCGCAGTTCACGAGAGACAACGACGATATAACGTGTTACCTCTCGATCTTGTGCACCGATGGGCATTGCTGCGCTCTTAGGCGCTGATCCAGAATAAACCGGCTGCCCGTTCTCGTCGTTAAGATTTGAAGTTCGTCCGGTGTTAGTGATCCAATAAATCGAGTCAAGTCGTACAACGGAAACCCCAGAAAAAGCGTCCGAGCTATGCAAGTATAAGGAGTTGAAAAATTCGAAGCTTACCGGCCGCGGAAGACGAAAATTCTTCTTTGGACCACCAAAGAGATCCTTTGCAAGCGCAGTGGCTGCCGTTAGTGCAAGCCGTTTCGACATTACGATGCTCGCCAGCAAGGAGTCATGTTGTGCAGCTCAGCTCCATATTTAATTGCGACCGAAAATGCTTTATGGAAGAAATCCCGCTCGAAATCGCCAACACCGCCGGTACGGCCTTCGAGCATAAGATTCAACAATTCAAGTTGCAGAAATTCACCAATCTCGTCCGGCTTCATCAGTTTCAGTTTCGCAAGCAACTCGCTTAGACTGCGATCCACCCTATCATGACGAGTAACGATTTCACTATGGCTAAGTTCAAAGCCTGGATCGCCATAAATTGCAACAGAAAAAGCAGAAACAAAGCCGACGACTGCAGCCCGAACGCCGAATATATCTCTACCCTGTTGGAAGCGTGTATCCCTTCTCTCTTCGTCGATTTCCAAGGGTACTGCTATAAAACGAGAAAGCTCGGCATCTAATTCCGATAGTAGCCGTAGGGCATCCATAAAGCGAGCTAAATTCGCGTCGTCGGAAGCTGAGTCCGTCGCGTCGATGCGAGCAAAGTCCTCAGCGACTCGTTCTTTGACATCCACTTTTGGTTTCCTAGAAGTGAATGCAAAATAACTTTCGATTATCCGGCTACTCTGGTACTGTCCTCCTGTCGCCCTGCGATTATTATCGTCGAGTAGGAAAACTTGAATTTTTTGAACTTTTCCTTTTATCTCTTTCAACAGGAATGAATAAACCGTCTCCAGTTGACGTTTAAGATCCCAAGGAACCTGCCCAGTGTTCAAAACCAGCATTCGATAGATAAGGCTGTTCGTGCTCTCTCCAACCCAAAACTCAATGCGCACTGGCCGATCCGCGACCGCAGACGAATTGAGCTTCTTCGCTTCATCCAAAGCCGTTGTTCGCTGCATCCCATCAATGACAGCGATCTGAGACGGCTCTTCCTCTTCTATGGAATTCATAAACTCTTGGAGGTTTCCGTCTACTACAAGCTTCTTGAGCTTCTCAAAGTGTGCTCGGTCCTTAGGGACGACACCGATAACCATTGGCGGCAATACAGCTCCACGAATAAGGTCATCAACCATACGACCGCGAATTTTCATTGCAGTCTTTGTCTTGAGAGGCAGACGTTGTCCCTCAAGACCTCCTCTCGCCTTGTAAGTCTCACCGATGAATTCAAGATAACCTGCAACTGAGGTCACTAGCGTAACAGAGAGGCAGCGTGAGCGCTCGTCGACGAGCAAAGCCTGGTTGGATTCGAGTCTCATGGTGATAGCGAGGAGTAAGAAAAGGATACGTGAATAATATCAGTAACTACGACTTCAACGGCAGACAAAGGGAAACTTAAATTCCCCTTGCTCACAAGCAATCAACCGAAGTTATCTATCTTAACAAAGCAAAGAGATATTTTAAACATGAGTAGCGATGTGGTGATGCATCAGTTGAACCGGACTATGCTGGTCGAACAGGATTCTTTCGACCATTCCCATTCCAAGATACCCGGCACCTTCACGTGAGTTCGTTTGTATAATTTGGCCTTTGTATTCGACTGACGAATAATGATTCTTTCGAGCCTCTGCGCTATCTCGCTTTGATGCAAGTGTCAAATATCCTTCTTTCATAGAATTAGTTATTTCCATTAATCTTACAAGATCCAAGCAAAGTATAACTAATACTTCACCAGAAAAAATTTTTCTAACTAACTCTGACGGAATGTTCATTGCTCCAAGGGGGCGACAAGATGGGATATTAAAAGAATCCATCAAATTGTAGATTGGGCACTCACATTTTATAGTCTGCATCCAGAGTCCAAATGCAATTGCCGATGGCTGATCGCTATATACACCAACATGGACGCATCCTTCAACAGTGTGGATTGCCCATCGTTTTTCTGGTGTAAGCTGTTCGTAGCAGTCTACGATAACAGACGTCCAATAGCGTGGAGGCTCATTTAGTGGCAATATATACACTTGTGCACCTGTGTTAGGGTCTAAGCCTTTTTCGTTTTGAACTGTCTGCGAGATGGTGTTAGCTCTTGAAAATTGTCTCTTCGCTCTTTCGAAATGTTTTCGGTCAGCACTATTTAGATTAGAGGTAAAGATCTTTTCAAAATGCTCACACTGAGAATCGACCGCAAATTTTGCAGCCTGACTAAAAGCTACGTTCTTTTCACCTGATTTTAGTTCAACAAAATATGTTTTAGAGGGACTGAAAGAACGAACAAGTAGATCACCTACGTGTACTTGTGAAAGCATATCTGTGCAAATTGCGATCGTTCCCTCATCAACATTTATGTCGTCAGCGACTTGCATTGCCTCGTTTATATTGGCAATCGATAAATTATTTTCACCGCCAGAGATATAGAATCTGCGCAATGTCGACTGTTCGCAAGCAAAAATCGTCCATAAGATTATATCGAGCATTCTGCGCAAAACATTGATCTGCAAATTTGCAACATATATTGCCCGATCATTCTCAGAATATTGCTCGGATTTCCACCTACCACGATTTTCTTTTCGTTGTCTCTTCAACTCTTCAAGTGACCTCAACGCATCGATAAGCGCATTCGCTATCTTTTTCTGCGCAATTTTCCATCCATCATGTATGGCATATAGAAACGTAACGGTATTTTCCGGAGATTTGATAACGTCGTTCGTTTTTGACACGCCATAATCGCGAACCAAAAAAAGAAGTTCAATGGATAACTCAACAAACTCTTCGGAAAAATACTTTGATAATCGAAGATAAGGCCGCATGAACTTAGTATTGGCGCTATTCTTTTGGTCGCTGATCAATGCTTCTCCACTCAGTCTCTAATTCGACAATTCTGATTATTAATTCTTCTTCAACGATTCGCTCGGAGGCTTAGTCTCAAAGCTGTCGCCAGTCGCTGTCCCCGTTTAATGCTGACCATATCTGCCGGTACAATTCGGTCAGCCGCGAAATCTCGCGCATGCTCCGCATAAATTGTCTGCTTTCGCAGACAGCGCAGGAGAACAGGCAAGGCGAGTGGATAACTTTTTGCCCTCGTGGATGTGTCCATACAATCTCAATCTCGTTCAATTTCGCGGCATTTTGAAATTGTTTCGATCGGCGGATCTCTAGTATTTGAAGGCCTTGTAACAACTTAGATAGCCGAAATGGATCAGTGCACAGGTTGTCGATTTCAGAGCAATTATCAGCTTTCTTGAGATCGTTCTCTGAGCCTTTTGTAACCGAAATCCTTTAAAGAAACTGAAAAGTTCTGCGCCTACAATGCTATGTTGTGTTAAGACTCCTCTTTTTCAGGCTCTTGTTCGCGGTCTGCGTTATGCGGGCTGTTTTCTTGTTTCTCATCCACCGGTTGCTCGCTTTCTATCCGAGGCCTTTCCTTGCGTTTTTGATAGGTAAAGGTTCCGATGTTGCCACTCAAGTAAGACTTCAGCATTTCTATCTTCAGATATGTTCTTGCCTCGTACAACTCGTGATCGCTATACGGCAGTCTTTCTGCAGACGCAGAGGCCACATCTTTCGCGATAATACCTATTTTTGCAAAATCCAAGCGCTCCGCGTAAATGCTACTAATCCTATTAAAGAGAAAATGAAACGCAGAGTAGCAAACGGCCAAGATCGATCCGCAAACAGTCAAATATGGTATACGCGTGACAAAGATCGTTACTAAGTCAAGGTTAGGTTGTTTCACATATTTAACTGAGAGATCCACCGCTCCTAACAATAATTGCGACGTTAGTAACGCAATAATTATAAGTGGGACGATACTGAGTCCAATGAATACTTTGGTTTGCTTTGCCCCGTGATCAGAGAATGATGAAAATTCCTCAGAAAACAAATTGACATTATTACTCAGTTCTCGCAGACGATTTTGCTTTTCAGAAGTTTCAAGTGCGAGCTCTGTCAAATTTTGTTTCCCCCGCGTAATCTCGCCTTCAATATTACGAATCGTGGTTTCGCCATTGCTTATTTGATCAGTTAGCACCTGTTTTTTTGTCTCAGCCTTTCCGATATCCTCCCTGATCTTTGCGAGTGCATTCGTTGACTCTTCAATGCTTTTCTGACATGCCGAAATTTCCGCTTGTATGCTTTCTAACTCAGAGTTCTTCTGATCTTCTAGTTCATCAACTTCTTTTTCGCGCGCGGCGACTTCAGCTTGTTGATTCAGTAACTGTTTCTTTTCTCTAGAAATCTCGTCTAACGCCTGCCTCTGTAATCCGACGATACGCCCTAATGAATTGTTCAGAGTTTCGAAGTCCTGGCTGGTAAACCCTTTGACTGTTATCTTCTTGATTTCAAAGGTGCGCCTAGAGAAGAGTTCAAACATCCCTGGCGGCAAATACAAAGTAAGGCTGGAAGTCACGCACCCGACGGCAAAGCTGGCCTTCTCCGAGAGAGTTTCATGTTGAAGCTTTCGCCGAACCACGCGGCTATGGATCGCATCGCTGACGCTCAGCTCGAGTTCGGCACCGACAAAAGGTCTGGAAAACTCGATGTCCACCGTCGCAACGTAGACCGGTTCGACGAAAGTGATTTCCTGAGGGTTTCCTGACTTAATCGAAAACGGCTTGGCGCCGTCATTCAAACATCTAACGATGCCGCCGCTGAGCTTGCTGATGAGCTCAGTTGGAAACGTCAACAGTTCAGGAACAGGTATGTCCCTGAGCTCCTCTACGACAGCGTCAACGGCATCGAGCTCCACGTTACCTCCAAAATTTACAATTAGCAGCCTAAGTTGCCGATTGTACATTAAAATTCCTTACGCAATCGCATGGGCGGCACTCTCTAACATAATTGCCGACGAACCGAACGGAGCCCAACATGGGCCTAGCTAGATGTGTCATCTATGTAGAGATGAGTGATGCGTGGTGAAGGAAAGGAGACTGGATTTTCGGCATCGTCCTAGCCAAACCCTGAAGTTCGGCTAGGAACGTCGCTGGAGACGTTAAGAACAAGAAATGTATTGCCACAATGGACGGCTGCTGCTCAACATAGCCCGCGTTATGTTGAGTAGTTTTGCCGGATGGGTCGAGCGTTTCACGCACGGGATTTTCGGGCTTGAAACGGACCGCTAGCAGGTAGCGGTGCAGCTGTAACATTTCTCGACTGCAAGAAATCTGATGGGTAGCGAAGGAGCCTCGTCCGGTCACGGCATTTACCGTAGGATCGTGCTCGTCGCGCCGGGTCCCGGGCTCAGGCAACCTGGGACGTCGTCGGCATCCAACTCATCAGTAAAGATCAGTACTGCGAGCACTCAGTACCGTCCGTCGAAGCTGGCTGCTTTTCGTGACACGTCACAGGTTCGTACGCAAAGCTGCTCTTCAAGAACGATGGGCAGGTGCGGTGCCGGCGTGCTTAGACTTTGGCTCGAATCTATCCTAGGAAACAAACGATAGGCACAGCGGACCGGATGGGTTCGCTGATAATTGCCGAGAGATCAACAACTGAGGCTGGCGAAGCGCGAATAATTGAGTTTGTCCAGCCCAAGACAGACGCTCCCGTTGTGACGCAGACCCAGCACATGTTTGCGCAGATCAGGCCTAGATGCTGAACGCCAGGAATTTTGGAGCGGGAGCGGAACAGGCAAAAAAATGCCCACTGGGAAGCGGGCTGAATCTATTTTCTTGGAGGAAGATAGAGGAGACAGCTTCATCATGCTGCAACGCACAATATCTGTCCAATGACGTTTCGTGATACCTGTAATGTGTCGAGCTCATGTCTCACGCGACCGCCCCATTTAGCTCGACATTAGCAAAAATATTGTCGAGTAACTGATTCGTGCGAAACCTTTAGTTTAGTTTGGCGATAAGCCGATCTAGCTCTAAGATCGGCTGAATGTAAACCACGTCGCTCATTGCGGCGGCTTTGCAATCCGTTTTCGCTTTCAGGTATCAAGGGGCTAGGCAACAGCTCCGTGTTTGCAAACATGAGTCCGCGGACCCAAGCTGCGGAGCGCGCTATTTACGACTAATGTTCATTTAACATCCACAGGCATGGCGTTAGCCTGCGCCTCTTTCGCTACCTCTTTTACAAGCTGCATGACCGTCTTCCCTGCTAGCGTCAACGATCCATGCTGGGACACTGCCAACGCAATGTGACGAAACAACTGCGGCTCGACGATCGCGCTGGACTGGAGCTTGAGCGACTGGGCTGCGCTGGCGATGGCGTACGGTCCAAGCAGCGCATACATCCCGCCATCGCTGACGATCCGGGCCTGCAGCCCCAGCGAATCGACCTCGGCAGCGACATTCAACACGATCCCGTGCTCAGCTGCCACCTGGTCCAGCCTGTCGCGCCATGAATTCGGGCGGCAGAACATCACGAGTGGTAGCCGGCTCAGCGACCGGAAGGGGACGGTCTGCGCGCTCGTTAGCGCGTCGCCCAGCGGGCCGACCAGATACGTTTCCACTTGGGATAGGTAGACGTCGCCGTGGTTGGGCGTCAGGCTGTGGCGATAGAGCAATGCAAGGTCGACGTCGCCATTCTCGAGCCAGGTTTCCAGCTGCGCGCCCTGCCCTTCGCGGATCGTGAGCTGGATGAGCGGGAAACGCGCCTTCAGCCTGTAATACAAGGTCGTGACGAACGGATGGGCCGTCGACGGCAGGATGCCGAGCCTGACCACGCCGACCGGAGTGCCGGCCGTAGCGCGGATATCGTTCGTCAGCTGGTCGGTGTCCGCGATCCACCTGCGGATCCGCGGCGCGATACGCCGTCCCAGCTCCGTGAGCACGACACCGCGTCCCGTACGCACGAACAACCGCCCTCCGCATTCATGCTCCAGCTCCGTAATCTGCCGGCTGATATGCGGCTGCGTCGTCCCATAAGCCGTCGCTGCCTTGGTCAGGCTTCCTAGCTCGCTCACGACGATGAACAGCTTCCAGGCCGCGTACTCTATGGCGTCTTCTTGGTATGCGTTTTTAGGCATGTCTGAAATGTCTGATCGCTAGCTTCCGGCATAGCCTAGCACGGCCTAGACTCGATTTGCCAACTGAATCAACCAACATCACAACGGAGGAGATACGGGATGAAACTCGTGGCTTACCAATACGAAGGCAAGATGGTGTCCCCAGAAGTGGTGTATGAGAAGTGATTCTCGAGGGGCTGGGTCCCCGATCAGTTAATGACGGCTGAGAGCCGTGCGGGTTGATTGTCGCTCAGGGACAATAATCCTTCAAGCTGCATGTAGCGGCGCTGCAAGGACCATTCGTCGTTTTGCTCGAGCATCATGGCCCCGACAAGGCGGATAACGGCTTTGTCGTTGGGGAAAATGCCGATGACATTGGTACGGCGCTTCACTTCGGCGTTCAACCGTTCCAAAGGATTGGTGCTGTGGATCTGGACGCGGTGGGCCTTCGGAAAACTCATGAAGGTCAATACTTCGTGCTCGGCGTCGTCCATCATGGCGGCCAGTTTCGGGAATTTCGGCCGCAGTTGGTCGGCCACGGTTCGCCACTGCGCGCTGGCCGCTTCCGCGCTTTCCTGCACGAAGATGGTGTTGATCATGGCCAGCACGGCCTGGCGCTGGCCCTTGCCGACATGCGCCAAGGCGTTGCGGATGAAGTGCACGCGGCAGCGTTGCCAGCTCGTCTTGAGCACCTTGCTGGCGGCAGCCTTGAGGCCTTCGTGGGCGTCGGAAATGACTAGCTTCACACCGCGCAAGCCGCGCCGGGTCAGCCCTCGCAGGAAATCAGTCCAGAATGGCTCGGCTTCCGACGGGCCGGTTGCCACTCCGAGAATTTCGCGGACGCCATCGGTGTTGACCGCCACGGCGATTATGACGGCCACGGACACCACCCGGCCCGCCTGGCGCGATTTGACGTAGGTGGCGTCGATCCAGAGATAGGGCCAGTCGCCTTCGATCGGACGCTCCAAGAAGGCTTGTACCCGCTCGTCAATCTCTTCGCACAGTCTGGAGACCTGGCTTTTGGAGACGCCGCTCATGCCCATCGCCTTGACCAGGTCGTCGACCGAGCGGGTCGAAATCCCTTGTATGTAGGCTTCCTGGATCACGGCGGTCAGGGCCTTTTCCGCTGTACGACGCGGCTCGAGAAACCCTGGAAAATAGCTGCCGCTGCGCAGCTTGGGAATTTTCAGGTCCACCTTGCCGGCACGGGTTTCAAAAGCTCGGTCACGGTAGCCATTGCGGCTGTTGATGCGATCCTCGCTGCGCTCGCCGTAAGCGGCCTGGCAGAGCGCTTCCACGTCCATTTCCATCAGCCTTTGCAAGGCGTGCTGCAGCGTCTGGCGGATGAAATCGGCATCTGCCCCCTTTTCGGCGAGCTCGGATAATGCGATAGTGGCGTTGGTCATTGTGCTTTCCTTTGGTTGAGTTGAGTCTTCGCAAACCCAAATTTACCTCAAGAATCACAATGGCCGCCCCTTCAGGCTGCCTTCCTAAACGCCGGTTCCGGCGAACTCTTCATACACCACGCTCTGGGGCACCATC
>Ga0170475_108535033_pt1 | contig 18519 bp, 15 predicted proteins | sample Soicark_Litter_5_FD_111474 | JGI IMG/M metagenome (GOLD analysis project Ga0170475, IMG submission 111474) | Avena fatua rhizosphere microbial communities from Hopland, California, USA. Combined Assembly of 48 SPs
GCGACAGCTGGCGCGGCGGCGCGAAAGGGCGCCGCAACTCGCATGGCGAGGAGCGCGAATCGAACTTCCAGGCTCCGACCGAAGCGGTCGTCAAGGACGTGCACGTGCCCGAGACCATCACCGTGGCCGAACTGGCGCACAAGATGTCGGTCAAGGCATCGGAGGTCATCAAGCAGTTGATGAAGCTGGGTCAGATGTGCACCATCAACCAGGTGCTGGACCAGGAAACGGCGATGATCGTGGTCGAGGAAATGGGCCACAAGGCGTTCGCCGCCGCCGTGGACGATCCGGAAGCGCTGCTGGCCGACCAGGGCGAACACGCCCACTACGAGGCGATTCCGCGCGCACCGGTCGTGACCGTCATGGGCCACGTCGACCACGGCAAGACTTCGCTCCTGGACTACATCCGCCGCGCCAAGGTGGCGGCGGGCGAAGCCGGCGGCATCACGCAGCACATCGGCGCCTACCACGTCGATACGCCGCGCGGCATCGTTACCTTCCTCGACACGCCGGGTCACGAAGCGTTTACGGCAATGCGCGCGCGCGGCGCGAAAGCGACCGACATCGTGATTCTGGTGGTGGCCGCCGACGATGGGGTGATGCCGCAAACCAAGGAAGCGATCTCCCACGCCAAGGCGGCCGGCGTGCCGCTGGTGGTGGCGATCAACAAGATCGACAAGCAGGGCGCCAATACCGACCGCGTCACCCAGGAGCTGGTGGCCGAAGGCGTGGTGCCGGAAGAATACGGCGGCGATTCGCCGTTCGTGCCGGTCTCGGCGAAGACTGGCCAGGGCATCGACGAGCTGCTCGAGAACGTGCTGCTGCAGGCCGAGGTGCTGGAACTGAAAGCCCCCATCGCGGCGCCGGCGCGCGGCCTGGTGGTCGAAGCGCGCCTGGACAAGGGCCGCGGCCCGGTCGCCACCATTCTGGTGCAGTCGGGCACCTTGCGGCGCGGCGACGTCGTGCTGGCCGGTTCGGCGTATGGCCGCGTGCGTGCGATGCTGGACGAAAATGGCAAGGCCGTCGCCGAAGCCGGCCCGTCGATCCCGGTCGAGATCCAGGGCTTGACCGAAGTGCCGGTGGCCGGCGAGGAAGCGATGGTCATGGCCGACGAGCGCAAGGCGCGCGAAATCGGTCTTTTCCGTCAAGGCAAGTTCCGCGACGTGAAGCTGGCCAAGCAGCAGGCGGCGAAACTGGAAAACATGTTCGACCAGATGGCCGAGGGCGAGGTGAAGAACCTGCCGCTGATCATCAAGACCGACGTTCAGGGTTCGCAGGAAGCGCTGGTCGGTTCGCTGCAGAAGCTGTCGACGTCGGAAGTGCGGGTGCAGATCGTGCACGCGGCCGTCGGCGGCATCACCGAATCGGACGTCAACCTGGCGGTCGCCTCGAAGGCGGTCATCATCGGCTTCAATGCCCGTGCCGATGCCCAGGCCCGCAAGCTGGCCGAAGCGAACGGCGTGGATATCCGCTACTACAACATCATTTACGATGCGATCGACGAGATCAAGGCGGCAATGTCCGGCATGCTGGCGCCCGAGAAGCGCGAGCATGTCATCGGCCAGGTCGAGATTCGCCAGGTCATCCTGGTATCGAAGGTCGGCGCGGTGGCCGGCTGCCTGGTCACCGACGGCCTGGTCAAGCGTACCTCCTCGGTTCGCCTGCTGCGCAACAACATCGTCATCTGGACGGGCGAGATCGATTCGCTCAAGCGCTTCAAGGACGATGCGAAGGAAGTGCGCGCCGGCCTCGAGTGCGGCCTGTCGCTGAAGAACTACAACGACATCCAGGTTGGCGACACCTTGGAAGTGTTTGAAGTGCAGGAAGTGGCCCGTACCCTGTAATCGCGCGGGACGCGCCGAACGCCATCGGCCGAGTTGTCGGCCGATGGCGTTTTTTTTTCCGTCGCGGCAGCGGCAGGAGAACGCCCCCCGCCGCGCCTAAGTTGTACCATAGCAGTCCATACTGGATCGAAAGACAATGGCAAAGCACAGCAAAAACATTCCAGCGCGCGGCCTGCGCGTGGCTGACCAGATCCAGCGCGATCTGTCGGAGATCATTGCCTTTGAGCTGAAAGACCCGCGTGTCGGGATGGTCACGCTCACCGAAGTGCAGGTGACGCCGGACTATGCCCACGCCAAGGTGTATTTCACCTTGCTCAAGGATAGCAAGGAGCAGGTGAAGGAAACCCTGGAAGGCTTGTCGAAGGCCGCCGGCTATCTGCGCAACCAACTGGGCAAGCGCCTGCACATCCATACGCTGCCGCAGCTGCATTTCGTGCACGACACCTCAACCTCGCGCGGCTTGCAGATGTCGGCGTTGATCGACCAAGCCAACGCGGTGCGCGCCGCTGACGCGGACGACCGCGCGGATTCCGAGTGAACGCCCGTCCGGCCAAGAAGCCGCGCGACCGCGTTGACGGCGTGCTGCTGCTCGACAAGCCAGCCGGGCTGTCGTCCAACGACGCCTTAACCAAGGCAAAGCGCGTAATGAATGCCAAGAAAGCAGGGCACACCGGCACGCTCGACCCGTTCGCCACCGGCCTGTTGCCGCTGTGCTTCGGGGAAGCGACCAAGTTTTCGCAGGACTTGCTCGAAGCCGACAAGACCTACGAGGCCACGGTCCACCTGGGCATCATGACGGCGACCGGCGACACCGAAGGCGAGGTCATCGAACGGCGCGAGGTTGACGTGACGCTCGAACGGATCGAGGCGGCGTTGGCGCGTTTCCGCGGCCCGATCCTGCAGGTGCCGCCGATGTACTCGGCCTTGAAGCGCGACGGCAAGGCGCTCTACGAATACGCGCGCGAAGGCGTCACGCTTGAGCGCGAGGCGCGGCCGGTGACGATCCACGGCCTCGAGTTGCTCGATTACAGCGCGCCGTTCTTGAAGATCCTCGTCACCTGCAGCAAGGGCACTTATGTGCGCGTGCTGGGCGAGGACATCGGCGCCGCGCTCGGGTGCGGCGCGCACCTGAGCGCGCTGCGCCGCACCCAGGTGGGGGCGCTGGTGAGCGCGGGCATGGTGACGCTCGATGCGCTGCTGGCGCATCCCGCTCCGCGCTCGCTGCTGGCGCCGGTGGACGCGTTGCTGTCGTCCTTTCCGGCGCTGGAGCTGACCGGGGAGCTGGCGCAACGCTTCCTGCAGGGCCAGCGCCTGGCGCTGGACAAGCAAGCCGTGGCCGTGCCGGAGCAGCAGGGCAGGGTGCGTGTCTACCATGGCGGCAAGCTGCTCGGTACGGCGATCCTGGGCGAGTTTTCGGTCCTGGCGCCGGAGCGCCTGGTGTCGACCGCCTAGCTGTCGCCATGGCGGATTGTGGCAAGCAGATGCTGCAGCGCCAAGAATTCGGCAGGTTTCGTCAGATGATGGTCAAAGCCAGCGGCACGCGATCGTGCCCGATCATTGACATCGCCCCAGCCGGTCAAGGCGATCAGCGTCGTATGCTTGGTCTGCGGCATCTGCCGCAGCTCGCGGGCTACCTCATACCCATCCATGCCCGGCATGCCGATGTCGAGCACGGCCACATCAGGGCTAAACGTCTGCGCCACCTCCAGTGCTTCCCGCCCGTCATACGCGACCCGCGTCGTGTGGCCTTCATGCGCCAGCAGGTCGGACAGCGTCTTTGCCGCGTCGGCGTTGTCGTCGGCAATCAGGATGTGGTATCCGGACGCTGCCGGCGCCTTGGCGGCCGCGGCATCGGCCCCAACCGGCGGCTCGTCACCGTCGCTCGCTGCCGGCAGCGGCAGCCGGATGGTAAAGGTGCTGCCCTTGCCGGGGCCGTCGCTGGCCGCTTGGATTGTACCGCCGTGCAGCTCGACCAACTGCTGGACGATGGCTAAACCGATACCCAGGCCGCCTTTGGCGTGTGCCGAATCGCGCTTGATCTGGATGAACATGTCAAAAATCGTTGGCAATGTCTCGCGCGGAATGCCGATTCCGGTATCCGCAACCGAGATCCAAATTTCGCCGCCGTGCCGCTCCGCGCGCACGACGATTTTCCCGCCGGGTGGGGTGTACTTGGAGGCATTGACCAGCAAGTTGCCCAGCATTTGCGCGAACCGTGTCGGATCGGCGTCCAGCAGCACCGGTTCGGTCGGAAGATCAATCACAAGTTCATGTCTAGCCTTCTCGATAAAGGGCAAGCTCGCTTCCATCGCGTTGGTCACGATACTCTTCAGCGGCACGCGCTGCTTTTTCAATTCGATCTTGCCGTTGCTGATCCTGGCCACGTCGAGCAGGTCGTCGATCAGGCGGACCATGTGCGTCAACTGCCGCTCCATGATGTCGCTGACGCGAGCGACCGTAGCGGGGCTGTTGCCGCTCAAGCGAATGAGTTCGAGGCCGGTGCGGATCGGCGCGAGCGGGTTGCGCAATTCATGCGCCAGCACGGCCAGGAATTCGGTCTTGTGCCGGTTCGCATCGGACAGCTCGGTGGCCAGCCGGCGCAAGTCTTCCTCGGTCCGCTTGCGTTCCGTGATGTCGGCGACGGTCCCGATCAGGCGCAACGGCGCGGCGTCCGGCCCGCGCTGGATATGACCTTTCAATTCGAGCCAGCGCAGTTCGCGGTCGGGCCGGCGGTAGAAACGGCCTTCGAAGTGCAGCCGTTGACCGTCGGCGAGCGTTGCCGCCATCGCTTGCCGGAGCGCGTCGGCATCGTCCGGATGGATGACATCGGCCAGCGCCCGCTCGAGGCTCAGCGGCGCGTCCGTTCGCTCGAATCCGAAAATCGCATACATGCGGTCGTTGTCCCACATGCCGTGGTCAGCGGCGACTTCCCAGGTCCAGATGCCGAGTTCCGCCGCGTCGGTCGCCATGCGTACGCGCTCTTCGCTGGCACGCAGCCGTTCGGTGGCTTCGCGCATGTCCGTCACGTCGCTGTTGGCGCCCATCCATTCACGGATCGTGCCGTCAGGATTCAACAAGGGCACGGCGCGAACGGCCGACCAGCGATAGGCGCCATCGGCACGGCGTATCCGGAATTCGATCTCGTGGACACCGCGCCGGGTTACGGCGTCGTTCCAGGCCACCATCGTTCGTGCCCGGTCTTCTGGATGGATTGCGTCGAGCCAGCCGAAATCGCGAAACTGTTCGTAGGACTGCCCGGTAAAACTTCGCCATGATGGCGAATCCTCGACGAGCCGCCCCTCCGGGTCAGTGCGCCAGACGATGTGGCTGGTGGCCAGAACAAGTGAGCGGAAGCGCTCCTCGCTCTCGCGCAGTGCCTGCTCGGCCTGCTTTTGTTCGGTGATGTCGCGATTGGTTTCGAGGACCTGAGGGGGTTTTTTGGGATCGGTGCGCAAAACCATGCGGCTTTGCACCTTGATCCGCCGGCCTTTCCAGGTGGTATGCGTCAGTTCGCCTTCCCAGTGTCCGGTGCGCCACAAAGCATCCTGTACCGCCGTCAAGCCTTCGGGAAATACCGTGACCAGCAACGTATGCACGTTCCGGCCGAGCGCTTCCTCACGCATGTAGCCGTACAACTCGGCGGCGCCGGTATTCCAATAGCGGATGACACCGGAGTCGAAGGCCCAGGTGAAGACAGCATCATAGGCCAGGTCGAGCAGGTTGGCGTGCTCATGATCAGCATCCTGAGCGAGTTTGTGTTTAGTCAGGTCGAGTAGCACCTTGCCGAAGCCGATCACGGCGCCACTGTCGTTGTGAATGGCTTGGGTAATGGCATCGACGAAAAAAAGCGAACCGTCCTTCTTCATATGCCAACGTCTGTCGCTTGCGTGGCCGTTGCGGCGCGCAACATCGAGCTCGACTTCGGGTGCGCCAGCCGCCCGGTCTTCCAAGTTGAAAATGATTGCCAGCGGCCGGTTCAGCGCCTCGTCGGGTGTCCAGCCGAGCATGTGTTGCGCACCCGGCGACCATTCGACGATCAGGCCATCGGCATCGGTCAGAACAATCGCGTATTCGCTCGCGCTTGCGGCAAACAGCCGCAGGCGCTCGTTGGTCGGGATATTCCGTAGGGTCTGCGTCACCATCGGTCATCCTGGACTATCCGTTAGTCGTCCGATCGCGAGTCGGTTCATCTGCTGCTTGGACCGGGGATAATACCATGCCGGCTGGCCGAAACGTGCTGTGTCCCGTGGGGGAAATAATCAAGACACAGCAAACCCTTGAAAACGCACGCCTTTTCCATGTTGCACCGCAGTATGGGGCGTAGGCGTGTTATACTAGCCGGTTTTAGAAGTCGGCATATATCGTACACCTTCGTACACCCACGCACATTCATCTGTCGAATACCACCCATGTCAAACACCAAACGCGCGATTCGTAATATCGCAATTATTGCCCACGTTGACCACGGCAAGACCACCCTTGTGGACCAGCTGCTGCGCCAGTCGGGCACCTTCCGTGAAAACCAGCAGGTGGATACCCGCGTGATGGACTCGAACGACCTCGAACGGGAGCGCGGCATCACGATCCTGTCGAAGAATTGCGCGGTCGAGTACGAAGGCACTCACATCAACATCGTCGACACGCCGGGCCACGCCGACTTTGGCGGCGAGGTCGAGCGCGTGCTGTCGATGGTCGATTCGGTCCTGCTGCTGGTCGACGCCCAGGAAGGTCCGATGCCGCAGACCCGCTTCGTGACCCGCAAGGCGCTGGCCCTGGGTCTCAAGCCGATCGTCGTGCTCAATAAGATCGACCGTCCGGGGGCGCGCGCCGATTGGGCGATCAACCATACTTTCGAGCTGTTCGACAAGCTCGGCGCGACCGACGAGCAGCTCGACTTCCCGATCATCTATGCCTCGGGCTTGAACGGTTACGCCGGCCTGACCGAAGACGTGCGCAGCGGCGACATGAAGCCGCTGTTCGAAGCGATCCTGAAATACGTCCCCGTACGCGACGACAACCCGGATGGCCCGCTGCAACTGCAAATCAGCTCGCTCGATTACTCCTCCTACGTGGGCAAGATCGGTATCGGCCGCATCAGCCGCGGCCGGGTCAAGGCCGGCCAGGACGTGGTGGTCATGAACGGCCCGGACGCGGCGCCGATCAAGGGCCGCATCAACCAGGTGCTCAACTTCAAGGGCCTGGAGCGCGTGCTGGTCGATGAAGCCGTTGCCGGCGACATCGTCCTGATCAACGGTATCGAGGAAATCGGCATCGGTTCGACCGTGTGCGCGCCGGACGCGCAGGAAGCGCTGCCGATGCTGACCGTCGACGAGCCGACTCTGACGATGAACTTCATGGTCAACAGCTCGCCCCTGGCCGGCCGCGAAGGCAAGTTCGTCACGAGCCGCCAATTGCGCGACCGCCTCGAGCGCGAACTGAAGTCGAACGTGGCGCTGCGCGTCGCGCCGACCGACGACGACACCGTGTTCGAAGTGTCGGGCCGCGGCGAACTGCACCTGACCATCCTGCTGGAAAACATGCGCCGCGAAGGCTTCGAGCTGGCCGTGTCGCGTCCGCGCGTCGTCTTTAAGGTGGTTGACGGCGTGCGCCACGAGCCGTACGAGATGCTGTCGGTCGATATCGAGGAAGCCAACCAGGGCGGCGTGATGGAAGAGCTGGGCCGCCGCCGCGGCGACCTGCAGAACATGGAATCGGATGGCAAGGGCCGCGTGCGCCTCGAGTACCGTATCCCGGCGCGCGGCCTGATCGGATTCCAGTCCGAATTCATGACCCTGACCCGCGGCACCGGCCTGATGAGCCACGTGTTCGACGAATATGCGCCGGTGGACAATTCGAAGGGCGACCTGGCGGGCCGCCGCAACGGCGTGCTGATCTCGCAGGAAGACGGCCAGGCCGTCGCCTACGCGATCTGGAAGCTGCAGGACCGCGGCCGTATGTTCGTGGTCCACAACGATCCGGTGTACGAGGGCATGATCATTGGCATCCATTCGCGCGACAACGACTTGGTGGTCAACCCGATCAAGGGCAAGCAGCTGACCAACGTGCGCGCCTCGGGCACCGACGAAGCGGTGCGCCTGGTGCCGCCGATCCAGCTGTCGCTCGAATACGCGGTCGAGTTCATCGAGGACGACGAACTGGTCGAGATCACGCCGAAGAGCATCCGCCTGCGCAAGCGCTACCTGAAAGAGCACGAGCGCAAGAAGGCGAGCCGCGAAGCGGCATAGTGACTGACGCGGTAAGGCAACGCCGCCCGCAAACCGCTGCCCGTATTCACCTGCGGGGCAGCGGTTTTTTTTCGCTGGGCAGCGCTGCCGAGGCGGGTTAGCGCAGGCCGAGCAGGGCCAGCACGCGTTCGCGGCTTACGCCGACCAGCGCCGAGGTGATCTCCAGCAAGGATTGGTAGTCGTGGCTGGCGGCGGTGGCCGAGAAATCCTGCGCCACCACGGCCAGTTCGTCCAGCGGCAGGTCGGGCTGCGCGACGCGCGCCATCGCCGCGCTCAGGGTGGCGCTGGCCGCATCCTGCGCGCGGCGTACCCGCGCGAGCGCCTGCACCACTTCGCGCAGGCTTTGGCGCAGGGCGTCGGGATTGCCGATCTCCCACCCCTGCGGGGCGAGCGCCGGGGCGGTTTCTTCGGTGTCCACACGGCCGCGGCCCGAGACCGCAATGCCATCCTTGATCGTCGGCCAGTCCGTCTCAAGCGTCGAAAACACGAGCTGCCCCTGGCCGTCGAGGGAGGCGCGCACCTTCGCCGGCGCCAGCGCGCGGTCGAGGCGGTGTGCGATTTCTTCCGCCGTCATGCCGGGTTCGATGGCGGCGGTCAGCTGGGGACCGCCGAGGCCGCCGACCGAGAAGGCCAGCGTCTGCGGGGCGCTCGCCTGCAGCGCGTCGATGCTCAAGTCCCGGATTCGGAAGCGCTGGGTGGCCGGCTCGCCGTCATTGAATTCGAGCTGGGCGTCGATGCCGCCGCCGGCCTGCTGGCGGCGCGTTTCGAGCGTGGCGCTGAGCTGACGTATCTGCGCTTCGAGCTGGCGCGCGCTGCGGCTGCCGGCCAGCTTGGCCGCCAGTTCGCCTTTGAGCGTTTCGAGCTGCCTGGACACGCGTTCGAGGTATTCGAGCGCCTGCTGCGCGCGCGCGACCTCGCCCTGCAACTGAGTGTCGAAATGCGCGAGGCCGCGCTTGAGCGGCGCCGTGGAAACGGGCGCGGCGCCGGCCGGCGTATCGCGCTCGGGCTGGCGTACGGCCAGCGTGCGCGCGGGCGTCGCCGCGCGCGTGCCCGATGTGCTGGTGGCGGCTGGCGTGGCCGAGCGGATCGTCGCGTCCATCGCCGTCACATCGTTGCGAACAGCGACAGGCCGCTGATCCGGCTGTAGCTCTTGTAGGTGGCCTGCAGGGCTGTCGTATAACCGTTGAGCTCGGTCGCGGCCGAGCCCATGTCGACCTGGCCGATGTCGTTGATCGCCATCTGGTTCGACAGGCTCACGTTGGCATGGTTGGCGTCCATCGTCGACAGGATGTTCTGCGAGCCGCCCAGCACCGCGACCTTGCCCGAAACCAGGTCGAGCGCGTCGTCGAATCCGTCCAGGTTAGCCCCGAGCACCGCGCGCACCGCCGGGTTGTTCGGATCCACGCCCGGCACCGACAGCGTCGCGATGGTCTGGTCGAGCTGATTGAGCAGTTGTTCCAGGCCGCTCAGGTTTTCGTTCGAGACCTGGGTGATGCCATTGCCGACCACCACCAGCTGGGTAGCGGTGTTGCCGGCAAAGCTGTAACGCGAACCGAGCGCGGCCAGGGGGTTGAAGCTGATCGGCGCCGTTGCGGTCGCGGTGCCAGAGAATATGTAGCGGCCTTCCTGGTCGATCGTGTTGGAGTTGTAGAACAGGCTATCGCGCAGCGCCGTCAGCGGCGAGACCATCGCCGCCAAGTCGGATGGCGGGTTGCCGCCGTCGGACGCCCACACCAGCAGGTCGCGCCCGGAGGTGATGTCGTTGGCCATATTGCTCAGGTAGCCTTCGGTCTTGGTCATGCGGATCTTGACCGCCGCGATATTCTCGCGATACTGCGTCAGCGCCGACTCTTCGCGCTGCAGGCGCGACAGACGCACGTTGTCGACCGGGTCGTCCGATGGCAGCAGGATGCGCTTGCCGGAAGCCATCTGCTGGGTCAGGTAAGTGATGCGCTCCTGGTTCAGCTGGAGCGAGAGATTCATCGTCGATTGGTACTGGCTGGTCGCGATACGCATGATTATTCCCCTTAACCCATCATCGCCATAGTGGCGTCGAATATCGCGTTGGCTACTGACATCACTTTCATATTGGCCTGGTACATGTTCTGGAATTCGACCAGGTTGACCGCTTCCTCGTCCTGGTTCACGCCGCTGGTCGCCTGCCAGTCTTCCACGGCGTGGTTGCGCACGGTCTCGTTGGTCGAGAGCGCCGCCTTGTTCTGCTGGCTGTCGACGCCCAGCTTGCCGACGAGCTGGGTGTCGGCATCGCCGATCAGCACGGTGCCGAGCGTGGTCACGTTGATCGCCTGGCCCTTGATCAAGACCAGGCTTTGCAAGTTGCCGGTGTCGCCCGGCGTGCCGTTGCTTGAAAACGCCAGGTCAGCGGTCTGGAAGCCCGGCGCCACTTGCAGCATGTTGGCGCCGCCGCCGGCGGTAAAGACGAATAGCGGGGTGCCGGGGTTGCCGGCCATCGTGAAGCCGGCGGCGAGCTGGGTATTGACCTTGCTGGCCAGCTGGCCCGCGATGTCTTCCACGCCTTGCTGCAACGGCAGCAGGGTCGAGCTCTCGTAAGTGGCGAGGCCGCCCAGCTGGCCGCCGAGCAGGGTTGCGTCGAGCCCGTAGGTGGTTCCGGCGAAATCGAGGTTGAAGACCTGGGCGACACCGACGCCGCCGCTGGCCGTGAGCTTGCCGCCCACGCCGCCGATCACTAGCGCCTGGCCGGTCCTGAGCGAGACGTTGCGCACGCCGTCGGGCTGGTCGGAGACTTCGAGCCCCATCTGGCTGGCCAGGGTGTCGATGGCCAGGTCGCGCGCGTCGACCAGCGCCGAGGTGCCAATCCCGACCGAGTTGGCGTAGGTGATTTCCTGGTTCAGGGCGGCGATGTCGGCGATTGCCGCATTGGCCGAGTCGACGATCGCGCTGCGCTGCTGCCGCAGCGATTGCAACTGCGCGCTGAAGACGTTGCTCAGGCTATTGAAACGCTGGGCCAGCAGGCCGGCCGTCGTCAGCACCTGCTGGCGCAGCGGGGTCGAAGTCGGGTCGACGCCGGCCACCGCGTTGAGGGCCTCGAAGAATTTGTCGATGCCGCTCGAAACGCTGGCCTCGGTATCGCCCATCACGCGTTCGAGCTGGGTCAGGTAGGGTTGGGTCTGCGAATACTGTCCCACGTCCGACGCTGCGCGCCACATATGCTGGCTCTTGTAGCCGTCGGAAAAGCGCTGCAGCGAGCTCACTCTCACGCCGTTGCCGACCGAGTTCTCTCTCGGGTCCGGTCCCACCGCCGTCAGCACCGCGCCCTGGCGCGTGTAGCCCTTGGTCTGCATGTTCGCAATATTTGGCTACTGGCCGATAGCGCCATCTGGGCAGCAAGCGCTCCTGAGAGCGCATTGTTTATCATGGACATGTTGCTAATTCCTTCTCAAGGCGGTCAACTGAATAAGGCGACCGTCTACTTCGATTTATTAAGCGGCGCGGGCAGCAATTGGCGCAAAATTGCGTCGGCAACGCCGAAAGCGCGCTGGCCGGCCAGATTCCCGGCCAGCACATCGTCGGCCATGTCCTGCATGTCGCGGTTGACGCGGTCGTTGAAGACGCTGTCTTCGGCGGCCAGGGCGCGGGTGGACGCGCGCATCTGCTGCAGCAGGTGCGAGACGAAAAAGCGTTCAAACTCGACGGCGGCCTTGGTGGCTTTCGCCACGTAGGCTGGATCGGCGGCGGCGACGGGCGTGGCGACGCCCGGCGTATCGACGCCCGGCGTATCGGCGCCCGGCGTGGCGGCGCCCGGCGCCTCGGCCCCGGCGCGTCCGGCCGGCAGGAAGGGGGGCAGGGAATTGTTGAGCATATCAGATCACCACGAGTTCGCCTTCGATGGCGCCGGCCTGGTCGAGCGCCTGCAGGATCGCCATGATGTCGTCGGGCGAGGCGCCCAGGCTGTTGACGACGTCGATGATGGTTTGCAGCTTGGCGCTGGCCGGCCACTTGAACATCTGACCCGAGCCCTGATCGACTTGCAGCTTCGATTCGGGCGTGGTCGTGGTCTGGCCGCGCGAGAATGGCCCCGGCTGGCTCACCGACGAGCTTTCGGTAATGGTCACTTTCAGCGAGCCGTGGGTGACGGCGGCGGCCTTCACGCGCAGGCCCTCGGCGATGACGACGGTGCCGGTGCGCGAATTGAACACCACCTTCGGCACGTCGGCGCCGGCGTCGACCGGCAGCGACGACAGTTTGGCCACGAAGGCCACGCGCTCGGTCGGGTCGGCGGGGGCCATGACTTCGATGCTGGTGCCGTCGCGCGTGGTGGCGATCTGGCCGTAGCGGCGGTTGATCGCCTCGACCACGTTGATGGCGGTTTCAAAGTGCGGCTGGCGCAGGCGCAGCAGCACCTGCGGGCGGGTCGCGAAATCGGTGACGATTTCGCGTTCGATGATCGCGCCGTTCGGGATGCGGCCCGTCGTCGGGGTATTGACGGTGACGGAGGAGCCGCTGCGGCCGGTGGCGTTCAGGCCGCCGACCACCATGTTGCCCTGGGCCAGCGCATAGACTTCGTTGTCGGCCGCGCGCAACTGGGTCAGCAGCAGGGTTCCGCCGCGCAGGCTCTTGGCGTCGCCCAGCGAGGAGACGGTGACGTCGATGCTCTGGCCGCGCCGGTAGCCGGGCGGGAACACGGCCGACACCATCACGGCGGCGACGTTCTTGTTCTTCGCATCCTGGCCTTCGGGCAGCTTGACGCCGAACTGCTTGAGCATGTTGATGACCGACTGGCTGGAGAACTTGACCTGGGTCGAATCGCCGCTGCCGTTCAAGCCGACCACCAGGCCGTAGCCGACCAGCGGGTTCTCGCGCACGCCTTCGACGCTGACCAGGTTGCGCAGCGCCTGGGCCGCCGACGCGGGCAGCGCCGCGGTTGCCAGCAGGGCCGTCAAGGCGAGACTGAAAAAGAGGGCGGGGCGGCGAAACTGTATCATGTTGTCCTCAGAACGGCATCAACGGACCGTTAAAGAAACGGGTCAGCCAGCCTGGCTTGATGGCGTCGGCCAGCGCGCCCTTGGCCGAATAGGCGATGCGGGCGCTGGCCACGCGCAGCGACGAGACCTGGTTGTCGGCGTCGATGTCGGCGGCGCGCACATAGCCGTTCAAGCGCACGAATTCCTCGCCCTGGTTGAGCATCAGGTTCTTCTCGCCGGCCACGCGCAGCAGGCCGTTGGGCAGCACTTCCTGCACGATCACGGTCAGGGCGCCGGAGAGCGCATTTTTCTGGGTGCTGGTGGCGTCGCCCTGGAAGCTGCGGTCGCCCGCGATCTCGATGCCGGACTTGTTGAAGGTCTTGCCCAGCAGGCCAAGCGGCGCCACCGAGACCGACGAGCCTTTCGAGAAGCTGGTGCCGGCGCTCTTGCTGGCCTGGGTGGTCTCCTGCAGAATCACGGTGACGGTGTCGCCGACGCGAAAGGCGCGGCTGTCGGAGGTGAGCGGCACGGAGTCCGAATTGAACACGCCGCCCGAGACGCCGCCGCGCGCGGCCGCCCGCGGCAGCGGCATGGTATCGTCGGCGGCCGGCGTATCGAGCGGCACGCGCGAGGCGCAGCCGGCCGCCAGCAGCGCCAGCAGCGCGGCAATGAGTTGTTTCATCAGCGCGCCGCCTGGGCCAGGTATTGCAGCATGTTGTCGGCGGCCGAGAGCACCTTGGTGTTCATCTCGTAGGTGCGCTGGGCCGCGATCATGTCGACCATTTCCTCGACCACCTGCACGTTCGAGCCTTCCAGCGCGCCTTGCTTGAGCTTGCCGAACGCGCCGTCGCCGGGGTTGCCTTCAGTCGCGGTGCCGCTGGCGGCCGTTTCCTGGAACAGGTTTTCGCCCAGCGCCAGCAGGCCAGCCGGGTTGATGAACGTGGTCAGGGTCAACTGCCCCAACTCGGTCGGGGTCACCGTGCCGGGAACGGTGGCCGAGACCATGCCGTTTTCCCCGATGGTGATCGAGGTGGCGTTGGTCGGCACCGTGATCTGCGGCACCAGGGGCAGGCCCTGGGCGTTGACCAGGGTGCCGTTGGCGTCGACCTGCAGCTGGCCGGCGCGGGTGTAGGCCGGCTCGCCGTTCGGGCGGCGCACCTGCAGGAAGCCCTGGCCGGAAATGGCCACGTCGAGCGGCTGGCTGGTGGTTTGCAGGCTACCGTTGGTAAATACCTTCTGGGTGCCGACCAGGCGCGTGCCGTTACCGAGCTGCACGCCGTTCGATACCGTGTTGGCGGCGCTTTGCGCGCCCGGCTGCGCATCGACCTGGTAGAACAGGTCTTCGAACACGACGCGGTCGCGCTTGAAGCCGACGGTGTTGACATTGGCTAGGTTGTTGGCGATCGCTTGTAGCTTGGCATCCTGCGCCTGTACGCCGGTCTTGCTGATCCACATTGCTGGATTCATGTATGTCTCCTGGGTGAGGCGCTCAGGCGCCGAGCAGGCGGTTGCCCGCCTGGTTCATGTTGTCGCTCGCCTGGAACAGCTTCATCTGGATTTCAAAGCTGCGGTTCAGGCTCATGACGGCCCCCATCTCTTCCACCGCCGACACGTTGCTGCCTTCGAGGGCGCGCGCGCGCAGCCTCACGTTGGGGTCGGCCGCGAGCGCCTCGCCCGTGCGGGCGACGATCAGGCCGGCGTCGTTCTTGGTCAGCTCGGTCCCTTCGGCGTTGACCAGGCGCAGCTTGTCGATCACCTGCAGGGTGGTGGCGCCTTCGGCCAGGACCGAGACCGTGCCGTCGGTTCCGATGTCGACCGCCTTGTGCGGCGGCAGCACGATCGGGCCGCCCTCGCCGAGCAGCGGGTGGCCGTGCACCGACAGCGCGCCGTTGGCGTCGATGTCGATCACCCCGGCCCGGGTATAGGCTTCGCCATTGCCCCACTGGACGGCCAGGTAGCCGTTGCCGTTGATGGCCACGTCGAGCGCGCGTCCGGTTTCGCGCACCGCGCCGGCGCGGGTCGAGATAGTGTCGGCCTGCACCTTGGCCATGTGCCGGTCGTCATAGCCGTAGCCGCCCAGCGCCTGGGTCGAGGCCAGCTCCAGGTTGGCGCGAAAGCCGGCCGTGTCCATGTTCGCCAGGTTGTTCGCGTGCACCTGCTGCGCGCGCAGCGTGCGGTCGGCGCCGCTGACGGCGGTGAAAATCAGTTTATCCATGCCGTTCGGCCTTTATCGTTCACAGGGCTTGCATCAGGGCTTGCATCATCTGGCTCTCCGTGGAGATGACCTTCGAGTTCGCCTGGTAGTTGCGCTGCGAGGTCATCAGGCCGACCAGTTCGGAGGTGACATCCACGTTCGAGCCTTCCAGCGCGCCCGTGTTGAGCTTGCCCAGCAAGCCGCTGCCCGGGGTGCCGTACAGCGGCGTGCCCGAGTCGTTCGTGGCGGCCCAGCTGGTGTCGCTGGTCTGCTGCAGCGCGCCCTCGTCGGGGAAGGTGGCGACCGCGATCGTGCCCACGGTCTGATGCTGCTCGTTGCTGTACTTGGCAACGACCGAGCCGTCCCGCGCCAGCTCGACGCCGACGAACACGCCCGAGGCATAGCCGTCGGTGCTGTTGGTGGTGGTGATCGATTGGCCCGCGAACTGGGTGGTGCCGGCGTAGTCGATCGTGAAGTTGATCGGCGCGGCGCCATTGGCCGGGGCCAGCACCAGCGCGCCGCTCGTGGCCGGCAGCGGCAGTTGGCCGACGGCGCTGAAGGTGAGCGTGGTGCCGAGCCCGGGCGGCGCGGCGCCGTCGAAACCGTAGTAGACGCCGACCGTGTTGGCCGGGGCGGCGTTCTTGACGAAATACTGGGACACGGTGTGCTGGGCGCCGAGCGAATCGTACAGCACCGACTGCTTGACCATGTTGTAGCTGGCCGGGTCGGTGTAGTCGAAGGGCGCCACCAGCGGCGGGGTCCAGTCGGCCGACAGGTTGGCCACGAACGACACCTTGGTGCTGGCCACGGCCGGGATCTGCCCGTTCGGCACCAAGATGTCGCCCATCACGCCGAGCTGGCCGCCGGCCACCGGGCCATAACCCTGGACCTTGCGGCCGACCGCGTCGATCATGTAGCCGTCCTTGTCGGTCGAGAAGATGCCGACGCGGGTGTAGGACATCAAGCCTTGCTGATCCTTGGTGACGAAAAAGCCGCGCCCGTTGATCGCCGCGTCGAGCGCGCGGCCGGTGCTTTGCACGTTGCCGCTCAGGCCGATGTTCTGGGTCAGCGAGTTCACTTCCACGCCATTGGCCTGGTCCCCCGCATAGAGCGCGGCGAAGTTGGCGCGGCTGCTCTTGAAACCGTAGGTGCCGGCGTTGGCGATGTTGTGGGAGACGGCTTCCAGCTGTTCGTTGATGGCCTGGATGCCCGATAGGGCGATATTAAAACTCATGACAGATCCTTTAGTAAGCTGTGGGGGGAAGGGCGGCCACCTGGGTGGCGCCCGCCTTGCCGTGGAAACCGGTGATGGCCGAGGGCTCGATCTCGCCGATGCCGTCACCTGCAGCAGCACGCCGCCGCTGGCCGACGTGCGCACGCTCTCGAGCCGGCCGCTGACTTCCACCTGCGCCGCCGTTCCGTCGGCCGCCTGGGCCGCGATGCCGTAGTTGCCGGGGGCCAGGCCAAGCTGGACCGGGTCGATCGTGAACGGCAGGGCGCCGGCGCCGTGCGCCGGCAGCGTCAGCGTGTGGGGCTGGCCGTCGGCGCCTGTCAGGACCAGCGAGGTGGCGCTGCTGGCCGCGCCCAGCTGGACCGTGCCGGAAATCTTGTTTTCGTCCAGGCGCACGCGGTCGGCGGCCACCGACACGTCGGCGCCGACCTGGGCGCCCATCGCCAGCACCTGCAGGCTTTGCAGCACGCTGGCGCTCGCGCTGGTCGTCTGGGCCAGGTTCTGCAGCGCCTCGGTCTGGGACAGTTGCGACAATTGGTTGACGAATTGGCTCGGGTCGGTCGGCGCGAGCGGATCCTGGTTGCGGATCTGGGCCACCAGCAGCTTGGTGAACATGTCCTTGTTCGCGCTGGCGGCGTCGTTGGCGGCGACCCTGTCGCCGCTGGCGCCGTTGGTGGTGTTGGGCAGGCCGAAGGAATTGTTCAGCATCGCGTCAGCCCTCGCCCATTTTCAGCAGCGACAGCTGCATCGACTTGATCCGGCCCAGCACCTCGACATTGGTCTCGAAGGCGCGCGAGGCGGCCATCATGTCGGCCATCTCGGCCACTTCGTTGACGTTGGAGTGGAACACCATGCCGTTGGCGTCGGCCAGCGGGTTGTCCGGTTCGTACGCCTTGCGCAGCGGATCGGCCGACTTGACCACGTCGAGCACTTGCACGCGGGCGCTGGCGTTGTCGTCCAGCATGGCCGCGAACACGGGCTTGCGCGCGCGGTAGGCGTCGTTTTCGGTGCCGGCGACGGTATCGGCGTTGGCCAGGTTGCTGGCGATCGTATTCAAGCGCACGGTCTGGGCCGCCATCGCCGAACCTGCAATGAGAGAAATATCCTTGAAGCCCATGATCATTGTCCGTTGATGGCCTTGGCCAGGCCGCGCAACTTCATATTGACGAAGGTGAGGCTGGTCTGGAAATCGGAGGCGTTCTGCGAGAACGCGGCCTGCTCGACGCCGATCTCGACGGTGTTGCCGTCGGCGCTGGGGTGGTAGGGCACCCGGTACAGCGGTTCGTCGGCGGACAAGGTCAGATCGCCCTGCTCGGCGTCGATGCGGTCCTGCAGCATGGCGCCGAAGTCGACGTCGCGCGCGGTGTAGCCGGGCGTGCTTTCGTTCGCGATGTTGGCGGCCAGCACGCGCGTGCGCTCGGCGCGCAGCTGCAGCGCATCCGCGTGCATCCCGAGCGCCTCCTTGAAATTAATCGTCATGGTCGAACCTCCATCGGTGAACTGCAGTGTGATTGGTTAGAATGGACATTTTCTTGCCGGTATTGTCCAATGATTGTTTTCTGTAAAGCAACCTTTGTTTTGGTCTCTTGTATGCTGGCCGCGACAGCCGCCGCCGCCGCCGCCGCGCCGCCGGTTGCGGCCCAGGTCGAACAGGCCGCGCGCGCGCAGCTGGAAAAGCAGGTCCAGGCGAGCGGCTTGGGCGATCCGCGCATCGAGCTCGACGTGGTCAGCGCGCGTCCGGCGCCCCCGTGCAGCCAGCCGGTGGAGATCGGGGCGCTCGACGCGCGCCTGGCGGCGCGCATGCGCTTCACGGCGCGCTGCCCGGACAAGCCGGGCTGGTACCTCCAGTTCGCGGTGCGCGTCAAGGTGTCGGCGCTGGTGGCGGTCACGGCCGCGCCGGTGGCGGCCAACACGCCCCTGGCCGACGACCAGGTCACGCTCGAACGGCGCGACGTGACGGCGATTGCCGATGCGATCGGCGCGCCCGATGAGGCGGTCGGGCAGACCAGCCGGCGCACCCTGGGCGCCGGCGAAGTGCTGCGCGCCGGCCAGCTGGCCGCGC
>Ga0170475_101894239_pt1 | contig 18489 bp, 15 predicted proteins | sample Soicark_Litter_5_FD_111474 | JGI IMG/M metagenome (GOLD analysis project Ga0170475, IMG submission 111474) | Avena fatua rhizosphere microbial communities from Hopland, California, USA. Combined Assembly of 48 SPs
ACCCCGAACCGCGTCGCCGCCTGCGGCTGGGTCATCCCCGCATCGACCGCGGCCACCACCCGCGCACGCAGATTCATCGAATACGCCCGCACCCTCAACGGGATACGCCCGTCAACCGCCTACCGTCAATCAACCAGCAGACCGCTGTCAGTCGTCGAGTCATCGGTGCGCGGGGGCCGGCCGGAGAGGGCGCCTCGACCGTGTCCATTGACGTGATGTGCCGTCACCGCTTCGAGGGGCGGTTCGGCCGCCCGCTCTTCCGCGGGCAACCCAACCGCCCCGGGCCCCGAATCGCGAGAGGCCGCGAGATGACTGTGCCGCCCGGGACGACGACGCTGGTCTCGAACTCCCGCGAACACGGCGCCCCCCAACAGGACCACCAGCACGCCCGCAACGCCGAGCGGCCACGCAGCAAGCCGACGGTCGAGAGGCGGTGCAGAGCGGTGGATGCCGGGTGGGAGTGACGTCGGAAGAGCTCCATAGAGCGGACTGATCGAGTTAAGGTAGTCGAGGACTCTGTCTCGTACGGCCAGCGTCATGTCCGTCGCCTCCTTGGCTGTCCGTCCATGCGCGGTGACGACGATCAACGCCGAGGGCAATGTGCTGGACACCTCGACGGTGACGCCGTCCGTCCGACCGCCGAGATCGCGAACGCTTCTGCCGGCCTCTTCCACGAAGCGAGTACTCGTCGAGAGCTCGGCGAAGGTGCGCACCAAGTTGCTGCGACTCAGTGTGTCCAGGTCATAGGCGGGGGTCTGGGGATCCGAGCTGTACTTGATCACCATCTGCAGACTGCTCGTGGCCGCCCAGCTCGCCTGACGACCACCGACCGTCCACATCCCTCCGGCGAGCACGAGCAGCCCCACTGTCAGTAGGGCCATTACGCGCCACACCTCGCGCCGAAGAGCCTTCCTCGCCGGCGCGACGACTTCGGAAACCCGCGGGGGGCGGAGGAGCCCCGCATGCATGAGCTCGCCGACGCGTCGGCGGGCGCGCACATCCAGCACCACGCCGATGGCACAGACGAAGAGGAAGCTGCGGAACGTCGCCAGGTTCAGGAACACGCTGGCGACAGCCCATCCGGCAAGAGCAGCCAGTACCGCGTTCGACAAAGCGAAGATGCCCCCAGTGTCGAGGGCTCCGCTGACCGGACGAGCCAGCAGACGAGCTCGCAGGGCCACGAAGACCGCCGCGCCCAGCAGGAAGATCCACGCCAGGAATCCCAGGAAACCACCCTCGGCGGCTGCCTCGAGGTATGAGTTGTGAGCGACGAGCGGCGGCGCGTTGAGGGCAAGGTCGTGCAGGTAGTCCTGCGCAAATGTGAGGAAGTTCCCCGGCCCGACCCCGAGCACCGGGTGATCGAGGAACATCTGAATCGCCACTCGCTGCGCAGCCAGGCGACCCTGGAGCGACGGATCCCCGACGACCAGGCTGCTCGATCCGGCGCCGATGGTCGACAACGTCAACAGGCGGCTACCCACGCCAGGGACGAGCAGTGCGAGACCGAAGACCAACGGCGCCAACGCGAGAGACTTCAGCGCGCCACCGCCGGTGAGCAGCGCCCAGAGGAGCGTCACCAGGATGAGGGCAAGCATTGCTCCACGAGAGCCCGTCAGCACAACCCCTGCGCAGATGAGCAATGCGGCGATCCCCCAGAGCACGCGACGCTGGACGGACGCGGTCAGCTTTGTCAACGTCAGCGCGAATGGCAGCCCCAGAACCAGGATGCGCCCCCAGAAGTTGGCGTCCGCTTGAGGTCCGGCATGCCTCGCCGTCACCCCTCCGACATCGGCCGCCAACGGCACGTTGGCCAGGCCGGCGAGAGTAGAGGAGTCGTGCAGGACGAACTCCTGGAACAGCGTCAGGGCGGACAACACGGCCAGCGTCAGGGCGAAGGCCCGGGCCACCGCCAGAGGCGCCTTGTCCCTGGCGAGCATCAGGATGACCAGAGCCAGCGGCCAGAGCAGGGCCTTGGCCCTCTCCATCATGGTCGTCAGACCAGCGTCCACGTGGTTGCTGCCGAGAGCGGCGAGAGCCTGGACCGTCAGATACACCAGGGCCATGCCGAAGAAGGGCGACCAGGCGGGCCGGACCTGACCTCGCCTCCACGCGAGCAGCGCAGCGGCAAGTGCGCACGCCAACAGCACGCTCTCGCCACGCGGAAGGCCATTGGCCGCGCCGACATCCGACAGGTTCGCCACCTCTGCGACGGTGACGAGGACGAGGAATGCGACCGGACGCACGAGCAAGAGAGGAAGGGTCAGGGCGAGAGCGGCGACGGCGGGCCCGAGGAGCGGCCGCCCCAGGAGCGCGGTGACGACGAGCACGACGACTCCGAGTCCCGCGCATCCGAGAGCTGCCGCTGAAGCCGCCATCCCTGTCGGGCTCAGCCAGGCACCGGCTCTCTGCCGTGTCATGACACACGCCATGGGGATCCGTTCGGTCACAGTCCACTCTGCGACAGAGGGTCAACCGCGGGCCGACGGTGCCACACTGCGCTGCTGGAAGCGGCCTGGGACCCGTTGCCGGAGCCCCCCGGGTCGCGATTCGGGGGCCCGGAGGCGCCAGCGATCAGCGCGCCGAGATCTTCGACGTGGTTCGTGTCAAGTCGCTTGTCGATGAGGCGCCCCTGGAACCGGGCCTGCTGGAGGGCACGAACCGTGAAGTACGTCGCGACCGCGGCAATAAGAGCGACCGCCAGGACCACGCCCCCCAGGACAGGCGTCGACAGCCCGAGGCGCTGTGCGGTTCCTGCCGCATCCTGCACCACCGAGATCGCGTACGGGGCTCCCAGTTGGTCGAAATACGGTTGTGCTTGCCCCAAGGCGTTGCTCGCCAGTGCCTCCGCCGTCCGCGGGGCATGCGCCGTCGCAGTTATCTTGATCAGCGAGGTATCGGGGACGACGGCGACCTTCACGTCGGTGGACGGACCGCCCCCTGACGTGCGCAAGCCCAGGATCTCCGCGATGGTCGTCGTGATCTGACCTTGGCTCAGCGTGTCGTAGTAGCTGGCAGCCTCAGCGGCACTCGCGTCGGGCAACACCACCAGGGTGGTGGTGGCCCGGTACTGCTCAGGCTGCATCATCCAGAAGACGCCGCCACCCACCAGCACGACTACCAGCGCCGCCAGAGCAGTCAGCGCCGCCGGCCGTCGATGCCTCCCTGTGGCATGACGCCGGCTGCCGGCGACGGACGAGTCGGGTCTCGCCGCCCAAGCACCAGCTTCTTCCGGGCTGATGCTGAACGGTTCCTCCGGGGAGAGCGCCTCTTCGTGAACAATGACGTCCTGCATGTGCGACCCACTTCTGATGAGCGCCTGTCAGCGCACGGACTGTGAAACCGGACGTTCAGCGATCAGCTGCCGTCCCATCTGGCCAGCACTCGAAGATGTGACCATGGGATGTGCGGCATGTCGTAATAGTCCCAAGGGAATCGGGCGACGGACGGATACGGATCGTCCCCTCCGGTCGGCGTCTCGAAAGCGAACCCCATGGCTGTCCCCCCGCTGTCGCGCAGGTAGGCGCCGTAGGTCTGCAGGGCCTTGGCCACGGCGACTTCCCCAGGAGTGATCCCGGGAATGCCGGCCACGTCGATGGACGGATCCAGCTGCAGCCGCGCACCCTCCGGCAGACACCGCCAGGAGGTGGATTGCCCGTCAGTTTTCGTGGCCGGATAGCGGAAGACACCCGCACAACTCCAGTGGGAGGCGAAGGCAAGGGCATGATCGATCCGGCCGGCCCGGATCTCGGCCCTCCGGACGACGCCGGCCAGCACGTTGACCCCTGCCCCGGTCGCTCCACCGGCGACACCCCCGGATTCGCCGCCGCTGCCGTCACCATCCAGCGCCGCCCACGTCCCCCACGAGAGCGTCCAGTGGCCCGAAGAGGTCCGCTTCGCCTGCCAGAAGTCGTACACCCGTCCGGAGCTGTCGTCGATGACGACCATGGCGCCGTCGTGGCCGGAACTGGGACGGGCCTCGGGCGGTATGGGGATCGGTTCCCCTTCCAGAGGGCACGGTCCCCAGTCCGCCATGGTGCAGGTCACCTGCACCCTCGGGGTGTCGGCGTCGGCTCGGAAGATCGGTACGCCATAGTCGTAGATGAGGGCAGCACCCCCGCCGTCCTCGGTCAGCGCGGCCACCATGTCACTGCTGTTCTCGTCGAGCGCCGGGTGCGCTCGGATGGGTGTATTCCACGGACTCTTCGAGGAGAAGACCCGTGACAGGTCCGCGGGTGCACTCCCGGCCGGCGGGGTCCGAACCGCCGACGTGCATGCCGCGAGGATCAAGCCCACCATCAGTAGGGTCGCGATTCGACATCGAGGGGCACCCCTCCGCGAGCGGTTTCGACGGGGGTGGGCGGCCACTGAGCCTCGCTCCGCGGATCGTCGGGCCGTGCGATCATGGTCCTGCACTCGTGCCCGATGTGTCATGAACGGCGGCCTGCACACGCGGGAGGCGGCGCAGCAGCCAGCGGGCAGCGCGCCCGGCATTGCGCACGATCGGTCCCCGAGGACGGCTGAGCAGAACGAACTCGGTGAGCTGCAGCGCCCGGGAGCGAGGCAGCACGGCGGCCATGGGAAGAGCAAGCACCAAGGTGGCGCGCTGCAACGGGTCCACCGACGCCTTCCCCGCGAACAGGCTCCTGAGTCCCGCGCGCAGCAGTGGCAGGAGGCCGTCCCCCGGAGCTGGATGGCGACTCGGGTCGACACGCAAGGACACGAGGCGCTGGAAGACGTGCACAGGATCGCGCAGCGGCAGGTCGGGGGAGACCGCGTAACCGTGGCGGGCAGCGGTGTCCTCGAGGTAGCGCTGGCGGACGAGGTCGTACCCGACGCGCTGCCGCACTCCTGCCAGGTCGACCCGTCCTGAGAAGGCCCAGAGGTTTCTCCCGTGGAGCCGATAGGAGCCGAGCTCCCGGTCGATCGAGACGACAGGACCGTAGAAAGGGCAGACGAGGTTGAGATATCCGTCATTCGTGTTGTGGAAGTCCTCCTCGGGAATGGGCAGGATGCGGTCGAGGACCGCCCGGCTGAAGGCATTACCGGTGGTCACGGGCGTGATGTAACGCCCCGTTGTCACGAGTTCACCCACCACGTCCCCGTTCGGCATCGCGAGGTCCGCCGCGGGGTCGACCGCCGTGCGCTGTCCCTCTGCGTCGACCAGCGAGAGGCGGAACTGCACCTTGCAGCAATTCTGGTTCCAGACCCCGGCCACCTCGGCTGCCGCGGTCTCGTGCAGGAGGTCGTCGGCGTCCAGGAACATCACCACGTCCCCCGACGTGAGTGGCACAGCCGCGTTGATGACGGAGGAGTTGCCGCCGTTCTCCTTGAAGAGCGACCGGATGCGGTCACCGTATCCCTCGATGACCGCACGCGACCCGTCCGTCGAGCCGTCGTCCACAACCAGGACCTCCACCGGGTATGTCTGCCCGAGGGCGCTGTCGATGGCGACGGAGAGGTATTCGGCGTAGTTGTAACTCAGGACGACGATGCTGATAGCCGGACGCGTCATGGTGTTCCTGGACTGGAATCATCGAGGCCGGGCGCGGCCCCGCTATTGGCATCCTTGCCGGCACCAGGCCAGCCGCGGCCACCGTAGCCCATGGGATTGCCGTTGTGGGTCTGTCGTCCGCGCAGGTCACGAAGCCACAGGGACGGTAACGAGCCGAGCTGATGAGCCCGTGGCACCGGCGGATGAAAAGCCCGATGGAGCAAGGGCGGGATCGATCTCTCGAGGGATCCTCCTCCGGAGACCGGGTGTTCCCACCCCTCCGGGGACGGGCCACGGTCCCGCCCGAACCCGATGGGGACTCGGTTCACAGCTGTGCGATTCCCCGGCGCGAGGATCCGTCTCACCGTGCGGACCCCGCTACGGCCGATCTTCACGACGCCCGTCTCGGCGTTCACGAGGACCCGGGGGACTTCACGTGCAGGAGTATCCCTGTGCGCGAGGGCAGTCCGCGTCGTAACGGCGAACGTGTAGCCGGCCTCACGGATAAGGCGCAGCGTGACCTCGGAGTAGTCCTCAGCCCTGCCGTTGGGAAAGGCGAAAACGTCCACAGGCCGTTGAAAGTGCGCCTCGAGTTGCTCCCGGGAATCCACGAGCTCACGTGCCTGATCGGCCGGCTCCTCTCGACTGAGGATCGGATGGCTGCACGTGTGCGAGCCGATGTCGTGCCCGTACTCGACGAGCCGATCCGCCTCATCCCAATCCATGAATTGCCGACCGGGTCCGCGCGTCGGACCCACTGGTAGCAAGCGCTGGGCCACATCGACCACTGCGTTCTCACGGTCGCGGCTGTCGAGCGTCTTGACTTTGCGCACCACGACCTCCATGACCCTGCGCCGGACATCAGGGGTCGAGGTGTCGAACCGCTCCCCTTCCCATGACAACTCGGCTGCCGTGGCGTGTGCGAAGGCCCATCCCAGATTCTCCCACCACACCTCTGACGTTCCGGAGAGAAACCCGGGGACGAGGAAGAAGGTGGCGTGCAGGCCGGCGGCGCGCAACAACGGTGCAGCCGTCGTGACATTGTCCCGGTAGCCGTCGTCGAAGGTCAGGGCCACAGCACGGGGAGGCAGCGCTCGTCCGTCGAGCAGGTCGACCAGGGCAGCGCGAAGTGGAACGACGTTCGCCCAGCGACGGAGGAATCGCACCTGTCGTTCGAACCCTCGTCGACCCGCTGCGGGGGAGGTCCCGCCGAAGGCCCACGTCGGCTCTATGTTGTGCCAGCCCAGCACGAGCAATCGATGGCTCATCACGTCGGCTCCCCGGACGGTCCGGCAGTCTCCGCTCCTATGGCCTCGACACCCCCTGAGGATGTGTCGGCCAGACAAGCCTGAAGGGGGATGGTCATGCCCGGCCCACCCTTCGCCCAGCGGCCACCGCGGCGTAGGACGCCGACAGTTGCCGGGCCCAGTCTCTGGAACTGAACGACTGTTCCGCGAGTCCGCGGGCGGCCAGGCCACGGCGCTCCCGCTCGGTGGGACCCTGCAGGGCGGAGCACAGGGCATCAGCGAAGTCCTCGGGTACCAGATGGTCCACGAGCCAGCCGGTCTTCCCATCGATGACGACCTCGGGAACCCCTCCCACCCTGGTCGCGACCGCAGGAACCCCGCACGCCGCAGCTTCGAGCAGAGCTGTCGGCAAGGCTTCCATTCGGGTGGGCAGGAGTACCAGCGTCGTCCGTGGAAGAATTTCGTGCACGTCGTCGCGGGCTCCGGCGAAGACCACGTGGGAGTCGACTCCGAGATCTCGGGCCAGCCGTCGCAATCCCTGCTCCAGGGGACCGTCACCCACGAGAAGCAGGCGGGCTTCCGGTTCGACGGAGAGCACGTGGGGCCATGCCCGCACGGCGATGTCCTGCCCCTTCCCAATGCGCATGTGGCCCACGACGGCTACCACTGGCACATCGGGTGGGACGCCCAGTTCAGCCGGCAAGGTCCTCCGCTCGTTCGCGGCCAGCGGCCTGAACCGCTCGAGATCGACGCCGTTGCGGACAACCTTCCACCGTGAGGGGTCATAGCTTCGGGGGTACCGGGCGGCGAAGCCGTCATAGGACGCATGGGAGACCATGATCAGGCCAGCGGACCGGCTCCCGATCATCACCGCCAGGCGTTCGCGCCAGGCTTCGCGTCCCGTGAGGGGGACCGGTACGTGGTGCAGCGTGCACAAGGCCGGACGTCGAGCGAGACGCGCCGCGATGGGCGCAAGCGTGCTCGCCGTCTCTAGATGGGCGTGCACCACGTCGCAGCCCGACCTGGTGATGGCCCTCGCCAAGGTCGGGACTGCATCACGCTGGACCAGGCGCTCGACGCCGAGGAATTCCGGCTTCAAGCCGGCGCCGTGCAAGCGCGGCAACCACGCGTCGCGGCCGTCGGTCGGAGGAGCCAGCGAGAGGACATCCAGAGCGAGGCCCAGCCGTGGTGCCTCCGCGGCGAGTGTCACGAGAACGTTCTCTGCACCACCGAAGCTGAGGGAATCAATGACCACCAGGATCTTCACGACGTCGCCATGCCCCGCTCCGGCGGTGCGGATCTGCCGTCGAGGCAGCGAACGTAGACCTCTTCGGTGCGTTCAGCAACGACGGACCACGACGCTGAGCGGGCCCGTCCGGCTTCACCCATGCGCTCGGCTTCCGCAGGCCGAGCGAGCAGCCAGGTCAATGCTTCGGCAAGCGCGGTGACATCACCCGGGGGGACCAGCAAGCCGGTTTGTCGGTCCTCGACGACCGCAGGAAGGTCACCTACGGCAGCTGCGACGACCGGACGGGCGAAGGTGCGAGCGAGTTCCACGACGCCGCTGGCATTGGCATAACGGTACGGCGCCGCCACCACCCGAGCGGCTTGGAAAAGGACAGGCACGTCGGCCACCGGGACGTATCGCGGCCGCACCTCCACACCGTCGATGTCCGCTGCGGTCCGGCACAGGGCCTCCAGATCGATGTCCCCGGATGGCGACCCCGCGATCACCAGTCGCGCCTCCGGGCGGTCGGCGCGAACCCGCCTGAAGGCCTCCAACAACAGTTCCAGGCCCTTGTACGCCTGCAGCGTTCCAAAGAAGAGCACCACCGGGTCGGTGCTTCCGGCGGGAACCGGTGGCTCGCGCTGGAATACCGATTCGTCTCCGTGCGGAACGACCGTGATGTCCCCGACGTCCGGCCACGTTGACCGGAGGTCACGAGCGGATTGCTCCCCGAGCACCATCAGCGCATCGACGCTGCGATAACCCAACCCGAGGAAATAATTCAGCAGCGTGCTGTCTCGGAGAACCTCCCCGGTGGCCCGCTGTTCGTTGAAAGGGAGCGGGGAATGAACCAGCATGACGATCATGGGAGAGCTGCCGCGCCGACGCCGCGCCAACCAGGCGAGAGCCAAGCCGTCTACCGGGAAGCGGCCCCCGGAGAACTGCACGACGTCAGGTCGTGAGTGCTTGAGGTAGCGCATCAGGACCACCCAGGCGAGGTGGTATTTCGTCGCCCGTACGAGCCGGCGTGCGCGCCGCTTGAGCGGGCGGTCGCCTGCTCCCTGGCTCGCGTGCCAGGTGGGCAGGCACGGATTGATCCGGAAGCTTGCTACGCGGGAGGACAGCTCCGGCTGCGGACCGGTCAGTAGCTCGACCTCGTGGCCCCGGCGCGCCAGTGCTTCTCCCAGCTGCACAGCGAACTGGAAGAGCCCACCGGAAGGACTGAACTCGACGAGCGTCACCCTCAACGCGGCCAGGGCAGCGCACCCCCCTCGGCCCGACGTGACCTACAGTCCTGGTCGGATGCGGACGCCGGAGTGCATGGTCGAACCCTCTGTCGCCCAGTGCTGATCGCATGGCACCACCACCCCCCTGAATCATCGGGAAGACCTCTCCGCGATGAGCCGACGTACGTGTTGTCACGGCTGCAGAAAGCCTGGCAGTCCCAGTTCCCATGATCCATCCCAGAAGCTCGAACGTCCGGCTGAACCGACCGCTGAACCGACCGCTGCACCGACCGCTGCACCGACCCGCAGCACCATAGGCGACCGCAGCCCGACGCAGAGGCCTGACAGTCACGCACTCGAGGGCTCTGCCACAGAGTTCCCCATGCGCGGAGTTTCGTCGCGCAATGTGACCACTTTGCACAGACACGTGCCCATTGTGCGACACCGTCAATGACAACTCGTGGCCGATTGGACTCAGGGCGTGACGAAGCAATTGAACCGCCATGCGCGGATGGGCCCAGACCGGTGACGACCGTATTCGCGCGCACTTTCACTCCGCCGACGATGCACTTTCCGACGGCTTGCTCTGGTAGAACATCCGGAGGTCCTACCGACATATAGAACGATGTAGTTCCACACTTTCTCCGCGGCGCAGGTTCGCAGGGACGCAGCGGATAGGAGGAGTCTCCATGGGGGGAGCGGCGGGGAAGCCAGGACACGTGTCAGCGGACCAGCTGCCCGCAGCCGATCCGCTGACACCCGACGCGGCTCTGACCGCGGCCGAGACGCTGGCGGGACGGGGGGCGGGCGAGACGGTCACCGATCCGCCGCCTCCTGCGGTCGGCGTTGATGCCGGCGCCGCGACGTCGAGCTTCGTGTGGTCGGCGATCTCGTTCGGGGCCAGCAAGCTGCTGGTCTTCCTCGTCACGTTGGCCATGGCCCGTCTCCTGGTCCCCCAGGACTTCGGTGTCGTCAGCGTCGGGCTCGCCATCGTGGCCTTCCTCGAGGTGGCCCTCGATCTCGGGGTTGGCTCGGCGCTGATCTACGAACAGGAACGTGGCGTCACGCCACGCGTGCAGACCGCTTTCACCCTCAATCTGGCCATCGCCGCGCTCTGCACCTTCGTCGGAGTCGCTGTGGCCCCGATCGTGGCGGCCTCCTTCCACATCGAGGATGACGTCAACCTGCTGCGGGTCTTGTTCCTCTACTTCCTCCTGCGGGGCCTCGTGCAGGTCCCGGACGCCGTCATGCGCCGCGACCTCGCCTTTCGCCGTCGCGCGTTCGTGGAGATCGCCCGGGCCGGGACGCGCGGCGCCGTATCCATTCCACTGGCCGCCATGGGCACGGGATCATGGGCCCTGGTCATCGGGATCCTGGCCAGCGAGGTGGTCGGGGTCATCCTTACCTGGGGGTTCCTGCGGTTCGTCCCGACCTTTCACCTGGAGCGGTCCGCCGCGAGAGTCCTGCTCGGTTTCGGCACCGCCACCCTGACCTTGAAAGTGCTCGCCGCGGTCCTGGACAACGTCGACTACTACATCGTCGGCTCACGACAGGGCACCTGGGCCCTCGGCATCTACACGTTGGCGTACCGCGTCCCCGAGATCGTGCTGGCGAACGTCTTCTGGATCTTCTCGACGGTCGCCTATTCGATCTACGCCCGGACACGCGCCACCGACATCCGCGACCTGCGGTCGGTTGCGTTCCGTGCCCTCCAACTGATCACCCTCTTCGCCTTCCCAGCCGGGGTGGGCATGGCCCTTGTTTCTCAGAACGTAACCACCGTGCTTCTCGGCCCCAAATGGCAGGATGCGGCGGTGCCGATGGCCTTCATCGCCCTCGCGATGGCGGCCATGGCCATCGGCTTCGCCAGCGGGGACCTGTTTCCGGCCGTGGGGCGACCCGGCCTCCTGATCAAGGTCCTCGTCCCCATGGTGGTCCTCAAGACCGTTGTCCTGCTCCTCGCCTCGCCCTACGGGCTGACCGCGATGTCGGCCAGCCTGTTGGGGTTCACTGTGGTGTTCGCTGCCGTCCGTCTGACCGTGGCCAACCGGCTCCTGCAGGAGAGCACGCTGACCAGCCTGCGTGCGATGTTTCCGGGTGTGGTGGCCGCGGTCGGCGCCGCGATCGGCGCCCTGCCCGTGGTGCTGTACCGGGAACCGGGCGTCCTGACCTTGGCCATGGCGATAGTTGCAGGGGTGCTCGGCGCAATCGCCCTACTGCTCCTGCTGTGCCGGCCTGCGTTGCTGGACCTTCGAGACCTCGCTTCCGCCATGCGCGCCGGCCGGCAGGCCGCGTCCTCCCGGGAGTAGAGCCCGTTCCTTGCAGGCAGCTGCAACCCGGCCCCGCGGGTCGATGGCCAAGCCCAGCATGCTCCGGAACGAGGTGCAGCGATGACGGGGGCTCACGGTTGACTCGGCGCGCCGGCCGGGGAAGTCCTGAGCGTGAAGACTGCCGTCGGGGACGACGGGTCCGGGAGAACGAGGTTCGTGGATTCACTCTCCCGAGCCTGGTCGCCGCAGCGGCCACAGCAGCTCCGCTGCTCCGGCTCCGGCCGGCTGAAAGTGGACATCGCGACACCGGACCTCGAGTGCTCGTTGACCGCGGCGGGCGGCACGATCCTGGAGGTCAACGGACTCCCGGTGCACTACCGGGTGGCGACAAAGGAATCCCGACCCCGGTCGCCGTTCCCCGCCCTCAGTCGGCCCCTGCAGAACCGCTGACGGCTCTCGACTCGGTGGACCCGGTCTCGTCCGCACCACTCGTCGACCCGAGCCGCACGACCCGAGCACGCAGCCGACGGTAGGCGAAGCGAAGCACACGGCGGGTGAAGCCGGCGGCATACACCGCGCTGGGCCGCGGATCCCGCACGTCACTCATAGGGAGCCCCAGAGGCCGGGCGAGCGACAAGAGCCACGCAGCGGTGCCCAGCTCGCCCCGTGCCCGGTAGGCCCGGAACGCCAGCACGTCCTCCACGGGATGCCACTGCCGTACACCGTGCCTGAAGCCGGTGGGCGGAACGACCGGCAGGCCGAGGGCTCGCCGATAGGACAGCGTGGCCATGTCCACCCCCGCGCGCCGGACCAGCTTGTCTGCTGCGGTGAACCGGGGATTGCACTCGATGATCACCAGCTGACCATTCCTGCTGTCGCGCTTGAATTCCACATTGCCCACACCGCGAAGGCCGATGGCCGTGAAGAACCGCAGACCGAGTTCGGCGGCATCGGGTACCCACTCGGAGACGTGGTAGGTCCCCAGCCCGAATCCCGGTGGATTCTGGCGCAGCTTGCGCTTGGTGAAGTCGAACAGCGGAGTACCGTCCTCGTCCAGGTAGCTGTAGTAGGAGCAGTACCTGCTGTCATCGCCGGGGATGATCTCGGTGACGATCATCTCCAGTCCGTGCTCCGACGTGGCGTGAAAGGCGGCCTCGAGCGCTTCGGCGTCTTTCACGACCAGGGCTTTGCTGCCGAACCTGCGGGCGAACAGGTGGGAGTGCCGGGGCTTGAGCGCGCAGGGGAAGTCCCAATCGTCGGCGACCTTCCGCAACTCCTCGAGCGTCGTGATCGCTGCCGTTCGCGGTGCGGCCACACCGACCCGGCGGGCGAGCTCGTAGGTGCGTTCCTTGTCCAGCAACGCCAGCGTCACCTCGTCGGCGCCCGCGGCGGGGCAGTACCCGAGTGCCTGCAGTTCGTAGCGGTGCATCGCGAGAAACTCCAGTGCACCGTCGCTGCACGGCAGCAGGACCGCCCCCTGGGGCCCGGTGCGCAGCCACTTCATCCACTCGTCCGGCGCCCCGGCGGAGGACTCGACGGGCAGGTAGCTGCGGACGTAGCGGGAATGCCGAACCAGTGCTCCACCGGCGCCGTCGCCGAGGGCATGGACCTCGATGCCCTGCCGCCCCAGCGCACGAGCCACCGAGAGCGAGTTGTAACTGCCGCCCAGGACTACGGCGGGTGCAGGTGCTCCCTCAGTCAAGGTCGGGGTCAGCATCGACGCCACCGTTGCTCAAGGTCTTGTCCACCCAGACGTTGGAGAACTCGCCGCGCCCGACCGCGCGCTGGTACTCGGCCATCGAAACCGCTCGCGAGTCCAGCCGCTCGAGCAGAGCCTCGGCGCTCTCCTGCGGAACCACCACGACCCCGTCCGCGTCCCCCACGATGACGTCGCCGGGGTTGACGACGATGCCACCCACGCTCACCGGGTAGTTCACCTCGCCCGGGCCGCGGTGGAGTGGTCCGAGGGGGGTCGAGCCCCGAGCGAAGACCGGCAGGTCACCAAGTGCCAGGATCCCGTCGAGATCACGGACGAGGCCATCGACGACAACGCCGGCGATGCCGCGGTGGCGTGCCTTGGTCGAGACGAGGTCGCCGAGCACCGCGGTCATCATCGAACTGCTCGCATCGATCACGAGGACGTCACCCGGGTTGGCCAGGTCGAGGCTCTTGTGGACCATGAGGTTGTCGCCCGGGAAGACCTTGACCGTGCATGCGGGTCCGAGCAGCCGCAACTCCCGGGGAGTCATGGGTTTGATCGACGGATTCATCGTGTACAGCCGGTTCATCAGGTCCGAGACGTCGGCAGCACCGTAGGCGCCGAACCTGCGCAGGATCTCCATCGGTAGACCCCGTCGATTGCGCCGGTATCGGAACCCAGGCCCCGGGGTCATCTCGGCGGACTGGGGACGAACGTTACCGGGCTCCACGGGTCCTCCATGGCATGTCGAGCCGCTGCGCGCCCGTGCACGCATCGAAGGTGGTTCGGACAGGCTAGGGGGATGAATCCGTCTCGTGAACCACATTGGTTCCAGTAGCCTCCGCGAATGCCACACGAGGTGACACTGATCCCCGGCGACGGGATAGGTCCCGAAGTGATCGAGGTGGCACGTCGCGTTCTGGAGGCGACCGGCGCCGGCTTCGTCTGGGACGTGCAGCAGATCGGGCAGACGGCTCTCGACCTCGGCGCCGAGTGTGCTCTTCCCGAGGTCGCGGTGCGCTCGGTGCTCCGCACCGGGGTGGCGTTGAAGGGGCCGGTCAGCACCAGCCGTTCGGGAGGGTTCCCCTCGCCCAACACCGGCCTGCGACGAGCTTTGGGCGTGTACGCCCAGGTCCGATCGGCTCGTGCCCTGCCCGGGGTCGAAACCCTCTTTCCGGGACTGGACGTGGTCGTGATAAGGGAGACCACGGAGGACCTCTATGCCGGGATCGAGTACCCGGCGGGCAGTGACGGTGCGCGAGCGGTGATCGAGGCGGCCCGCCGGCATGGTGCGGCGATTGCCGACGGGGCGGCCGTCTCACTGAAGCCCGCATCGGAGGCCGCGGTCCGGAAGACTCTCGAGTTCGCCGTCGACTGGGCTCGCCAGCAGGGCCGGCGGCGCATCACCGTGGCCCACAAGGCCACGGTCATGCGGGCGACCGACGGCCTGTACCTGGAGGTCGGGCGCGAGCTGGCCGAACGGAATCCGGACCTGCAGATCGACGACGCCCTTATCGACAATCTGACCGCTCAGTTGGTGCGCCGGCCAGAGGCCCACGACGTCATAGTCACCAGCAATCAGTACGGCGACATCCTGTCCGACCTGGTCGCCGGCATGTCCGGAGGGGTAGGCCTGGCACCCGGAGCCAACTACGGACCAGGAGTGGCGGTTTTCGAGGCCGGGCACGGCTCTGCCCCCAGCCACGCCGGCACCGACCGAGCGAACCCGCTCGCCGTCATCCGATCCGGCGTGCTCATGCTCAGACATCTCGATGAGCACGTCCGGGCCGATCATCTCGACGATGCCGTGACGGGCCTGCTCCGGGATGGGCGCGTCCGGACGTACGACCTCCTGCCCCCGTCGGCCACCACGGTCGCTTCGGGAACGAGGGCCGTGGGCGAGGCACTGGTCGACCGGCTCCGCTCCCGATCGGTGGTGTGACTGCGGTAACCCAACCCGACCCTGCGGGCATGTAGCCGCCCCGGAAGCGGCCTTGGGCATGCAGTTCGCCGCGAAGGAGGACACCAGACCCACCTGCGGAACCGGAGTTGCGGTAGTGGGTGAGTTGCACTGAAGAGCCGCGCAGAACCGGCGATACGTCCGATGGCTTGCGCTACGGTGCTTCGGTGCATCGCCAGGACCTGACGGCAGCAGGTGGAGTTGGCCCCTTCTTCTTCGACGGATCACGAATGTCTACCGTTTCGTTCGCCGTACTCAGCAGGTCGAGCCGGTACGTACGAATTGTCGGCCAATACTTCGACCTGGCCCGTGAGCTCGGCTTCGGAGGAAGCCGGCAGTACAGATCAGACAAAGCCTTGGCCCGGCAGTGGACTCCGGCCGCCCGTCGCACGGTGTATACGGATATCTGGGCTCAAGCCGCGCAGATGGTCGGCGCCGAATACCGGGAACTCGGCAACGACTTCACCCTCATGACGAGGAACGAAGCTCGGACTGTCGCCAGGTTCCACAACGTTCAGCTGGACGACCCGGTCGCCCTGGAACTGGCCCTCGACAAGGCACTCGTCCACCGGCTGCTCAGGGAGGCCGATGTGGTTGTGCCGGTGAACCGGGAATTCATACCGACCGATCCTCGTCCCGCGCTGGATTTCCTCCGCGGGACGGAGGAACCCGTAGTAATCAAGCCGGCCTCGGGAACCAGAGGAGGATTCGGTGTCACGTGCGCCGTGGACAGCGTCGTCGACTTCCACCGCGCGATTCTGCATGCGTCACGTTTCGCTGACCGCTTGCTGATCGAGCAGTCCGCTCGTGGTGAAGAATACCGGTTCCTCTTCCTGGACGGTCAACTGCTCGATGTGATCAAGCGGAGTGCGCCGCATGTGGTGGGCGATGGGCACTCGTCCGTGGCGGAACTGATCTCCATGGAGAACCAGCGTCGAGCGTCGAACAAGGGCTGGAGCGGTACGTCATTCCTCGACATCGACCTGGACTGCGTTCTCACCCTCGATCGGTCCCAGCTCACGCTCCGCTCGAGACCGGCTGCCGGCGTCGCCGTACAAGTGAAGTCCGCTGCCAACACGAACGCGGCGGAGGACAACCGGACCATCGACAGGAGAGCGGTTTCCGAAGTCCTGGTCGCCGAGGCTCGCCGCGCGGTATCCACGCTGGGCTTGCGTCTGGCCGGTGTCGACCTGATCCCCCCGGATATCAGCCAGTCCTTGACGCAGGCAGGGGGGGCGGTGATCGAGGTCAACAGCGCCCCCGGTCTCCACTACCACTACCTCGTGGCCGACACCGGTCATGCAACCAAAGTCGCAATCCCCGTGCTGCAAACCCTGCTCGCACTGCCTACCAGGTGATGGAAAAGGGGTTCGGTCACCAGCGACACTGACACTGAACTCGTGCCGACGCCAGAACGCCCACAATTCTCCCCGATCCTCCCCGCGAGAGCGGTTCACCCGGTCCCGATGACGTGGAGCGGCCCGCAGGCGTAGACAGCTGCGGAAAGCTGCTCTCTCTGCTGCTCCTGGCTCACCTGGGCGAGCACGGAATCCCAGGTCCGATGCAGCACCATGCCCGGCCACGCCTCCGGGGGCAACTCCCCTTCCGACGGCTCGGGGACGAACAACGCGATGGGATTGTGCGGTGCCTCCGGGACGACAGCGCCACCCTGTCTGCGGACGACCTTCATGGCCCGCCTCAAGGCTATCGCGGGCAATTCTCTGCGTCGTGCCGTCAGCTCACTGCGTCGCGCCCTCATCTCCCTGAGGAACTGACGCTGCTGGTAGAACCGCGGTCTGTCCAGGAGGGGGAAAAGCCCGTGATGCCCGACTCCCTCAGGGCACCCCGCCACGACCACCCGGCTGGCCCCCGGCCGCGCATGCCGCAGCGGCGTGAGTCCCTTGCTTCCCATGAATGTGAGGGAGACGTCCATCGGGTAGGCATTCGAGATGACCACATCCGCAGGGCCCGGTGGCGGTGCGCTGAAGGCGCCACGAGCCCACTCCACCGCTTCCGCGTAGTACTCAGCGGTCGGGCCCACCAGCAGCTTGACCGCTTGCTCCTGTCGTTCACGAACACGCTGACAGACGCGGCAAGCCGAGCGAGCGCCGCGGCTTCGTCGAGGTCACGTCGGAAGTCGTTGTCGAGGTGATATCCGCCTTGGCTCCCGAGCCGACCGAAGTGGAAGTGAACGAGTGATCGCTCGGCCATGGCGCCGAGAACGATCTTGGAGCCACCGCTGAAGCCGGCCGAGGAGTGCGGATAGATACCACCCATACCGACCAACAGGTCCGCCTCGGCGACTATCGGATTCACGAGAACGGGTGTCCCCGACGAAGTCGTCCCAAGACGGACCGATGCCCCTCGAAAGTCGTGGACGATGACCCGGCTTCCCACCGGTAGTGGGCCGAGCTTGCGGGCTATCCCATCGGAGGAGGGAGCGGCATGGCTGCCGACCGCGATCAGTATCGTAACCTCCACGTCTCCGCCCCGGCCGAGGATGTCCACCACATGTGGAAGGACCCGATTCACCGGTGTGGGCCGGGTCAGGTCATCGACGAGGAGGACCGGTCGACGACTCCCGGAGGCCATGGCCGCGAGCCGTTGTCCCGACGGCCCTGCGAAAATCTTCCGAATCTGCTCGTCGTCCAAGGGAGGATCGAGCTGTGGACGATGTACGGCGACTTCCCAGCTGTCGGGCAGTGTCAAATGCAGGCGGGAATCGCCGTACCATGCCCTCGTGCCGATCTCGACGACGGTCATGCGAAGTCTTCCCGGGCAACCGGAGGGCACGGCCAGCAGACATCACATCGAGCCTCGGACGAGTGTTTCCTCCGCAGCACGCCCCAGCACCCCCTGCCTCGGCGGATCCCGCGTCGGAGCGTGCGACGCCCAGACACAGCGAGGCTACATTTGCCGAGCACCTGGGGCCATGTCCGCATGCGTGGCACGTTGGCGTCATCGCCGCCGTGCGGACCGGTCGGTGTTCGTCTCAGAACCGGCTCATCGGGCCAGGCGCCGGGACAGGGTCATGATCATTGCGATGTAGACCATGGCTTCGGCGTGCTCCGGCAGGGTCTCGTCGTCGCGCACGCAGCGGCGGTGCTTGCTGATCCAGGCCAGTGTGCGCTCGACCACCCAGCGGCGCGGGATGACCCGGAAGCCGGTCAGGTCATCGGTGCGCTTGACGATCGTGACGGTGAAGGCCAGCACCGCCCTCGCCCAGCCGATCAGCCGGTCGGCGTAGCCGCCATCGGCCCCGACCAGGCCGATCGTGGCGAACTTCGCCCGCAGCGCGGTCGGCAGCCGGACCGCGCCGTCGCGGTCCTGGATGCCGGCGATGGTGACGACCACGGCCAGCAACAGCC
>Ga0170475_117695822_pt1 | contig 18487 bp, 15 predicted proteins | sample Soicark_Litter_5_FD_111474 | JGI IMG/M metagenome (GOLD analysis project Ga0170475, IMG submission 111474) | Avena fatua rhizosphere microbial communities from Hopland, California, USA. Combined Assembly of 48 SPs
ATCCGATTTCGCTGTTCCCGCCTATTTCATGCCAAATGCATGCTCATATCCTATTGAATTTAAAAACTAAAAAAGCTGTTCCTTGAGAGCCTGTCGAAGGGCGAGTGCAGAGAGTTCAGGCATCCGACTTCGCAGTCTGCGTTTCCTCTCATGCCAAATGCATTATTGTGCCCAAACAAGGCAGCAACAGTTGGCACTGAGCCCCCGTCTCTCTGCACTCGCCCTTCGACAGGCTCAGGACGAACGGGTCTATGCTATCCGGTCAGAATCCGCATTAGCATGGATTCCCTCCGCAACCTGAAGCCGATCAACCCGCCAAGCGGGCCGACCAGCTACCATCATGCACGCTACGGTTTCAACTACGCCAGATAGTCATGCAGCACCCGCCCATACGGCAAAGTCATATCCGTGATGATCTGCATGCCGCCGACGACATGCTTTACGGGCAGGTCGAATAGCGGGCAGTTTACCGACGGCAGCAACTCCAGGCGCGCAGCCCCTGCCCAGGCGCCCTTGACCACCACATCTTCGAAGTTGATGGCCACCAGTTGCGCGATGGCCGGTTTGCCGTCGATATCCGGTATCAGCTTCAGTGTCACTTGCGTGCGCGCCAGCATATCGCGCTCGGCAGACAGATCGCCCCGGAAGGCATCATGTTTGTAGACCATGGTGCCGGTGGCGATGCGCTGCCCGGCGTAATGCAGGTTGCCAGTCAGCGTGTCGCCGTGCACCTCCAATACCGCCTTGCCATACTTCATGGGGTAGCCCCAGATTTCGCGCCCGCCGGCCAGCGGCGGCGAGTTGTCTACATACATCTGGCTCACGAAATTGCAGGCTTCACCCTTATAGGTACAGGGGATGATCTGCGCGGCCGCCGAGTAGGCGCCGAAACCCTGGCCATCCGGTAAATCCAGCCACTGCACGGCGACCACATCGCTGACCGGCTCCAGTGGTTCCGGCAAATGTTCGCGTATGGCGGCAGGATCTGTCTTATAGCTGATCACCATATACTGGCGGTTGAAAAACTTGTAAGGCCCCCGTGGATAGGTCGGGCTCTGCAAGGGCATGGATGACAATCCAATCACATCTTCTTTGTTCATGTTCCGCGTCTCCTGGTCAGATCAAACCGTATCATTTGAGGTAATCGAACAGCACACGGCCGTGCGGCAGCGTGAGATCACCGATGAAGTGCTTTCCGCCAACAATACGTTTGATGGGCAGATCGGCAGCAGGCGCATTGACATGGGGTATTAAATGCAGGCGCGCCGGCGACAGCCAACTGCCCTTGATGGTGATATCGATCAGGTTATAAGCGACCAGTTGACAGATTTTCGGGCTGCCATCGACATCGGGGATGATTTTCAGATTGCATTGCGTCTTGGTCATGCCCTTGGCAGCCGCCTCGACGCCGCCAGGGGATTCCTGATGCTTGAAGGCCATGGTGCCCATTGCCACCAACTGCCCCGCATAGTGCAAGGTGCCGGTCAGCGTATCGGAACAGACTTCCAGTTTGGGCAGCGCATACTTCTTGGGGAAGCCCCAGATCTCGCGCCCGGCAGAGATGGGCGGCTCATCATCCAGATACATCTGCGCGGTGAAATTGATCGGTTCCCCCTTATACAGGCAAGGAATAACGACCCCACTCTCTGTGTAATCGCCAAAGCCGGAGCTGTCCGGCATGCGTATCCATTCGTAGAGCACTAGCCCATCCGGGTTGGGCTCTAGCGGTTCCGGCACCGCCTGGCGCAGCAAATCCTTATCCGTCTCATAAGTAATGATCATGTATTCACGATTGACGAAGCGATATGGCCCCATCGGGTAACTGGGGCTGGCCGCCGGCATCGACGGTAGCTGCAGGATTTGTTCTACTTTCACTTGTGATCACTCCTCTGGCTCGGTTAACAAAGAAAGGAAGGGGCGAATGCCAAACAAGCTTCTAAGCGTCAGTCGGGCTCAAATGCCCGGCTGCGAAGAAGGGGGAGACGGCGCAAGGCAGCCGCCGCTCCTGACTGCAGCGTGCATTGGGCAGGAAGAAAGGTTTGCCCGAAAAGCCGACGGCTGCCATCACCTGTCGGATATTGCATCGATTCCTTACGCCGCATAGGCGTTTTGTATGCCGGCCAGCAGGCGCTGCCACTTGCAGACATGGTGGATACTTGCTGCCGTGCAGCAAGCAATGCAATATAGTTTCCTAAAAGCCAAATTGCTACGCTGCCAGCGTAGAGAAAGAGGAATGGCCGGAGCATGTGGGCGGCAGATGACAGGCGCATTACGGGCGCTCAATAAAAAACAGCCTGCCGACTCTCGCGAATTCGGCAGGCTGCTTGCTGCATAAGCGCTGTTATCTGACCCTGAAGCCTTGCGCCGCACCGGTCGGATACTTCATGTAGACGACCCCATCGGCGGTCGACCACCAAGGCACCGAGCGATACTGAGGAGGAATACCGCCTATCGGGCTCAGCACTTCATACTCAGGCGCAAGTATAAAAGGTTTGCCACCGACCATCGCCGTGACCGTACCGTCGAGGTTATCCACCAGGGTGATCTTGGGGTCGAGAGATTTGAAGGTGACGGCCAGTTGGTTGAGATCATAGAAGTGCGGATACAGCGTCTGCGTACGCAGCGAAGTATGCAGGGACAGCAAACCGGAATCCGTCTTGCCTATGCTGATGTCGAACGCACCACTAGGCTGGGTAAACAGCTCCGGCTTGACCAATATCGTCTTGCCGCCGTTGTTGATCTCAAAGGCTGCATCCTCCGTCAGCGTTACCGTGCCGCTATATGTACCTTGCACGGCTTGCGCGAGCGTCGTCAGGCTGCCCACTGTCGTCGTCAGCTTGGCGTAGACGCCGCTGCGGCTCACCTCGAAGTGGCCGTCGCTAGCCAGCGTGATGCCATCCGGACGCGATGGATCTATCATTACGTCCCCGTACGGCGTAAGGAACAGGGGCAGGCTATCAAACAGCAGCGGCAGCAGGCCGGTGTTACCCTGGGTCGGTTGCGTAAGCGTCGTCCGTGAACCGATGAAATCAAAGAGGCTTTGCATCAGCGGCACACTACTGTCGATACGCTCCAGCGCAGGATTCAGATTGGGTATCTTGGCACGGGACTTGACGGTGGCCGGCAATGCGGAAGCGGGCAGCGCATCGCCGGGCGCCCCGGCGGTGCCGGACAGGGAGCCGACCCGTATCGAGGTCGCCTTGCCGGTTGCGGTGAAAGTGGCGACTTCATTGCTGTACAGATAGCCGGGCGTATCCGCCAGCACCAGGGTGGAGGCAGCGGAATCGAGCCGCAAGGCAAGACGCCCTGCCGAAAGCGCCAGGATCGCGCCGCCGTCGGCGGTATGCTGCACGTCAGCGGCGATGGCATTGGTACCGTTGCCGGAAATCAGCAATTGCTTGGCCGTGCTCCCCGCCCCCACCTGCAAGCTGAACAAGGGGCTGAGCGTGCCGCCGGCACTGATGATGGCGCGGCCAGCAGCCAGCTCCAATACCTGAACGCCCGCTACGCCGTCTATCGTATACGACTTGAGCACCAGCAAGGCATCGCCGCCTGCGGGCTGGAAGGATACGCTGGCACCGCCGACACTGAACGAGATATTCCCGCCCAGCGCAACGGAAAATGCCGTATTCGCTGGTGCGCTAGGCGAGACGGTAACGGGTGTCAGCACCGATGCCGGAATCACCAGCACCCCGTTGCTGCTCACGGTAATCGCCGGGTCCGGGCTTGAAATGATGGTGCTGATCGCCGCGCCGGCGGTCAAGGCAGTGAAGGTCACGCCGCTCGGCACTGTCGTGCCCAAGGCGGTCTTCACCGAAAAGGTGCTGCTCACACCCGCTATGGATATGCCGCCGCTCACCGTCGTATTGCTGGTCGCCGCACTCATCAACTGCACTTGCACCTGGTCGCCGCTGCCGACCACCAGGGGCACGGTGGGGTTGCAAGACGCGAAGGCGCCGAATATCCCGGTCGCCACCGGTGCAATGGCACATTGCAGGCTAGGGTCGGAGCCCGCTACGACACTGATCGCCGCAGGAACGTTGATGCCGCTAATGGTGACCGCGACTGATGGCGTATTGGTCTTGAGCAAGGCATTGGTAACGGTGCCGAAGGTGAAGGCAGCCGGCGAGTTGCTGGCTGTCAGCGTCGCAGTGGCCGAGGAGGCGACGGCATTGCCGGCCAGGTCGGTAATGGCGGTGCCCGCCGTCACCGATACGGTATTGCCGGGCTTCAAGGCATTCATCGAGCCGATGGTCAAGGTCACGTCGACACCGTTCGCCGCCAATGCCGCAACCGTCGGCGTACCTGCCAGCGCCGCGCCAGAGCCAGTACCCGTTATCGTATAGTTGGCCAGCGTTTCCGCACGGGTCTTGTTGACCTTTTCGCTATAGCTGATACGCACGTGCGTGCTGTCGACATAGGCCAATGCCGGCAGCACCGTGGGCACGATGGCATCGGTAACCAGCGACGAACTCGCCGCGCTTTCCGAAACGGTGGCTGCAGTCAGGGCATTGCCGGCCAGATCGGATTGCCCGGCCAGCAAACCCACCTTGATATGCGCGCTGACATCAGCGTTGGTCATATAGGTGGTGGTCAGGGTCGGGTCCGCCGCCGCCAGGGTAAGCGTCACGACGTTGGCGGACGTTTGCACCGCAGTCGCCAATCGATAGGTTATGGAGGCAGTGTTGTTAGTCAGCGTATATTTGGTCACATCACTGGCGTTGGTAGCGGTAAGCGCCTCGCTGAAGGTCAATATCACCTTGTTCGGCTGCACGCTGTTGTTGACCTGGATATTCGCCGCCGGCAGGTTGGGCAGCACCGCATCCTGCGTATGTGTCGCCCCGGCTTCCGTCACTGTGGCAGGCGTGAAGGCATTACCGGCCAGATCGCTCAGGCCGGCGGCCATCGTCACCTTGATATGCGCGGCGATATCGGCGTTGGTAAGATAGGTTGCCGTGTTTGCAGGGTCTGCAGCAGCCAGGGTCAAGGTGACGATGCCGGTGGTCGTGCCGGACTGGGCGGCGCTGGCCAAGGTGTAAGTGATCGTACCGGTACTGTTGGTGACGATGTAATTGGTGATATCGCCGGCGCCGCTGCTGCTGACCGTCAGTGGCTCGTTGAAAGTCAGGCGCACCGTGTTCGGCTGTGCCGAGTTGTTGACGACGATGCTCGCGGCCGGCAAGGTCGGCGCAACCAGATCACGGGTATGTACGGCGCCAGACTCGGTAACGGTTGTTCCAGACGCGGTATTGCCGTTCAGGTCGGCAATATTTGCCAGCGTGACTTTCAAGCCGGCGGCGATATCGGCATTGGTTATATAAGTGGATGTACTGGCGGCACTCAGCGTTGCCAAGGTCAGCGTTACCACCGTTGCCGATGTGCGCACGGCACTGGCGATGCTGTAGGTGATGGCGGCGCTGTTGTTGGTAACCGTGTAATTGCCGACGGTGGTGAGTGCTGCGTTATTGGTCATCGCCTCGCTGAAGGTCAGCGTAATGGTCTGCGGCGATACGCTATTGTTGACTTGTATCCCTGCGGGCAGAACTGTCGGTGCGATGCCATCGATCACGGTGCTGCTGGCAGCCAACAGCGTACCGGCAAAAGTCAGCGTTGCGGCAGAGCTATCGGAATCCGTCGTAACCGTGCCAGAGAGCAGTGTAGCCACCAGCGGCGACGCGGATTGACCGCTAACTACGGTGTAATTGCAAAGCAATGTGGTCGAACTGGTGACAGCGGGACAACTGGCGGATGGCGAGCCGGTAGTGCCGGACAAGGTCATCGTCGAAACGCCGGTAGAGGTGACGGCTTCCGAAAAGGTGACGGTAATCGCTACCGTCTGCCCGATATGGTAGGGACCGGAACCGGCTGCGGTACTGGTAATGGTTGCCGCTGCCCAAGCCTCTGCACATGCCAGACACACGACGAAGCACAGGGTTATCTTGGCAAGTCGGGCTAGGGCGCCACGCAACAACTGAATTTTATTCACGATCAACCCGTCTCAAATCACATCGTATCCTGCATTACTGCAGGAACCAAGCCACGGAAAACCTGGGTGGCAGAGCATTTTTAGTGACTCAAAGCAAATAATGGGCCATGTTTTGATAGCGGCATCGTGGATTGATGCGTAGGCCAAGTCCGAGAGGCGCTAGTAGTCAGTCACGCTGAATTGAATGGACGCTGCCGGGCGCTCAAGGCCGATAGCTGCGTTGGCAAAGTTTGACAGGAGAACCACCCTGCCTTCACTTTGCCGCCTTGCTCTCGACATTGATCGCCGCAACATCATCCATCCGATTCAACGTGGCTGACTACTAGCCACTATATCGGCAAACTCTTATTAATCTGTAGTGTAAGGCAGCGCGGAAGAGGATGTATCAACACTCAGGCGTAACAATTCACGCCCTGATGATGCGATGTACTGCTTCGCCAACAGTATCCGGCCCAACAGCCATCCAAGCGAGGGAGGAAATATTTAAGTTCTTGTTTTAAATAAATTAATACAAAAAAAGCGGCACATGTCCTGATAGAGCAGCAAGGTGCCGGGACATGTGCCGCTGCGTGCAGGCGGGGTAAAGGCTAAATGGTGATTTCGGTATAATTGCCGGTACGGGCCAGCGCCTGCCTGATATGTTTGCCGGCAAGCCATTTCTGCGCATCGTTCAGGCTTTCATAGGCAGCCAGCCAGCTTGCGCAGGCAAGATCGCGGGCGACGCGCCCTTCCACTTGCGCGGTTTCCACCTGCACATCAATATTCAAAGGGCCGGGCAATTGCATCTGCCCGGTGGCAGCCATCATGGACTGCAGCCGTTCATTGTCATGCTGCATGGCGCGCCGCGCACGTTCGGTCGCGGCTTCTGCGGCACGCCAGCGGCGCTCCTGGCCGGCGCTGAGCTGCAATGCCTGCTTTGCCTGCACCAGCTCGCCGAACGGCGAAGCAGCGCGTGCACCGGCACTGACAGCAGATACGGGGGAGGCATAGGCAGCGACGAACATGGCAGCATAAAGACTGAGGGCCAAACGGGGTAATCTCTTCAGGGGTAATTTCTTCATCAGCAAGCAACTCCTTTGCGTGCGGCACCTGCATAAGGGCCAGCCGCCGCGTATTCTGTGTAGAACAAAACTACATGTGTAGAGCAAAACTACAAGCCATGATCGGCCCGCAAAATGTTGAGTCCGCCCGCATCGCCATTGGTTCCCCTGCCGTCTGAATTTGTACGACGGCAAACAGCAACACTTATTGCGCAGCCAAATCATATAAAAACACCCAATAAAATGTAAATTTAAGTAAACGAAAGATGACTGTCATAATGGCGCATACCCGGCCAAAGTAAAATCGAGGCAAGTCCATTGAGAATCCATACCCGCAAAGCTTAGGGAACCTCTGAATAACTCACGGAGCGAGCACCAGCGAGGCTCCCTCGCGGCGGCGAGGGCGGGGGGAGTTGGAATAAAATAGCGGATAAACAGCGAGTTAAAAATACCGATTCGCGCCCGGGTTTCCCGGGCGAGGCACTGCCCGCTGGGTTTTTCGAATTGTTCAGAGGTTCCTTAGCCACATAATATTCAAACCATGTCACGATATAAATTGCATAATCCCAACTGTGACGCTTACAAATTGACAAGATATCCCGCCTCCAGCAATATGCACGCTTCAGGTAAAATGTCGGCCACCGCTACTGCTGGCCGGCATGGCGTTACAGGAGACACGCAGATGGCGGAGCATATTTCGAAAAGATTCGACTCGCACCTCGAGGCTTTGCGCAAGCAGGTGATCGTCATGGCCGACAAGGTAGTCGGACAGTTGACGGATGCCCTGAACCTGCTCACCAAATGCCACCTGGAACTGGGCATGCAGGTCGACAAGGCCGAGGATGTGATCAATGCCATGCATGTCGCCATAGACGACGAGTGCGCGCAGATCATCGCCATGCATCAGCCCGCAGCCAGCGATTTACGCTATGTATTGTCGGCGTCGAGAATAGTCAATGAACTCGAGCAAATCGCCAATCGCTCGCAGGAGATTGCCCGCTGTGGCGAGCGTATTTATAAAACCGGGAAGAAAAAGATCGCGACGCTGCCTGTCATCCTGGAACAATCCGCCATTGCCGTGGACTTATTACGCAGCGCAGTCGACGCCTATGCCAAGCATGATGCGCGAATCGCCATTTCCGCAAACCAGGTAAATACCCGTTTGCGTATCGCTGCCGTTTCCATTCAATATGATATTGCCGATCTTTTACCTGCGGAAATGCAAAACCTGGCCACCTCTTTGGAAATGACGGAGATTGCCAAGATCAATGCCCGCTTAGGCGAGCATATCCGAACCATCGCCATGCACGTCGCCTACCTATGCAAGGGTATCGATTTACGCCATGCCGATCTGGATACCATAGAAAAGGAGATCGGCTGACCTGCAAGGCTGCACGTATCGCCTTGCCGTGACCGCAGCCCCTCCCGCAAACGTGCCGCCAAGCCCAGTCTGTCTCGAAGCTCAGTGCGTCTGTCAGACGGCACTAAGCAGCGCGACCCTCCGCCGCTTGCCATTCATCTGCTCAGCCGCAGGCTGACGCAATACCTTACGCAACAATGAGAGGCCGCTCATGGCGCAGTTGTATCCGCAATCGCTGACCGCCCTGAAATGGGAAATGCGCCCCAACCGCTGGGACTGGGTGTTGCTGCCCCTGATTTTCAGCATTATCGTCTCCATCGCCTTCGGCGCCATGCAGATGACCCATCCCTATTCCGTGGGCGAGCCGACGGCTATTTCGCTCGACCCTATTTATTTGCCCTACTACCTGCTGCGCACCATCTTGCGCATGTTTATCGCCCTCGGGTTTTCGCTGCTGTTCAGCTTCATATTCGCCGCCATCGCCGCAAAATACCGGGCTGCGGAAAAAGCCATGATACCGGCGCTGGATATATTGCAGTCGGTGCCTATCCTTGGCTTTCAGGCGATTGCTGTTGCGCCTTTTATCGCCCTGTTTCCCGGTAACCTGCTGGGCGTGGAATGCGCCGCCATCTTCGCCATTTTTTCGTCGCAGGCTTGGAATATGGCATTCAGCCTATACCAATCGATACGCACCGTGCCATCTGAACTCAGCGAAGCAGCGCGCATCTTCCGCCTGTCCGGCTGGCAGCGCTTCTGGCGCCTGGAATTGCCGTTCGCCATGCCCGGCCTCTTGTGGAACATGATGATGTCCATGTCCGGCGGCTGGTTTTTCCTGGTTGCGGCAGAAGCCATTTCCGTATCCGGGCAAGACATCAAGCTGGCCGGTATCGGCTCCTATATCGCCGTTGCCATCGAAAACCGCAATCTCACCGCCATCGGCTGGGCTATTGCCGCCATGATGGGCGGCATCATGCTCTACGACCAATTGTTCTTCCGTCCCTTGCTGTCCTGGGCAGATAAATTCCGCTTTGAAGAGTCGCAGGGCGAGACCGCCCAGCAATCCTGGCTGCTGGACTGGATGCGGCGCAGTGAAGTCATGCGCGGTTTCTCCAACTGGCTATGGGCGACCTTGTCGCGCGCGCTGGGCTGGTTTCCCCGCCACCATGACGGCACCTCCATCCGTGCCCGCCAAACCACTCTCGATCCGATATGGGAACGTGCCTGGGACGCCATCCTGGCGGCTGGCGGGCTGATCGCCGTCTATCAGTTATTTGTCTTCATCCACCGCGAGGTGGGCTGGTCTGAAGTCGCGCATGTTTTTGGGCTGGGCTTGCTGACCTTAACCCGCGTCATGGTCCTGATCGGCATCGCCTCGGTGATCTGGGTACCCATTGCCGTGTGGGTGGGTATGCGTCCCGCTTACTCGCAGCGCGTGCAGGCCATGGCGCAGTTTCTCGCCGCCTTTCCCGTCAATCTATTGTTTCCCTTAGTCGTCGGTGCGCTCGTCTATTTTAAATTGAATCCGGAAATCTGGCTCAGCCCGCTGATGATATTCGGCACGCAGTGGTATATCGCCTTCAATGTGGTCGGCGGTGCCGCCTCTATTCCCAATGAACTACGCCTGGCGGCAGATAACCTCGGGCTTAAAGGCTGGTTGAAATGGAAGCGCTTTTACCTGCCGGCCATCTTCCCAAGCTTTGTAACAGGTGCCATTACCGCCAGCGGCGGTTCCTGGAACGCCAGCATCGTTTCCGAGTTCGTCACTTGGGGTCCAACTTCGCTGGTCGCCACCGGCCTTGGCAGCTACATCAAGGTCATGACGGAGAAAGGCGATTTCCACCGTATCGCACTGGGCATAGGCGTCATGTGCATTTTCGTGATGTGCCTGAACCGCTTCTTCTGGCGCAAACTTTACCTGCTAGCTGAAGATCGCAGTACCTGATTGCCATCTTTGAACTCAATCCCCCTTTGAATTAACGAGTCTATCCATGAGTGAAACAGCAGGCGTCCTGATCGAACTCTCCGGCGTCAATAAATCCTTCAAGACGGCGGAAGGTGGAGCGCGGCTGGTGCTGGACAGCGTCGATTTCACGCTCAAGGAAGGTGAAATCGTCGCCCTGCTCGGCAAGTCCGGCTCTGGAAAATCCACGCTGCTGCGCATCATTGCCGGCCTGATATCGGCGGACAAGGGCCGTGCCGTATATCGCGGCCAGCCACTATATGGGCCGGCCTCCGGCATCGCCATGGTCTTCCAGTCCTTCGCCCTCTTCCCCTGGCTCACGGTGCAGCAAAATGTCGAGCTGGGCCTGGAAGCACAGGGCGTTGCGCCCGATGAACGGGAAAAGCGCGCCGATGCCGTGCTGGAAATGATAGGCCTGTCCGGCTTCGGCGGCGCCCTGCCCCGCGAGTTGTCAGGCGGCATGCGCCAGCGCGTCGGCATTGCCCGGGCGCTGGTCACCAACCCGGACGTGCTGCTGATGGACGAAGCCTTTTCCGCGCTGGACGTGCTCACCGGCGAGACGCTGCGCAACGACATGCTGGACTTGTGGGATGGCGATCGCATCCCCACCAAGGGCATCCTCATCGTCTCGCACAATATCGAAGAGGCGGTGATGATGGCGGATCGCATCCTGATCCTGTCCAGTGACCCTGGCCGCGTCCGGACCGAGATTCCCGTCGCCCTGCCCCGCCCTCGCAATGTCGATTCGCTGGAGGTGCGGATGCTGATCGATGAAGTCTATGCGCAGATGACGAGCCGCCCAGCCAAGGCGGAAGCGGCCGGCGTAGCAGAAACGGCGCATATCGGCTACCGCCTGCCGGAAACGGATATCGGGCGCATGGAGGGCATACTCGACCTGCTGGCCGACGAGCCCTTCAACGGCCGCGCCGACTTGCCGATGCTTGCGGAGGAAACGGAGCTCTCCGACGAGGAGTTGTTTCCCACTTGCGAGGGCCTCGGCATGCTCGGCCTGTCGCAGATCGAAAAAGGCGATATCGCCCTCACGCCCCTGGGCCGCACCTATGTGGAAGCGGACCAGCAGCTCAAGCAGCAGCTCTTCGGCCAGCAACTGATCGCACACATTCCCCTTGCCGCGCATATCCGCCACAGCCTGGAGCAGGAGCCCAGCGGCACCCTGCCGGAAAAACGTTTCCTGGAATTGCTGGAAGAGTTCCTGAAGGCCGACGAGGCAGAACGCGTGCTGCATGTGGCCGTGGAATGGGGCCGCTATGGAGAGGTCTATGAATATGACTTCCATACCGGGCGCCTGCAGTTGCCGAAGTCGGATGAGATCGAGGCGCAGGATTGAAGGGGAAGAATCTCACTATCAAAATTAAGCAGAATGGCTAAAGGTGCCGAATACACCGCTCGACAGCACCGAAGATAGCCATTCTGCCCTTTCGTGGCCTTGACCGATATTAATAACCAGCCGCCTTAGCCTGGTCATACCAACCCTTGAGCGGTCCTAGCGACTGGATCTGGCCGCTGTAAAAATACAGATTGCTGGCATCCGTGCCCAAGCAGGCACCGCTGCTGGTATAGCAACGCGCCCAGTAATTGGCGACGGTAATGGAGCGCTCATTGCCTGCGGGTTTCAAGATGCTGGCGGCTATGCTTTCTCCCCAGGCAAACAGCCGCTCATCGTTGAAATGCGGGACATACTGGGCGACGAAATCAAGATAATTGGCAACCTTGGCATATACCCCGGGATTGGTGGCGCAGGCACCGCCGAAGCTCACCAGCCCTATCTGCAACCAGTCGCTGTCCTGGCGATTGCGGATCACCAGCGGGCCGCCGCTGTCGCCCTGGCAGGTATCCTTGGGCTGGTTGGTAAAGCCTGCGCAGAACATATTGGCGGTCAGTGAAAAGTTCGTCGCCGCCGCACAGGCCGCTTGATCGACCAGGGGCAGGTCGACCTGGCGCAATTCGTCGGTGGAGCCACTGGCCGCTATGGCGATATTCACGAGATCAATCAGGCTGTTGCCCTTGGCCAATGCGGCATAGACGGCATCGTAGCCGGCGCTGCTGCCTATGGAGGCATCGAGAGTCTGCGCTGCTTTCAACAGGTCTGCATAGCCCAGCCCGAGGGTCGGGTCTTTGAGGCCGTTGGCGAGCAGGAAAGCCCTGAGTACATCTTTGTCCGCCGTACCCTTGGCTTTCGCTTCAGCAAGACAAGATGCAAGATCTTTGGAGCAATCCGCCTTGAGGCCCAAGGCTTGCGCTGCATAGCTGGCCGCTGCCGCCAGCGTACCGCGCCCTAGCGCGCGGGCGCTGATGCCTGCCGTGAGCGGCTGCACCGGCCCGGCCAGGCGGATGGGTTTGGCGGCAGTGACGGGCGTGGACAACTCCACGAGAGCGATGTCATTGTCCGTCGTCGTGCTGTTGTAATCAGGATGATTGATGACGCGCTTTGCCGTGATCACCTGACCATTGCTGTCGCTGATCTTCTGCCGCCCGACGGTCACGGTGACACCGGACGGCTGCGCGATGGCGCTCGCATCAAAACAATGGGCCGCGCTCAACACCCAGGTCTCGGAAATGACGGAACCGCCACAGCGGCCGCTGCCGCCGCCCGCTGCCGCAATGGACAGCGTCACCACCCAGGGATAGGCGCTCGCCGTAGCTTCTGTGCCATTGACGATATCAAAGCTGTTCGCCTGGACCAGCGTCGCCGAAAGACTGCAGATCGCGGCCGCAAAAAGGCTATGTCGGAATGCAGTCATGTTGCAGATCCCTTTGGTAGTTGGATGAAAGATGCGTGGAAGATGGACAGACGGAAGAGTCGTTACAACTCGCAAAGACAGCGCAGCATCGCCTGCGACAACGGCATGGCCGCCAAAACCGGGATGGGAAGCTTGCGCAAATCTTACAGCCCCATCAGTGCGCCCACAAGTGGCACGAGATCAAGCGGCATGAGATCAAGTGGCAATTGAGATTAGCCTATGCAGTTGGCTGGTTATAGCTGGGAAACGGAGGAATCATCCAGAGGGCAAAAAGCCCGATAGCATCGGGCTCAGGTGAGGTGGAATGCGCGATCCGCGCCAAACGCAGGAATTGCAGCAACTGCCGACTTATGGCGTGCTACTTGCCGGCATAAATCGCCTCGCCCGGTGCCAACAGGCGATTGCCCGGCAGACGGATGGCAAAGCGGCTGCCGCGCCCCAGTTCGCTGCTGATTTCCAGCCGCGCCTGGTGCCGCTGCGCGATATGTTTGACGATGGCCAGACCCAGGCCTGTGCCGCCTGTTGAGCGCGAGCGGCCACGATCCACCCGGTAGAAGCGCTCGGTAAGCCGGGGTATATGCTGCGGCTCGATGCCAAGGCCGGTGTCCTCAACGGCAAACACGCCGTTGTCGCCTTCGGTGCGCCAGCAAACGCGTATCTCGCCGTTCTCCGGCGTGTAGCGTACGGCGTTGGTGACCAGGTTGCCGAAGGCACTATGCAGCTCGTCGTAATTGCCGCGCACGCCGTATTGGGATTCCACCTGCACGACCACCTTGTGGCGGCCATGCGATAAGCCCTCCGCCTCCAGCGCCAGCAGGCGCGCCAGGGCCGGTGCATCGACCAGCTCCTCGCGCATCTCGCCGCCGTTTTCCAGGCGCGACAGGGTGAGCAGATCTTCTACAAGCCGCTGCATACGCCGCGCCTGATCCTGCATCATCTTCAGTTGTGCATCGCGGGTGGCGGCATCCATATCCGGCAGATCCAGCAGCGTTTCGATAAAGCCGCCAATCACGGTCAGGGGCGTACGCAGCTCGTGCGAGACATTGGCGACGAAATCGCGGTGCACGGTCTGCACGCGTTCCAGTTGCGTGATATCCCGTGTCAGCAGCAGCTTGCGCGTGCTGTCGAAAGGCACCAGTTGTACCGATAGCGTGACCTCCATGCCCCGTATATTGCGCAGCACCAGGGGCTGGCTGTAATCCTGGGCGGTCAGGTATTGCTGGAAGGTGGGCTGCCGCACAAGGTAGGCCACGTGCTGGCCCAGGTCTTTTTTCCGATCAAGGCCCAGGTGCTGCATGGAGCGGGGGTTGCACCACTCGATGCGATCATTCTGGTCGAGCACCACCACGCCTTCCGGCATGGCCTCGCCTGCCGATACGAAACGGTCCAGGGCGGCCGACAGCATGCGCTGGTTTTTACTCTGCGCGCGCACCATACGATACAGGCGATTGAATATCTGCTCCCAGGAGCCGATGCTCTCAGGTATCGAATCCGCCGTCGGGTCCATCAGCCAATGCCGCAAGCGCTGCAAGTTGCGCAGGTGAAACATCAACAACAGGAATAGCTGCCCGGACAATACTGCCAGCGCGGCGCTCAAGTCCACCGCCGCCCAGAACACCAGGGAAAGCAGCACGCAGCCACCCAATAATGCACTTGTACGCAACCAAAACATGGAAACCTTTTCCGGCACGGCCAAGTGGGCATGCAGATGCGGATTGTAATGAGGGACAACTACTGCAGAAAGCTATCGGCGCTGCCGCCGCGACCTTTACCCATCAAGACTACTGATCGCCTTGCCGACGCACCGCGCTTATTGCGCGGATAGGCGATAGCCGGTGCCGCGCACGGTCTGGATCAAGGCATCATGGCCCGTGGCTTCCAGTGCGGAGCGCAGGCGGCGGATATGCACATCGACCGTACGCTCCTCCACGAAGACGTGATCGCCCCATACGTGATCAAGCAATTGCGCACGCGAATGCACCCGTTCTGGGTGAGTCATGAAGAAATGCAGCAGGCGAAATTCGGTGGGGCCAAGCTCGATGCCGTCGCCGTGTCCGAATACGCGATGGGTAGCGGGATCGAGCGACAGCCCCTTTACCTCCACCAGATCATCGGTTATCTGCGGCGCGCGGCGGCGCAATACCGCCTTGATGCGCGCCTGCAGCTCGCGGGGCGAAAAGGGCTTGGTGATATAGTCGTCGGCACCCGTTTCCAGGCCGGTGATCTTGTCCATTTCTTCGGAACGCGCCGTGAGCATGATGACAGGGACTTGCTTGGTGCGGTCATCACTGCGCAATTTCTTGGCGAACTCGATACCGGACATGCCGGGCAACATCCAGTCGAGCAGGATCAGATCCGGCAAGGCACTCTTCACCACGGCGAGGCCCGCCTCGGCGGAGTCGGCGCGCATCACGTGGTGCCCCGCCTGCTGCAGGTTGAACGCAATCAATTCCTGGATCGCCGGTTCATCTTCTACAAGCAAAATATTCGCAGCCATTGGGTGAGTGCCTAAAGTTGGATTTGTTGCGAGCTTAAGACGAGATTGTGACGCTAATATTACAAGTACCCTGTCATTTGCTGTGGCAGGACTACGATGAGCCTGCTGCAGGTCACTGATTTCGGGGGCACCATAGGGCAAAACCTGTTCCCGAGCTAACGTTTTATGGCCGGCACCAGCAACAGAAGCTCGCATCCGGGAAACTAAATATGAACAGAAACGAATGGTCGCGGTATCATTCGGTACAAATACCATACAGACCAGACACCAGCGCATGTCCATCACCCCGCCTACCACCATAGTCCTGCATCAGCAATCCCGCGTGCTGGAAGTTCAGTTCGAAGATGGCCAGCGCTATCGCCTGCCTTGCGAGTATTTGCGGGTATTCAGCCCGTCTGCCGAGGTGCGCGGCCATGGCGGTCCCATCGCCACCATACCCGGCAAGCGCGAGGTCAATATCGTGGCGGTAGAGCCGGTTGGTCACTACGCAGTCAAGCTGGTTTTCGACGACGGCCACGATACCGGGATATTCACCTGGGAAACCTTGCGCAGCCTGGGTGATGAGCAGGAAGCCAACTGGCAGGATTATCTGCACCGCATGGAATTTTCCGGCCTGTCACGCGATCCGCCCAAAGCGCCATCCCGCTAGCAGGCTGCATGTTTGCACACACCAAAGCAGGTTGCGTCTCAGCAGTTGGATCTCAGCAGTTGAATCTAATAATATGACGCCATCGCTGGCGATACTTGCACCCGGAATGGGTTGATATGACTGAAAACACTACGCACTTTGGCTTCAAAACCGTAGAAGAATCCCAAAAAGCCCAGAAAGTCGCAGAGGTTTTCCACTCTGTCGCAAAAAAATACGATGTCATGAACGACCTGATGTCCGCCGGCCTGCACCGCACCTGGAAGGCCTTTGCCCTGGCGCAAAGCGGCGTGCGCAGCGGACAGCGCGTACTGGATATCGCCGGCGGCACGGGCGACATCGCACTGGCCATGGCCGAGCGCGTCGGCGCGAGCGGGCAGGTCTGGCTGACGGATATCAACAGCTCCATGCTGGGCGTGGGCCGTGACCGTCTCGTCGACAAAGGCCATTTGCTGCCCGTCGCCCAGTGCGATGCGGAGAAGCTGCCCTTCCCTGCCGATTATTTCGATTGTGTAACGGTCGCATTTGGCCTGCGCAATATGACGCACAAGGACCAGGCGCTGGCCGAGATGCTGCGCGTGCTCAAACCCGGCGGTCGGCTGCTGGTGCTTGAGTTCTCCAAGGTCTGGAAGCCGCTTGCCGGCGCCTATGATCTGTACTCGTTCAAGCTGCTGCCGAAGATGGGCGAACTGGTCGCCAATGATGCGGAGAGCTACCGCTACCTGGCGGAATCGATACGCATGCACCCAGACCAGCAAACCCTGGCCGACCTGATGAAGCAGGTCGGCTTCGATAAGGTGGACTACTTCAACCTCAGTGCGGGTGTGGTGGCCCTGCATCGGGGATATAAATTTTAACCCGGACATTTCATGAATTCACGCAAAGGCCGCACAGGCATTTGAGCGCCTAGCCTTCCCTCGGAGGATAAGCACTCAAAGGACTAGCGTAGATTGCGTGCCAACGCATGGAGTGCCCGGTTGAGGCAGACAGATTTTTGCAGGTAAGCGGTAAGTGGCAAATTACAGGCAGCGTATCAACCCACAAACATAATGTGGGCGACAAGAGTTGGGGGGAGCCGAGATTTCCTGGAAGCGTCAGGTGCCTATTGCTGCCTGTCGCCATCCTGAAATACAGGTCGATACGATGCAGCAGGCAAGCGGTAGCGGCAACAAATGGCAGTCCCGCAGTGTTTATGCATGCAGGAGGGGTGCTTAGCCATGTTGAGTAAAATAAATATATTTTCAAATTGAAATTTAAGAACAAGGAAGCAGGATCGTGCCGATAGGATTGTTTATTGATGGTGCCTATGCCTATAAAGCGTTTGGTCGTGAAAAAATTAATTACCTGGAGCTGCGGCGCCTGGTAGAAGACGCATTGAACGATACGGTCGACGAAGGCTACTTTTTCAACGCCGACGATAACCAGACCATGGCTTCCAAGCTGCACAACGCCTTGTCCTTCCCCTACCCAAAGGGGCCAGGCCTGCGCGTCAAGAATTACTGGCTGCAGAAAAAGCAGCTTTACTGGCCCAACCACCTGGGCGGCGGTGCGGTCACGCACCCCACCATGCCGGACGTATGCTATGAAGTCACCACCCAAAAGCGGTGGATGTCGGCCTTGTTTACCATATGACCCGCTCCTTCCATAAACGTAAATGGGATAAGCTGGCCCTGTTCGCCGGCGACGCAGACTTCCATGAGCCGGTGCAGAACCTTGTTGAAAACGAGAACGTCGATCTGTACCTGATCGGTTCGCTGACCAGCATTGCGGACGCCCTGCGTCCCTATGCCCGGCGCGTGATCGAGATCGACACGGAACCCAACAAGAGCCGCCTGCGCTTTGTCGACCGCTGGCGCGACGGCGCAGAGCGCATCATCAACGAAGAGCCGGTCTGACCCCATGCTGCGCATTGCCTTGCTCAACCATCTGCTGGCCGAACGCACCGAATTGCGCGCCGAGCTGTCGCGCCATGCCGGGCGTGTGGCGAGCGTGGCCATGCCGCCGTTCAAGCTTACCTTCCTTATCGGGCGTGACGGCCTGCTGACCAGCAGCCGCGATCAAGCGGCGGCGACACTGCGAATTGCGCCATGGCTGCTGCCGCGTTTGGCGATGGGCGATGTCAGCGCGCAGCGGGAAGTAAAGCTTGAGGGAGACGCGGCCCTCGCCGCCGATCTCGCCAAGATGCTGCAGGCGCTCGACTGGGATGCGGAGCGCGACCTGGCGCTCTTGACCGACG
>Ga0170475_123240828_pt1 | contig 18482 bp, 2 predicted proteins | sample Soicark_Litter_5_FD_111474 | JGI IMG/M metagenome (GOLD analysis project Ga0170475, IMG submission 111474) | Avena fatua rhizosphere microbial communities from Hopland, California, USA. Combined Assembly of 48 SPs
ATAATATATATATATATATATATATATATATATATATATATATATATATATATATATAAAGTAATAGCCTCAATAGTATCAAAATACATTAATAAATGATCAAGGCCATAATCTTCACAACAGCAGTAAGGCATGTCTGCCATGCATAGATTGCTACATAAAGAAAACCTTTAAAACAATCAGCATCATGTACAACAATGGAATAGCATATGGAATCAATAAATAAACCAATAGTGAGAATTCAGTAATGATCGAACTTCTTTATTGCTAAAATAGAATAACTAATTGCTCAACAAATACATAAACAGTATCTTTAGGCTCTTACTTTAGTTTCCTGTATAACACAGCATCGCATTCTTTAGCATATGATATGCAATGTAACTTTACATTATTTAAAATTTAAATTTGTACAAGACATTGTAAAACTTTTTCTCTATGCATGCAACTAAAAGATAAAGCCTAATCGGGTGGCGCTTCCTATGGTAAATAATAATTTGTTATAAAATAACCAGTCTTTGAAAAATGCCACGTGTGTCAAGTTTAAATTGTCCAGGAGCATTTACACGAGGCCAGTGCTAGATTTACCAGGACCAAGGATGTGGCATATTTCCCCTCACTGTTAGTGCTATCACCAAACTTTTGACGAAAAAATTTATCATCTCCCAACTTCATTACATCTATCCCCTATTTTCTGCATTTATTAGCATATCGCTTCTCTATTCATAATTTGAGCACTGCACGAGGCATCTTATAATAGATAAATTTGAATGCATTTAAATATTTAGAAAAAATCAAATATTCAAATATTGCCTAATGTTAAATATCTCACTAATATCTTGTTCAATTGATCTCTTCATCCACTACAAAAGATTTGAATAATGAATTATTACAAAAATATTAATTAGGCACAATTTAGATTAAAATAACTTCTTTGCAAAAGATCATCAACAAAAGTCATTAACAAGTAAATAATTAACAGATACAATAAGAACAAATTTAGAAAAAAATCTTAATCATCAGCAGATCAACAGTATGAAATAAAAAAACTTAGGCTACAGCAACAAAAACATTTCACTGAATAGTGTTATATTAAACACTAACAAATTCAGATCAAACTGTCATCAATCAGTTCAAATAGAATTTGACTGTCAGTCAAATACGAGTTTGAATTCTGAAGGAATTCAGTCAAAATCAGTCTGCTTCTTTAAGAATAATCCATCTTGAATATTTACACCACTGATTCATGGCAAAACTCTGACTCTGGCGAATCCTGATCCGGTACAGCAGGTTTGTGTTTTTCATCTCCACTGTCACCGACACCTTCTCCTTCATCATGTGTAGTCCTTGGACTCTGTGCTTCAGCTTGTGCTAGGTCACGAGATCTCAACCGCTTTGTCTTGCGAGTTGACGTACGTGCCAACTTGTCAACTGAATCTCTGAATTCCATTTCCAAATGATCCAGCTCGACCGACGGCGGTTCAACTGGACTCGTGCACAGCGACCGTGATTGAAGTTCTCTGCTGAGACGATGAACGCTAGGATCATTTTCTGCTATTTCTCCGACTTCAAGAGATTTCCCATTTCGTTTTGTTGTTGATTTAGTAGGATCGGCAACTTCCTGTATTACTGGAATATTAATTAATTGCAGAACACGATGCAGTTCCTCCACAGTGGCCGCTGTATCCACCTCCTTCCACCACCTCTTCATCAAATTTCTGATTTGTTCATCCAAAGAGGAAGAATTCTTTAGCTGAATGTCCTTGATCATTCGAACTGTCTCCGAGTCACTCTGAACTCCATCGAAAAGAGCCCAAGCCAAATCCGGCCATCTTTCTCCAATCTTAAAAAACAGCACAATGTGTCCAGACGGCGACAATGGCCTTCCCTCTGTATCGCTTTCTCCACCGCTCAGGTTCATACTCTCCGATAATCTTTGTTTGTCTATGAACTGCTTCTTTCTCCTTAGGCTTCGACCTCGCGCTATAATCCACTGTGACGGCAAGGCGGTACTCTCCTTCTCTTCAGCATATTGCAAATTGCCTACTAATTCTTTGGGAGGTTTTGCATCAGGGGGCATTATAGACATGAACATTGTTTTTGACTTCAGGACAGTCTTCTGGTCAACCTGTTCCATCCACAGTCTCGCTAAGAGGTCATATTGTGTGAAGTCTACTGGGCCTGGTTCAACAATCCCTGGAGCTTTATCTTTCTGTTCTTGCTGTGACGTCCTTTGTCTTGAACTGCTACGACTTGATGTCCTTCTGCGAGAATAATGACCAGTCACAGGCACGAATGCACTGGTTCCAGATGCTTCAAGTTTCTTCTTGCTAGCAGCTGCTTTCTTCTTTCCGGATTCAGACGATGACAATTTGGTCTCCATCTTCTCTGTCTGCTTGATATCAGAGACTTCGTCTTGTACTGCTTCATCTGGCTGGTCTACCACATCGGCTGAATCTTGGAGATCTGAAGAACGAAGTTCAGCCTGACGACGATTTGGACTGGTTGAGCTGTGGGTAAAGTAAACCGGCTGAGGACGATACACTCCTCTCGTATATCTGATTGATTTCTCTTCTTCAGTAAGAACTCGTTTCTGTAACTTCTTGTCCTGTTTCATTCCTGATTGTAGAACCTCGAATGCAGCATCCTGTAGAGACTTTTCAGCCATATGGGCAAAGGGTGCATCCTTGAAGTCATCGGTGTTGTTATTGGTCAGTGTGATTCTAATTCTTGTGGATCTGGGAAGACTTTGGTTTCTTGAACTGAAGCGCTGAGCCTGAGAAGCATCAAAAGATTGCTGAACTGGTTCAGCTCTCTCTGCAGACTGTGTCCTGGACTGCCTAGCCCTATGTCCCTCATTACCTGACATCTGCCTTGCTTGACTTGCCGGAACACTTGCATTCTTTGATTCATCTCTGTCAATCTTTTCTTTCCTCTTCTCCACTTTTCCTGATGATGTCATGTCTTGATCATTATCAGGAGCGTCAACATCACCACCATCATATCCCTCCCACAACCAAGCCTCGGTGACATCTCCACCAGATACCCCTCCTGCTCTCGAGCCCTTTGTCAATGTTACAGAAGTGTTGGGTCTATACGTGCCTCGAGAGTATAGAATACCAGAATCATCGACATTCGAAATATTTCTTCGCAGTTTTTGGTCGCCCTTTGCTGCGATGCTTGTGATGAGGTCAAAGGCTGCCTCTTCTAGAGTTTTCTTTGGTGGTTCAACTAAAGGTTTTTCAGGTCGTTCTTCTTCATCATTTTGACGTCTGGCATCAAAGCTTATAGATCTACTCTGAACTCTTCTACCAACAGCTTTTCGTCGAGGATCAGGCCGACCTTCTCCGTAGGTTTGAAATGTTGCATGCTGAGATTCCATATCCTTAGCTGACGAATCAAAACGGGCCTGGGTATTTTCCAATGCCTGTCGTCTGGGACTCGTCTCTCTGCCGGAAGTAGTATCCCCAGTGTATCGTCTGGGACTCATTTCTCTGGCAGAACTAGTGTCCCCAGTGTGTCGTTTAGGACTCTTTCCTCTGCTGGAGGACTCATCCATACTTCTGTTTGTATAATCATGCTTCCTGTCCATTTCCGGTGAGTTGGTCACGTTGTTTGTCTCGTATCCCTCCCACAACCACGACTCATTGAACCCTTCATCCGTTGCATGAGTGTCATTACGGTTCCTACCTGCACCAAAAGAACTTCTACCTGAGGCATTCAACTTGACACCTGCCTGAGGTCTGTACACACCTCGCGAGAACATCATAGGGTCCTCTCCATTTGATTGATGAGATTGTGTGCTGAGGGATTTCTTTGGACTGTGCATGCTAGACAAAGTCTCAAAGGCTACCTGTTCCAAAGTTTTGTCGACTGGCTTGGCAAGAGGTTCAGCCTGTTGTTCAGACTGAATGTCATTCTTGTTGTAGGATCTGTTGTGTTGACCCCGTCTACTACCTCCTCGAAATTCTGGAGTTCGAAAACTTTCTCCAGCTCGAAATGAATTGTCAGAGCTGAGAGTCCTGTGCCTAACAGCTCTCTCTTTGTTAAGCTGTCCACTCCAGGACACATGGTGATCATCCGTCATGTCTAATCCTGGATGACGTGTGGGACTCCTTGACACACGCTCTTGTGATTCATTCAGATGAGCATCACCCGATGTCTGAGGCCGGTTTTCCTTATTTGCTTTATCTCCGTCAAGGGAGTTTATATCTCCACCAGCTTTGTTGTATCCATCCCAGAGCCAAGATTCGTTCAAATCTTCATCCAAATCAGTTTTACCCTCTCTATTTTTAGACCATCCTTTTGAACCTCTTACAGAACTTGTCAACTGCAGTGCTTGAAGAGGACGGTAGACTCCGGCAGAGTTTGTTGTGGTGAACAAATTGCCTGATATAGGTTTCTTTGTTAGTCCAAGGTCACTGGTTTTTGAAAGCATCTCAAATGCAGCCTCTTCGATAGTTTTACTCGGTGGAGTTGCTAGTGGTTTTAATTCCTGTTCATAAGTTCCACTGGGCTGTCTTTGATTGTAGCTGAATCGTTTACCAGCAAAGTGACCGCTGCTGCTTGGAGTTCGATTTCTATTGCTCATGGCTCTTTCAGGATGTAGTGCCCTTTTAGCAACGACATGCTCACTATGTTCTGGCTTCACAGACGATGCCTGATCTTCACGAACTTCTAACTGCTGCGCTTTGTTATCTTCCGTTTGTGTAACTTCCCCTTTTTCAAATTCAATTCTCCCTGGATACTGCAGCGGTTTAATTTCTCTCTTCTGTGGAGTCGAAGCAATAGAGACCCCATCGATGCTTCCCTGATCAACAGCCTCAGAGATATCGAAAGGTAACGAAACCTCAACGTATCGAGGACACGTGTCATTGTGCTTGTAGAACTCTGAGTAGTTGTCACAGTGAAGACATCTGCCAAAGACTTCATCAAATGAATCATAAGGATCAAAGGACTTTTTGTACTGATTGTACTGAGACTTCTGCTGAGGCTGACGTCTTTTCATTCCACTTCCAGCTCGAACTTGCATTGAGCGAGCTATGGAGCGCCGATCAAATGCTCCACGATCACCATACATTTCATGATCCGCTCTCAGTCGATCCTCATCATTCAACGAATAGTCATCGCCTGGCGTGTGACCAAAACGAGGATCAGTCTCAATGTAAATCTTGCCAGGATAATGTAGTGGCTGGATGTTTCTCTTCCTCGGAGAGAGACCACTTGTAGACTTGCTGTGGCTAAACTCATCATCAGCGACATGTTGTTCAATGGGTTGATTGGGATCAATGTAGCGTGGACAACAGTCTCCATGTCGTCCTGGTGAATGACTGTTACAGTGTTCACATCCCTCACCGTGAGAGTCGTAGGGATCATAGGACTTTCTGTAGTTTCTATAACTTGCTTTCTGCTTCGGAGTTCCTCTTCTGCTGCCTCTAGTTGGTTTTCGAACGGCTCTCTGATGAGCAGATACTCTTCCAGATGGACTCCTTCCAGTTCCACCTTCCTTGCCATGCATTCTTTGATCATAGCTAGTATCCTGAAAGGACTGATCTTCTCCACCCATTCCATATCTCTCCAACTCTTCAGCACTCTCTCCATCTTCTCCAGGGTAACTCAAAGGCTTGATCTGTCGGCGCTTAGGCGATGAGCCAGTATTAGTTAAATCCAGATCATTGTCGTCATCAGATCCATATCTCTCGATAGCCATTGATGGATCAATATACCTTGGACAACAGTCTGAATGTTTACCTGTCTTGTGATCTCCATGTTTTTCACAATGAGGACATTCTTCATCATCCTCACCATGTGAATCATAAGGGTCGTAGGATTTCTTGTACTGATTCTTACCATATCTTAATTTACTTGCTGGACGTCTTCTGCCACCACTCCTTCTTGCTCGCTTTCTATTGGAGTAATCTCCCCCAGCAGACGTTGCACGAGTTCTATCAGCCGTGCTGTCTCCAGCAACACTGTCACCAAATCTTCTACTGTCATCCTCTCCTGACAAATGTAACTCGTCATCACTTCCATATTCTTCACCCTCATCCACACCACCCATCTGTCCTGGAAATCTCAATGGTTTGATCTGACGACGTTTAGGTGAAGAACCAAAGCCAGACAAGTCCAGATAATTGTCGTCATCAGATCCATATCTCTCGATAGCCATTGATGGATCAATATACCTTGGACAACAGTCTGAATGTTTACCAGTCTTGTGATCTCCATGTTTATCACAATGAGGGCATTCTTCATCATCCTCACCATATGAATCATAAGGGTCGTAGGATTTCTTGTACTTATTCTTACCATACCTTAATTTACTTGCTGGATGTCTTCTACCACCACTCCTTCTTGCTCGCTTTCTGTCAGAGTAATATCCTCCAGCCGACGTTGCACGCGTTATCAGCTGTGCTGTCTCCAGTAACACTGTCACCAAATCTTCTACTGTCATCGTCTCCTAACTCGTAATCACTTCCATATTCGTCTCCCTCATCGACACCACCCATCTGTCCTGGGTATCTTAACGGCTGGATCTGACGTCGTTTAGGTGAAGCGCCAAGGCCAGACAAATCCAGATCAAAGTCGTCATCAGATCCATATCTCTCGATAGCCATTGATGGATCAATATACCTTGGACAACAGTCTGAATGTTTACCTGTCTTGTGATCTCCATGTTTATCACAATGAGGACATTCTTCTTCATCCTCACCATGTGAATCATAAGGGTCGTAGGATTTCTTGTACTGATTCTTACCATATCTTAGTTTATTTGCTGGACGTCTTCTACCACCACTCCTTCTTGCACGCTTTCTGTTAGAGTAATATCCCCCAGCAGAAGTTGCACGAGTTCTGTCCGCCGTGCTGTCCCCAGTAACACTGTCACCAAATCTTCTACTGTCATCTTCTCCTAACTCGTAATCACTTCCATATTCTTCTTCCTCTTCCACACCACCCATCTGTCCTGGATATCTTAGCGGCTTGATCTGACGTCGTTTAGGTGAAGAACCAAGGCCAGACAAATCCAGATCATTGTCGTCATCAGATCCATATCTCTCAACAGCAATTGATGGATCAATATACCTTGGACAACAGTCTGAATGTTTACCTGTCTTGTGATCTCCATGTTTATCACAATGAGGACATTCTTCATCATCCTCACCATGTGAATCATAAGGGTCGTAGGATTTCCTGTACTGACTTTTGCCGTATCTTAATTTACTTCCTGGATGTCTTCTGCCACCACTCCTTCTTGCTCGCTTTCTATTGGAGTAGTATCCACCAGCAGATGTTGCGCGAGTTCTATCAGCCGTGCTGTCTCCAGTAACACTGTCACCAAATCTGCTGTCACCATCACCATACTGTAACTCATCATCACTTCCTCGTTCATATTCGTCCATTTTGTCAGCGTGTTTTCGGTAGTGCAGAGGTTTTATCTGACGGTGCTTTGGAGGAGCGAGACCAAGGGCAGACAAATCCAGATCATTGTCTTCATCAGATCCATATCTCTCGACAGCAATTGATGGATCAATATACCTTGGACAACAGTCTGAATGTTTGCCTGTCTTGTGATCTCCATGTTTATCACAATGAGGGCATTCTTCATCATCCTCACCATGTGAATCATAAGGGTCATAGGATTTCCTGTACTGACTTTTACCATATCTTAATTTGGTTTTTGGATGTCTTCTGCCACCACTCCTGCGCACACGCTCTGATCTTATTCTCTCACGGAACCTTCCCGTGTTGTTTTGCATGGACGCCCACGCATCAGATTCATTCAGATTAGTGCTGCCTGACTGGGCATCAAAATCTGCGTACGATTCGTCATCATAGGATTGTCTCTCAGCCCGTTCATTCATGGATGCTCTCGTACGATAGCTTGGTGGTTTGATTGATCTTACTTTAGGACCCAAGCCCCCGAATGATTTCGACAAGAGACTCCCAGTGTCATCTTCAGTCAATTTGTCCCCAGCCTCATCTCCATGGATGTACCGAGGACAACAGTCCGCGTGCTTGTCATCAAGGTCATGGTCACCACAGTGAGGACAGAAGTCAGAGTCGTACTCATCGTGCGAGTACCTGTAAGAAGATTTGTGCTGATGAGCATAACGCAACTGTCCTCCTTTGCGTTGCGCTGATCTTCGTCTTCTGTCATAACTCGCAGAGCGGCTCCTCCGTGAGCGTTGTCGTTCGCTCTGACCTTTATCGAAAGTATGAAATGCAAAGCTGTCGTTCCACTCATCATCACGCCCGCTGATTCCATCTTGAACCTGTGACGTGTCATCCTCAGTCTTGATTGGTCGGAACACTCGATTACTTATCGGTTGTATTTTACGTTTACTCGGAGGTCCGCCGTATCGAGAGCTCGACAAATGCAAGTCCTCGTCCTCACCGTCACGATGTACATGAGGTTCTTCCTGTCCAACATAGCGTGGACAGCAGTCATAGTGTTCATCGTGACTCCAGTGTCCATCACCATGTGCACAGTGTGGACATTCATCATCATCTTCATGGTAGGAGGCTTGGGAGAACTTTGAGCGATTCATTCCAGTTCTCATTTTGCGTCGACTTCGTCTTCGTCCTCCCGGGTGTGCGGCTGAATGTGCACGTCTTCTCTCGTGCATGTTACTGCGTGATGTGGATCTTTCTCTTTCATAGTCATGAGCTGAATGAGGTCTCATACTGCTGCGTTGCTCTGACGACATACCAAAGCTAAGTTTATTGACGTCATGCTTGCCAGTCGTACTACCGTCATGCCTCAAAGGTTCTATTCGTCTCTTAAGGGGAGACAAGCCGCCGAACTGTCTCAACGACTCAATGTTGTCATCACACAAAGGATACTGACCGTCCGTGTTGTATGACAAGAGTTTGTAACGACAGCCGTGATGTGGACAACAATACTTGTGCATGTCATTGTATGTTAAATAACTGTGATGCTCATTGCTTGGTGACAACGGTCGCTTTTGTCCCTTGGCGTGAATCTCTCTCTCTAAATCAGTCAGCAGTCCAACAGGCGACATGACTGACCTCAAATAGTTCTCCGCTTCTTTCTCCTGAACAATTGCCGTCTTTGATGCAAGAGCAGCGAGTTCAGGGTCATCAATTTCTTCCCATTTCTTCAGGTCATCATCGCTTCCATACATTACAGGCGTGTGTCTGCTCCTGGGTCTCGAGGCAAGACTACTGGCTACACGCACGGGTGACATCTGCTGATCATATGATCTCATTCCAGCATCAGACATGGAGATATTCTGTCCAATAGGCGACAGTGACAACTGTAGTGGTGATATGTAGCCCACTGGTCTGTGCACCAGCTGCTGCTTTGCCGGTGTACTAAACACCATTCCTGGATTCTTTGCAGCACTGTGTTTTTTAGACGAATCGTCTTTCTGTTTACCTTTAGATGTTCGGTCAGTATGCTGCTTCTCATCGAAATTGTCTTCAGAAGCATCACTGAACGGCTCCAACTCATTAGCGTTTTTTTCAACATTGCTATTTACATTTGAAGATTGTTCTGGTAGTTGTGCATTACTTTTTTCTTTCAGTTTGTATTCAGACTGTGGTACAACATTATTGGCAGTTCGTTGTTCATCAGTAAGTTGTTGTAGTACACTTCTTTGTACTGGCAATCTCTCGTGTAGTTCTTCTTCTATAGCGTCCTCACTCTGATCAATTGCTTCAGATTCTTCTTCGTCAGAAGTAAGATCTATGTTATCAGAATTTACTTCATTGTTGTATAGTTGATTTCCTTCTCTTTTTGGCATGTCTTCATCCTTCGAGTTTATTGTATTTAATTGTTCAGATTCCGTTTCAAAGTTTTCTTCATCCTGCAACTGCTTTGATTTAGCTTTTGACGACAGACTCTTCTGTCTTTCTGGCACTACTTGAATATTATGTAACTTTCCATCGTCAATCATTGACACTAGAGCCTGGTCATCTGCGGAAACCTTTGGAAGCTTTCTTATGCGCTCAGTCACAGGTTTCTCGGCAGCATCAAAACTGGCCTGAAAATCCGATGAACTACTGCTGCTGTGATCTAATACATACGATCTGTCTTGTAATTTCAGCTGCTTTGAATCCTTTGGTGCTTTGAAAATCTTAGTCTGTTGCTGTCGTTTACCTTTCTGATTTCCAGATTGAGTCTCAGCAAGTTGATCCTCTTTCTTAGTAAGGTTATCCTCGTCAACAGAAGATAATTGATGTTGTGCAGACACTGCATCATCTTCTGTCATCACGTCGCCAGAAGAAACTACTCCTTCCTTGTTTTTGGTACTCTTAGTTTTCTTTCTGGCTGATTGTACATCTTTCACACTGGCATCCAAAACTTCAGAAACATAGTCTATAATTTCCGTATCAATGCCTGTAACAGCTTTCTGCTTCCTTTCTGGGTCTTTTTTCTTCTTTTTCATTGACAATTCTCGTGTTTCTTGTGAAGACGGTGTCATGTCAGTGTCAACAATGTTATCTATATCAGATGCTCTGAAACTTGCATCAGATACTTCTGGAACTAAATCAAAAATTTCTGCATCAATATCTGTAATAATTTCCTGCTTATTTTCAGGAACTCGTTTCTTCTTTTTTTTAGCCAATTCACGTCCTTGTTTCGGAGAAAATTCAAATTCGGCGACATCTGCATCCGGTGCTCTGAAACTAGTATCAGAAACTATGGGAGCCGAGTCTATAATTTCTGCATCAATATCTGTAATAATCTCACTCTTCTTTTCAGGAATTTGTTTCTTCTTTTTCAAATCAAATTCTCGTTTCTGCTTTGGAGAATATTTAATTTCAGGAATGTCTGCTTTAGGTGCTCTGAAACTTGCATCAGAAACTTCAGGAACTAAATTAATCGTTTTGGCTTCAATATCTGTAATAGTTTCCTGCTTCTTGTCAGACTCTCGCTTCTTCTTCTTCGCATCCAATTCTCGTCCTCGTTTTGGTGAAACTTTTATTTCAACGATGTTATCGGTATCAGGCGCTATAAAACTTGTATCAGAAACTTCTGAAACTGAATCTATAATTTCTGTCTCTGTAATAACCTGCTGCTTCCTGTCAGCATCTGCTTTCTTCCTTTTTGCAGCTGATTCTCGATCCCTTTTGAAAGATTTCGTTTTAGTTTCGATAACATTATCTGCACTAGGCTGTGTTGCTGATGCAGCTTCCGAAGCCATAGTTTCAAGTTCATCTTGTATCTCGCTACAAACTGTTTCAGACAATTGCATAGTGTCATCAGTAATCCTCTGTAAAGGTCTTTCTTGTTCTTCTCTTGCAACATTCTCGCCAGCTTCGTCTTCATGCTTACTTGTTTCTGGAACAGTTTGCTTTTTCTGTTTACCAGAGCCCTTCACATTCTTCTTGACAGTGACACTAGGAGCTGTCAGATCATGTTCACGTGCTACACCAACGTCTGCCTCAGTAACAGCTTGTGATACACCAGATATTTCTCTATCACTTTTACCAGATGACTTCCTACTCCCAGAAGCAGGATTCATTTGGGACATTTTATCATCAACCTCAATAGCTTGTTCTAATTGCCAAGTTGTATCTACTGCTGCTCTGTCAGTGATCGAGCCTGATGGTGCTGCAAATTCAGCAATCTCACTAACTTCATACACATCTGCAACTTCTGTTTTTGACTTTTTCGATTTCCTTTTGTTTTGTTGTTGTGACACAGAGTCTCTGATCTCAGTGAACTCCTGAACATCAGAAGAGAATTCTATTTTAGCTTGTGGTGCACCAGATATTTCTCTATCACTTTTACTTGATGACTTTTTGTCACTGGAAACAGGATTTGCTGATGACATTTTATCATTCACCTCAATAGCTTGTTCTAATTGCCATGTTGTATCCACAGCTTTTTCATCAGTGACCAATTCTGGAGGTGTTGCAAATTCTTCAGTATCACTAATTTCATACATTTCTGCAGCTTCAGTTTTCGACTTTTTCGATTTCTTTTTCTTTTGTTTATGTGACTCAGAATCTATGGTCTCAGTGAACTGTTGAACATCAGAAGAAAATTCTACTGCATCAAAACCAGTCTCTCGAACACTGTTGTCTGGTATTGTTTCATCAGAAGTTGTGATAGTTCTCATTTTGGAACCTTTCTTTTGAGCCTTTGGCTTGTCCTTGCTATTTTTAGAATGGTCAAAATCTTGGATGCCTTGCTCAAAATCAGTTGACAGAATGTATGGTTCCAGTGCCTGACTCACAGTCATGACGTCACTCTGAACAGCTCCACTAGAAATCTCCGGCTCTACAATGTTGCTTGTCATCTTGTCAAACCTGACATCAGAAACTTCATCCTTTGAAGATATGTCTACTGCAGTGTTTGTGTCTACATCCATTGCACAAGCTGTGTCAATGTCAGTCTCAAAACTTTCTTGCGATACATGTTGATTTTCATCAATTTTTACTGTTTTCACTTTCTTCTTATCTGATTTCACAGGCGACTTTGTATGTTTTTTCAACTTACCTAGTCTCGTAACATCTCGTGTCTCAACACCATCATCAAATTCCACAGTTTCTTTTTCGTCAATATTTTGTGGCAGCTTGGATTGCTCAATCTCTTCATTACCAGTTCTCTGCAGCTCTTGAGGTTCTGTATCAGTCGCTAAGATGTTTGTTATTTGTGTGTTAACATCAACAGTTTCTTCTAGCATATCATCTGCTTTCCCTTTTGATTCGTCTTTACACACATTTAACTGTGTTGATTCTATTTGTAGAATATCTTGTGCTTTTGAACGCCTTCCTTTCTTCATTTTTAACTGTGGTTCAGTTCCAGAAGATTCAAATAATGATTCTTTATCCTGCAAAAGAGGAATTTCTGCTTCAACTTCAGGAATGAGACTGTCGGAATCAACTTTCTGAACAACATCTATTAAATGCTCAACTGAAGCGTTTATTGCTTTGCTTTTCTTCTTTTTCTTCACAGGTGTTGTACTCCTTTCCTCAACTCCTGGATAAATAATTTGTCCACTTGGTGGTTCTCGTTCTATTTCAGATACTGTTACCGTTTGTCCCTGCTCTGAAAACTTGCTAGTATCAGTAAATGGAACAGTAACATCTCTTGCTACTGTGAACATAGGCACTTCTTCGCTAACTAATGGTTCAACTGAATGATCCCCAGGTTTCTCAATATGATAAGTTTTATCTCTGCCTTGTTCTCCTTGCTTAGGATTGTCAACATGTGGGTGTTCCACAGTATCTTCTATGGGATTCTCATCGGCAGTTATTGGATTAGAAACATTTTCAAGCATATTATCTTCTTCCATCCACGCAGAAGGAAGCTTAGCTCTTGGCTGTTTCTTCTTAGTTATATGCTTAACTGGTGTCTGTTTTTCGATTGCTCTCTGAGATTCAAAATCTTCTGCGGCTTCAATCACCATCTGTTCAGTCTCAAAGACTGGCTTAGTAGGAGCATCTGACTTGAAGCTTTCTATGTTACTGGATACTTGGTGCTCTGCTTGAGCGATGTCAATAGATTCAAGTTTCACTTCACCTATCTGTCTGGTTGTTTGCTCAGAAACTTTCTTATGCAATTTGCTCTTTGGCTTTTTCTGACCTGCTACAGTGTTCACTTCAGCATTTGCTACTGTCTCAGTGACAACTAAAACTTCGTCTTCTCTAAAAACATTTAAGTCCTGCTTTGGAACTGATTCAAAATCTGCATCAATACAAGTTTCAAACGATACATTGCCTGCCGATGATATGGTTGGTTTTACACTCCGTGACTGATCTGAAACAGACTGCCTCTGCTTAGCTTTCATCAATTCTCCATCATCATCTGCTTCCCTCACGTCTTTAGCAGTCTCTACTTCAATATTTTTCTCTTTGTCAAGTGTTTTTAGATCAGTATCTTTTAGCTGTTTACTGGTCTTCTTTTTACCCTTACTAGATTTTAGAACAGATTTCTTTGCAGTCTCTTCTGTAGTAACTACAGGTACATCAGATGTAACAGTGTTAAGATGCTCTTTTCGACTTCGCTTTGCTCTTCTATCTTCAGCAAACACAGCAACTTGTTCCACATTATCAGATTTAGATTCTAAGTTGGATGGTTGCTCCATGCTAGCTTCATCTATGTCTGTTTCTTTGCCAGCTACATCAGTTATCACATCTGTCATTAAAGCTGCTCCTTGATGGAAAGATGTTTCCTCTAAGTCATCAACATCTGTCTCCTTTCTCTCTTCAGTAAACGAGTGATAATTAATGATGTTGCTGGATAAGTTTCTTCCATTTACTGATAGATCTTGCATAGATGCCTCGTAATCATCATCTATGGCAGTTTCTCTCGATACATTATGTTGAGTCACTGATCTGTCATGTGAATTTGATTCAGCAAGAGTTTGATCACTGGATGGTAAGACATTTTCACTTTGTCTTCCTTCATCTCCTTCTCTTTTATATGGTTGTTCAAATGTTTGGACATCATATATTGTTTCTGAGGATGCCAGTGGTTCACCAGTCATAGCTTCTTCCCATAAATCCTGATGGACAGTTACACCAATCGGAAACTTTGTCACTGCTCGGGCAACTTTAGAAGTTTTCTTTTTCCCTCCATCTTTGGGTTTCGACAGTAAAGAAGGAATCTCTTTTTCTTCATAAACGACCCTCTTTTCTCGATCGTCTGCCTTCATTCTTTTACTAACGTTTTCAGTTAGCTCAAGACTGACAGGTTTTCCATCAACTGACTTTTGTGTCGTAGGGTAAACTAAGTTAGTTGGTTCACTCGTTTTATTTGCAGTGGTAGGATCATCAGAATGTTGTTTTATTGATCTAGTCGAATCTTTTTGAGGTACAGCCACAGCAGATTTGGAAGATTTCACACTTAGTAAAGGCACATTTATTTCTTGTTGATCCTTTATTGGCAGCTTTTTTTCTGCTGCAGCTTCAAATAATTGCTTACTTTCAACCTCAGCCTTCTGTGCTTCTGTCAATAATTCTTCTGGCTTCTCTTTAGTCTTTTCTGTGGTCAATTCAAGCAAATCCACATCAGTTTCCCTCTCGTTCATTTTCTCTTGCTCACTCTGCTGAAAAGTGCCTTCCCTAGAAATTGGAACAGCATGTTTCTTAACCTTTTCATGCTTTTTCTTTTCAATTTGTTCCTTTGACTTTGTCGCTATTCCTGTCACTACACCCGAAGTAGTAGCCGATTGCACAATTGTAGTACTCTTCCGCAGACTAGTCATTTCTTCTGTTATTTGTTTTGATTTATGAGATGTACTTATACTTTCAGTAACAGGTAATCTCTGCTGTTCCTTTGATGAAGCTTTAGTCTTCATTTGATCTTTTTCAGAAGTAGAGGCCATTGACAGTGAGATATCTGCCAAAGATTTTTGAGAAAGACCTTCAGATTCAGCTACAACACCCACAGGTACAACTCCCACAACTTTATCCTTTGTCTGATATCCATGAACTCTAGTAAACAAAGATCTGGGCAAGTTTAAGGAATCAGACAATGAAAGATTGTTCTTATCATAAGACTCATTATACTTTGGTTTATCCAGACTTTCTATTTCATTTTCAACAGTGTTAGCAGATCTAACGTTTCCAGGTAGATGTGTAGTTTTATCAGTCGAGAGGGGGCTTTCTGTAGGAACCTCCTCGTCGTCAGTTAACATGCTCACGTTGAGATCAGGCTCACGTGACATTTCTTTCGCCTCAGCCATGGGCAATGTTACTGCAACATTTTCTCTGTCAGCCAACAGGCCAGCATTAGGATCTCTCTTTTGTGCTTCTTCTTTTGTCACAGTTTTAAGTAATGTTGATTTGCTCTTCTCATGAACAAATTGATCTCTCACATTAGCAGGCTTTATATTAAAATCAAAAGTTGGACTGACATCCATTGACTTCTCGTCCTCAACTACTGGAATAGATAAATTAAACAGTTCACTGTCCAAAGTCACATCATCATTCATTTCCATATCGTCTGGCATGACGTCATATGATAGATCGTCATCCAACAGAGCTTCCTCGAGGGCATCCGTCTTCACTTCTATCTTACCAAAAGACTTATAAGGTTTGGCATAAGATCCAATCATTTCATACCCTCGAGTTCTTTTACCAGGTATCATGCGTGATTTTGTTTGCCTAAGTGGTTCTTTTGATAAATCACCAAGATTACTCAAGGATTTTCGGCCGGCCCCAAATATTGGCAAGACAGGTTCTCTCCAGTCTATCCGTCGTCTTATTTGGTGAGTGGTTGAAGTAAACTCCAACTCTGGCATGCTGGAGAGTGATAGACAAGAACTGTGCTCATATTTGTAAGTCCTCTCAATGCCTACAGGTTCTGCAGTCATGAAACCAAGACGAGCTGATTCCTTTTCGAAACGGTTGTATGCCTTTGGTACTTCACCAGTGACATGCATCTTGAGCTGCCTCAGGGCGCCTCCTTCGCTCATGAATCCTGAAGGTGATTTAGCGTAGTCTCTCAATGATTGATAACTGTGTATGTCTTCTAGCTTCACGGGTGAGACAGATTCAAGACGGGAAGAATATTCAGGAAGCTGAAGTTCAGCTTCATAATCAGACATCGACTTTGGACGTCGATGTACTTCAGCTGCTCTAGTAGTGTCAACATCAGGCACTGCAGACTTTGCCTGGTTTCCAGAGGTAGGAAGCACAGTATCTGGAAGTTTAGCACTTTTTTCTTTTTTCGTTTTTTTGGAACTGTCTTTGCGATTTCTAATGGTAACAGGAGGACTCTTGTCAAACGAAATGCACATTCGTTCTGCACTTTTGCTGCGAGTCACCGTGAACGATGAGATTTCATTGTCTATATTTGAGACACTGTATCCAAAGAAAGGTCTCGATGGTTCCTCGAGTTGTTCTTTGCTTGGAGTTCCTTTTCTTTCAGCAGCGTGCTCAGATTTCTGTCGAGTTTTAGTGTCTCTGATCCCTGATGCTCCTGCAACAGGATCAGTGGTTTTAATCCTCTTACTTGGAAGCACCTTGGAGGCTTCATAATTAAGGAACCCTTCCACAACTTCAGGGCTAGAAAGAGCCTGATAATCTGCCTGGAAGGGATTATGCTCGGCTCCTTTGGAGAAGAGCAATCGAGCGATCTTTGGAAAGCGATTGGCAGCGGCTAAACTTAAAGCAGTCTGTCCATCATTGTTCATATCATTAAATTCTATGTTGTGTTTTAATAACTCATCAGCAGTCGCATTAAAGAAGTCAATGTCCCTCATTAGCTGAGGTCTGTGTGTATGGAGCACAAGGCAATGCAATGCTGTGTTACCATTTGAATCTTTAATATTTACATCAGCTCCAAACAATTCCAAGAGTGTTGTCACAGTCTCAGCATGTCCTTGCTCTGCTGCAAGATGAAGAGGCGCCTGTTGGACTTCACCACGCCTATGCTCTGTCAAAACATTCACATTCTTCAGATCTACGGAGCACAGCAGTTGCACAATATTAGTCTGTCCAGCTTTCGCAGCAACATGAATTGGCAGAAAGCCATCAGAGTTCTTCAACCATATGTTCGTAGTTGGATTAGCTAGAAGCATCTTGAACATCTGGAAGTGTCCTTGTTTGGCTGCAATATGAAGTGGATTATTTCCTCTGTCATCTGGTAGAGATGAGTCAGCTCCACGTGCTAACAAAAGTCCGGCCAATGCACAGTCACTGTTGAGCACAGCAATATGAAGAGCCATGCAGCCATCGCGATTCTGACAATCAACATCAACACCAGCGTCCAACAAGGACTCCACATTGTCAAGTAATCCATGTCTTGCAGCCACGTGTATGGGACAGTCTCCTGAGCCTTGGTGGATGGACGTCAACTGATCAACGGTGGGATGACTGTCGAGCAAGAACTTCAGAATCTGTGGATCTTTTTGTTCTGATGCCGCAATCAGCGGTGTCTTTCTGCCGGACTCGCTGTCGTGACTCTTGTCTGACTGGTCGAAATCCATTTCAATGTTTGACACTAGCAGACGAGCGATCTTTGAGTCTTGCCTCAGTAAAGAGCGCAGTTGTTTGATGTCACTCTCTTGGATGCTTCTCAGAATGTTTGAGCCATAGCATCGAGAGAAAGCTTTAACAAGAACTTTGGAATGATGACGTGTAATCCATCTCAGCGGTGGTCTGTGGTATATAGCATACGGATAGTTGCGTCTCCGGGCAGCTCTGTGATCACGTGTGGAGCCGGAAGAACGTCGCACTCCTCCAACGGTCATTTTAAATGTCCTCCGGATTTACATTGAGAATAACTCCATCATTGTCATTACGGAATTAAGCGAAATCTATGAAACGGCAAACAGTTCAGTTTTGTCAACGAAACTTTAATTAGGGCGTTTAAATAGTGATTCAAACAACTGTAATTTACAAATGTCCTTTCTCATGGATAGATATTTAAATAAAGTAATAACTCAAATATGAATATGAGCGATATTGTGAAGATTAATATCGAATACCTTTAAAACTCAAAATGAAAACAATAAATAATAGGCCTGTTATATTAAAGCCATTTAGCAGTGTGATACAGG
>Ga0170475_108410890_pt1 | contig 18376 bp, 11 predicted proteins | sample Soicark_Litter_5_FD_111474 | JGI IMG/M metagenome (GOLD analysis project Ga0170475, IMG submission 111474) | Avena fatua rhizosphere microbial communities from Hopland, California, USA. Combined Assembly of 48 SPs
AGCGGTCTTCTGCGGGTAGTTCCATTCCCTCCTCAGGCGCGTCCGCATCCTCAGAAGGAGGCTTTGTGAGAACCAGCCGACGAGTATGGATGGCCGTCGTCATCGCCGCGGCGTCCGTGTCAGCCGCCGCGTGTCCCAATCATGCGGGCGACGGCTCGCCCATACGCGACGAGGCGATGGAAGCGGGTCGCGATGCCCAATCGCTTGGACCGGCCGCCGAGGACTACTTCGCCGACATGGACCGCGGTATGTCGCGGCATCCCGAACAGGTCGCGGCGGCGCTGTCATTTCTTACGCCCACGCAAGCGCAAGACCTGTTCGTCAAGGGACGCAACAAATGGATCGTCTGGTCGGGCGGCAATGATGCGCTGTGGGATTACCTTGCCAACAACAGCGTCGGCGCGCTCGACTTCCTCAAGACGGTCTCGTCGCACCCGAAACTCGGCTACGGCCGAGGCCAGGGAGAGAATGGGCGCTGGAAGTATCTCGGGTTGGTGAACGAACCGTGCTTTGTGGCCGCGAAGGGCCCCGATCCCAACCGTTATGGCCTGTGGCTCGATCAGCGGATCGAGAGCGCGGACTGCAAGCCCGATCCGTTCGCCAACGCGCAGAAGTATCCCGGCGTGAAGGTCGGCGCGCGCGGCAAGAACATTCCGGTCGGGTCGTACTACGGCGAACCCACGGGGGTCGTGGGGTTGCGCCTCTTCCCCAACCCGAAGTTCGACGAGGCTGCGGCGAAGAAATGGGACGCTGAGCGGTACTATACCGACCCCAGCTATTACGAGGACAAGAGCCTGGTGCGCCCCTACCGCGTTGGCATGTCTTGCGGCTTCTGCCACGTCGGACCGAGTCCGATCAATCCGCCGGCCGATCCCGATAACCCGAAGTGGGAGAATCTGACCTCCAATCCGGGCGCGCAATACTTCTGGGTTGATCGCATCTTCTTCTTCCAGAAGAATCCCGCCGACAGCTTCGTGTTTCAGTTGTTCCACACGCAATTGCCCGGGACGCTCGACACCTCGCTCGTCTCGAGCGACAACATCAACAACCCGCGGACAATGAACGCGATTTACGAGCTCGGGGCGCGCTTGAAGCCGGCGCACGCCACCGGCAAAGAGATTCTGCAAGGCGACGAGCTGGTCAACAAGCAGTTTCACCAGTTCCCCGAGACCAACGCGCTGTCGGACCTGTTCGATCCCGCGACGAACGCGGTTTATTCGCCGCGCGTGCTGAAGGACGGTTCGGACTCGGTCGGCGCCCTCGGCGCGCTCAACCGCGTCTACCTCAACATCGGGCTGGCCAGTCAGGAATGGCTGCGCCACTTCATGCCGCTCATCGGATCCACGCAGAAGAGCGGACCGATCACCCCGATTCGCATCAAGGATCTCGAGGAGGTGTCGTCATACTGGAAGGCCAACGAGGCCCAGACGCCGGCGGTTGCGCTGTTCTTCCTCGCGAGCGCGCGGCCCGACTATCTCAAGGACGCACCGGGAGGTGCTCGCTACCTGACCGCAGGCGCGCAGCAGATGGAGCGCGGCAAGGAAGTGTTCGCCGAGCGTTGCGCCCGCTGCCACTCGTCGAAGGTGCCCACTCTGCCCGACTCGGTCACCGGCGGTCAGTGCGCCGGCGGCGGGAACGGTCCGCAGTATCTCGACTGCTGGAAGAAGTATTGGGAGTACAGCAAGCAGGCGGAGTTCAAGACCGCGATGACCGCCATCGTCAAGCAGCCCGACTTTCTCGACGGGAACTTCCTCTCGAGCGAGCGCCGCGTGCCGGTCACGCTGCTCGAGACCAACGCCTGCAGCCCGCTGGCCACCAACGCGATCAAGGACAATATCTGGGACAACTTCTCTTCGTCGACCTACAAGAGCCTGCCCGCCGTCGGCAAGTTCACGGTCTACAATCCGGTCGACGGCACGCCGCAGGAATTCGAGATGCCGGGCGGCGGCCGCGGCTACACGCGTCCGGCGTCGCTCATCAGCCTGTGGTCCACGGCGCCGTATCTGTTGAACAACTCGGTCGGGAAATTCGACTGGCGCGGATCGGTCGAGGGACGCATGGCCTCGTTCGACGACTCGATCAAGCAGATGCTCTGGCCGGAGCGGCGGCGGAAGGACGATCTCCTGCCCAACCTTCCCGGGTACATGCAGCGCACGACGGCGCGCAGCTACATCCACGTCGCGGCCGGCTACCTGCCCGAACATCTGCAGCGCCTCCGCGGATGGCGGCGGTTCTTGCCCGGCGGCGACAAGGGGATCCAGATCGGCCCGATTCCGGCCGGCACTCCGATCGGGCTCCTCTCGAACATGGCGCTGATCTCGGAGGACCGCTCGACTCGGGCCCGCGTCGAGTATCAAGAGCGGCTCATCGGCGTGCTCCTGCAGCTCGCCGAAGATCTGAAGACGCTGCCCGCCGACGCCACCGACGCGCAGGCGCGCGCCAAGTTCGACAACGCCGTCCCCCGTCTAATGGCGCTGAGTAAATGCCCCGACTACGTGGTCAACCGCGGCCACTACTTCGGCACCAGCATGTTCAAGGAAGAGCCCGGACTGAGCGACGCGGACAAGATGGCGCTCATCGAGTTCTTGAAGACCTTCTAGCGCCGCCGCGCGACGCGGCACTCATCCGACGAGGACCGATATGCCGACTGACGACAGGGACAAGCCGTTCGAATACATCGTCGTAGGCTCGGGCGCGGGCGGCGGCACCGTCGCCGCCCGGCTCGCCCAGGAAGGCTGCACCGTGCTGCTGCTCGAGGCCGGCGGCGATCCGCTGGAGCTGAAGGACGAGAATCCCGACGGCACGTCGCGGCTCCCCGATGACTACCACGTGCCCGTCTTCCATGCCTTCTGCTCGGAGAACCCAGCGCTGAAGTGGGATTTCTTCGTCCGGCACTTCTCGTCGGACGAGATTCAGAAGAAGGATCCCAAGTACGTCGAGACCTACGACGGCAACCCTGTCAACGGCATCCTCTACCCGCGGGCCGGCACGCTCGGCGGCTGCACCTCGCATAACGCGATGATCATGGTCTACCCGCACAACGCGGACTGGGACTACATCGCCTACGAGACCGGCGACGCCACCTGGAGCGCCGAACACATGCGCTCCTACTTCGAGCGCCTGGAGGACTGTCATCATCGGCCCGGGCTCAGGGCGCTAGCCGCTGTTGGACCCAATCCGTCGCGACACGGGTTCGATGGCTGGCTCTCCACCGAGATGGCGGCGCCGAAGGTGGCGCTGCACGATCCCGCGCTGGTCGAAGACCTCGTGACATCCACCAAAGCCGCGCTCAAGGAGTTCAAGCAGGAGCACACCAGCTTCTCCCACGACATCCTCGAAGACTTGCACGAGGTCGAGGGGCTGGGCGATCCCAACGACTGGGGTCTCGTGCAGGACAACGCCGTCTGCCTGCGCTATCCGCCGCTGGCGACGCGAAAGCATTCTCGCAACGGCACGCGCGAGCTCGTCCTCGGGATGCGGGACCGCTTCCCCGAGCGGCTGACCATCGAGCTCGACGCGCTGGTCACGCGCGTACTCTTCGACGAGAACCAGCGCGCGATCGGCGTCGAGTACTTGAAGGGGACGCGCCTATACCGCGCCGCGTGCAAGCCGAACACCGCACCCGGCGAGAAGCGCCAGGCGCACGCCTTGCGAGAAGTCATCCTCGCCGGCGGCGCCTTCAACACCCCGCAGCTTCTGATGCTGTCTGGCATCGGGCCGCGCGCCGAGCTCGAGACGCACCACATCCCCGTGCGCGTGGACCTGCCCGGCGTCGGCACCAACCTGCAGGACCGCTACGAGGTCGGCGTCGTCAATCGCATGAAGTTCGAGCACTGGAAGGTGCTCAAGGACGCCACCTTCGGGAGGGGCGACCCGCAGTACCAGATGTGGAAGACGAAGCAGGAAGGCGTCTACATCACCAACGGCGCCATCCTCGCGGCGATCAAGCGCTCCGATCTGACGAGGACGCTGCCGGATCTATTCTGCTTCGCCCTGCTGGCGAACTTCCCGGGCTATTACCCCGGCTACTCGAAGCTGTCGTTACCGCCGGAAGGACTGCGCTACATGACTTGGGCGGTCCTCAAGGCGCACACGAACAATACCGCCGGCACCGTCAGGCTGCGCTCCGCCGATCCGAGAGATCCCCCGGAGATCAATTTTCATTATTTCGACGAGGGGAACGACGCCGAACAGGCCGACCTCGACGCGGTGGTGGCCGGGGTCAAGTTCGTGCGGCGCGTGTCGTCGAAGCTGACCGACATCGTCGAGAAGGAAGAGCTCCCGGGACCGGCCGTGCAGAGCGATGCCGAGTTAAAGGAGTTCGTCCGGACGCACGCCTGGGGGCATCACGCGTCGTGCACCTGTCCGATCGGGCCGCGCCACCGCAACGGCGTGCTCACGTCGGACTTCCGCGTGCACGGAACGCAAGGGCTGCGCGTCGTCGATGCATCGGTGTTTCCGAAGATCCCGGGCTTCTTCATCGTCTCGGCGGTCTACATGATCGCGGAGAAGGCCGCCGACGTCATTCTGGCCGCGCGCAAGCGCGCCTAGAAGCGACGCCGCCTGTCCGGCGCGGCGTCAGCGCGCCGCCGTGCGCTGCACGGTCCAGACCAATCCGGTGAGCGCGATCAGCAGCGACGCGGGCACCACGACCCGCGCGCGGTACCACGACTTGTCGCGGTACCACAGGGCGACCGTCAGGAACGCCACGCCGATCACGCTCAACTGCGCCAGCTCGATCCCGGCGTTGAAGCTCACGAGCGCGGGAAGGAACTCGCCCCGGGGCAATTGCAGATCTTTCAGCACGCCGGCGAAGCCCATCCCGTGCAGCAGTCCGAACGCAAAGACCACCACCGGCCGCCACGGCGTCAGCCGGGCAGTGACGACGTTCTCGATCGCCACATACGCGATCGACGCGGCGATCAGCGGCTCGACGACGCGCGGCGGCAGCGAGACTAGGCCGTACATCGTCAGGCCCAGCGTCAGCGAATGTGCCAGCGTGAACGCCGTCACCTGGATCAGGATCGGCCGCAGCGACGTCGTCAGCAGAAAGATGCCCAGCACGAACAGCACGTGATCGAGCCCCGCCGGCACGATGTGCAGGAATCCGAGCGCCAGGTACTGACGGACGATGCCGAGGTGCGTCGGCGGCATGACGCCGGCGAGCGGCAGTGGACCGGCGGTGTCATCCCCTTCAATCCAGATGGTCCTCGGCGGTCGGCCAGCGGCGAGAAAGACCACAGCGTAGGTGCTGTAGGCCAGGTTGTACTGCCAGGTGACGGCGGTGGCCGCGGACGGCACAGTGCCAGTGGCCGAGATGACCACGAGCGAGGGACGGGTGATGTCAGCCGGCAGGTCGAGGCTCGCGATCGAGACCGCCTCGGCGGATCGCGCGCCGTCGAAGCGGACGTCGATGTGCTGCGCGAGGGCGTTGCGCGCGTGGTCCAGCGCCTGGCGCAGCGCGTCTTGGTCGAGATTGCGGCTCGGCGGAAGCCCCGCTTCCGCCTCGAGCTTGTTGAGCAGCGACAGCGGACCGGTGGTGATCGAGGCCGACCACGTGCGATCGCCATGAATCGTGAGGCGCACTTCGGTCGTCCCGATCTCGTGCGCCGTGGCCGCCGCCGGCGCCAGCAGGCACGTTAACGCAATCATCAGCCGCTTCATCGGCGCGATGCGGTGCCACCCGCGGCACCGCGCCCGGGTGCCTCGAAAGTGAGCGACGCCCAGAAACTCTCCCAGTCGGCGCGCGAAAACCACCACCAGGTTCTGACCATGTGGACCGACTCGATCAGCCAGACGCCGGGGCGCGGCAGCGCGAAGGCGAACCCCCCGCGGCTGTCGCTCCGCGCCGAAAGCCTTGCCGACGGATCGCCGTCGAGCATCGCCATCACGAGCGCGCCGGCGAGCGGCTCGCCGTCATAGAACAGCCGTCCGTGAAACAGTCCCGCCCGGGCGGTGGGATCTGCGTCGGGCACAATCTCGAAGTCGAGGCCGACCGGTCGCGTGACCGCCTCGGACTCGCGGCGGCCCGCGAGCAGGGCTTTCGCGCAGCGCGAGAAGTACTCGCGCCCTGGACTGCCGGATGTGCCGCGCTGATGCCGGATGTCGACGATCCGCTCGAGTCCCTCCAGGCGAAGATAGTCTTCGAACTTGGCGGGCGGCATCTCGATGAACGACGGCCGGCTCCGGTAGACGAGAATCGCCGTGGCGTCACCGTCGGCGCGCAGCCAGCCCGCCGGATCGGCGCCGTCGATGCCCGCGATGGGCTCGTCGCGTCCGGCCTGCCGCACGAAGAAGCGTTCGATGGCGATGTCCGAGCGTCGCACCGCGTCGCCGATGAAGTTCTGCCCCGTGCGCAGCCCAATCGCCACCGTCGTGCCCGGATCGGGATGAAAGCGGGAGGGCACGATCCAGAAATCGTGCGCGTGAAGCGCTGGCGTCGCAGCAAGCGCGGCGACGGCCGCCGCGGCGATCCGACGGGCGACGCTCATCCCTCGGTGAGCCGGTTGCGATACCAGCGGATGGGCGCATTGACGATCGTCACGAGGCCGACGACGAACACGATGCCGAGCAGGACGGCGATGATGATGAGGCTCCAAGGCACTTCCTCGAGTGGGATGATGGAGGTTCGCATCAGCGGCACGATCGAGCGCAGGACGACCCACGGCGCGAAGCTGTTGCAGGGCGCCGTTTCGGCTGCTTCGGCCCAGGGATCGGCGAGGTAGGGGAACGCGGACTTGAACTCCTTGTCGTTGACCGTGGCCCTCGGCCATCCGCCTTCGATGAAGGCGATCTCCTGCAGCACGCAGTCGCCCTGCTGACACGTCAACCCCGCGACGTCGTCGGTCAGCCGCCGGCCGTTGGGGAAGCCGGGCGGGAACTTCGTCGTGTAGACCATGACGTCTGGCACCAGGTCGTACTTCCTCATATTGACGGTGTAGAGGAAGAGCGAGGGCAGCTGGGTGGTGAACGCATTCTGCTTGAGCACGTCGGTCAGCTTCCCGCGGCTCGCCATCTCGCGCATGATTGCGGCGACGTGCTGGTTGGGGGGCAGCGTGTTCAGGAAGTCGAACCGCCCCTGCTGCGTCCGATTCGAGCGGCCGACATGGTCTATCTGCCGGCTGTCCTTCAGCGCCGAACCCCACAGGATGAAGTCCTGCTGGCCCGCGGGGAATGACGATATGGGAATGCCCAGCACCATCGCGATCGTGTTCTTCTTGAAGAAGCGCGGGAAGATGAACGGATCGTCCCTGACGCCCGTGTAGACCTGAATCTGGTCTGGGTTCTTCAGTCCGTCGAACGTCTTCTGCTTGACCGAGGTGTCGTTGTTTAATCGGATCCGAATCGTCACGTCATCCTTGAGGTTCTCCGACGCGGTGATGCTGCCGCCGTAGCGGGCTTTCTCCGACGCATCGTTGAACGTCAGCGGCGTGTGTAGATCCATGTGAATGACGTACTCATAGGGATCGAGCGGGTAAGGGCCGGCGGCGGTCAACGAGCGGCGGATGTCGAAGACGATGATCAGCCGGTCGCCGTCGGGGAAGCAAAACAGATCGGTGATGTTGGCGAACGGCTCGCGCAACACCTGCGGGTCGGCATGGTCGGAGGCGAGCACCGTTCGGCCGAACAGCACGGCCAGGCTTAGACAAACCGAGAGGAGGGCAGCCGTGGCGGACAGCTTCTTGATGCGTGTGCTCCTGGCGTATGACCGGGACGCCTGCCGGACTAACTGGAATGTATCTGTGCCGTCGCGCCATATCCATGCCGCCGGCGAACTCGAATGATGATGAGAGAGTGGCGCATTATTGATATCGCATCCGCGGTTGTCAAGACTCATCTCCGCGAATCGTTCTCCTCTCGCGGGCGGTCTGACGCCGATGGCAGATCTGCATTGACGGGGGGCGTGTCAGGGCTCAGAATGCTGCCTTCTCGCACACGACGGATGTCGATCGTCGCCGCGAGCAGGTAAGTCGACCATGGATCCCGCAATCGAGCTGGCAACGTTGGTGGTGGCTTACCTGTGGCCGTTGAAGGAGCTCGAGCCATCGGCCGAGTGTGTCCGGGACCTGGCGCCGCTCGTGAGCCGTCTCGCCTCCGTGATCGGCAGCGATTACGCGCTGGTCGAACGGCTGCGCAACGTGGCGAGCCGGTCGGAAGACGAGACGTGGGATCTGCACCGCAGTCGTGACGCGGAGCGAGATGCGGGCGCGGAGTTGCGTGAGATTGTCGATAGCCGGCGTGCGAACGCGCGTCTGACGCAGCCGTCGAGCTGGGCGTTGGTGCGCAAAGCGGAGACGCTGTATGAGAGTCTCAAGACCGACGCCGCGCCACAAGACTACGCCCTGCTGAATGAGGGACACCTCGAACGGTTTGGCGACGACGCGGCCGCGTTGTGCCGAGAGGAGTCGCTGGCGCCGCTTCGCTTGAAGGCGCCGGAGAGCGACTCCGAGACGCGCGAGCGCCCCTCGATCTCGCGCGATCGATTCACCGCGTTGGTCGCCTTCAGGCTCCTGCGCCATCGCCGCCTCGCCACGATGGCGCGCCGTCTCGATTTCTGTCCGCTGATCATCCGGCAGATCCGCCGCGCCGATCGCGATGCGACCGACGCGGCACCGCACGAGCCCCTGATCGATCTCCTCGCCGACCACGCCTACCCGACGCGACTGCTGCGGCGATGCGTCAAGGCCCGGGTGCCGCTACCGTTTTCCCTGGCATTCCACCAAGAGCTCGAGGAAATCGAACGGCAGCGGTCCCGGCGTCGGCCGCCATCGCCGGCGCCGGAGCCGCACAGCGGTGCCTCAGCGAACCGAACCTGGACGCTGGCCACCTACCGGGCATTCAGGAGAGATCTGGTCGGACTCTCCCTCTCGGGAGGCGGCATCCGCAGCGCCACGTTCGCGCTCGGCGTCCTGCAAGGCCTTGCGAACAAAGGCTGGCTCACACAGATCGATTACCTGTCGACTGTTTCCGGGGGCGGCTACATCGGTTCCTGGCTCGCCGCCTGGGTCAAGCGGCGCGGGTCGATTGCCTCAGTCGAGACATCGCTTCAGGGCTATCACGGTTGCGCCGAGAATGATGCGCGGACCGACAATCCGGATCCGGGCTCGGAGCACCTGCGGCCGATCCGGCTGCTGCGGGAATTCAGCACCTACCTCGCGCCGCGGAGCGGCGCGTTCAGCACCGACACCTGGACCATCGGATCGATCTGGTTGCGAAACACCGTGCTGAATCTCGTGACCCTGACGCTGTTCCTGATGGCGGCACTCATGATGCCGCGCCTGCTCGGGATCCTCTTCGTCAACGCCAGTCTGCCGATGGCGCTCATCGGCACCGTGGTCAGCCTCGGCGTCGGCGCCGCGCTCGTCGGATTCAATCTGCAGACGTTCGACTACGCGCCTGTGGAGCTGCCGCGCGGGTTCTGGCGGCGATTCGCGCAGTACCTCCTCCCTCGGAGCGATCGATCGGCGCGAGGCGACACCTCGTTCCTCGTGCTCGCGACGATCGTGACGCCGATGATCCTGGCCTCGTTCTTCGCGGTGCGCGCGCTGTGGGTGTATTGGGACCGAACGAGCAGCAGCACACCTGTCTGGTGGTGGACTGCCGCAATCCTTCTCGGTGGGATCGCAATTACCGCACTCGCGAGCCAGACGTTCGTGAACCGCAAAGGGCTGCAAGCCGCACGTGCGGCAGGTTGGCGTGTCTTCGCACGGGCCTTGGTGCGCGCGGCAATCTCGACGGCGTGCGGCGTGATTCCCGCGATGATCGGCGCGACCATCGTCACTGAACTATGGGCGCACGTCTTTCCTGTGCTCTCGGCAGATACGCACCGCGGCACCTGGCTGCTGGTCGCGTTTGGCCCGGTGGCAGTGATCGTCGTGATCTCGACGGTGATCGTTCTGTACTTGGGATTCGAGGGGCTTGGCGCGGCCGACGAGCGCCGCGAGTGGTGGAGCCGCCTGGGCGCATGGCTCAGTATCGTCGGATCGGGCTGGGCCCTCATCACGATCATCACGTATTTCTGCCCCTACCTGATCGCGCGCGGCGGCCTCTATCTCGGCTCCCTCGCGCTGGGATGGGGCACCGTGACGGCGGCCGGCGCGTGGCTGGCGGCAGGCGGAAAATCTAACGGCGTCAATCTACCATTCGATCGCAATGTCATCACTTCTACACTGATCGCGGTCGCGCCTTACCTGTTCATGCTTGGCTTTCTCGTGGCGGTCACCTCGCTCGCGCAAGCCCTTGAGTACTGGCTGCGCGCGCACCTTGCCGCACCAACGGAGGCGGCCGACGCGCAAGTCTCAATCTTGCACCTCACCGACTGGCTGCGTGCGCACATGCCTGGCAGTCCGGCGCAGCTCCCCAGGGCGCCGTTCTCGCTGATGCGCTTCACGGAGACCTATTGGTCGATGATGCGCCCGGACGATTTCAACGCGCCGCTGATCGCATTCGTCCTGCTCCTGCTCGCCTACCTGCTCGCGTGGCGCGTCGACGTCAACGAGTTCTCGATGCACCATTTCTACCGCAATCGTCTGGTGCGCGCCTATCTCGGCGCGTCCCGATCGCGGCGGCACCGGCGCCCCAACGCGTTTACCGGGCTCGACATGGACGATGACATCAAGCTATGGCGTTTCACCGCGGACGATCCCTCGACGCCGGAAGACGCCGCCTCGGACTGCCGGGCGGGATATGACGGACCGTTCCTCGTGATCAACGCCACCCTTAACATGACGGCGGGCGACGAGCTCGCCTATCGTGAACGGAAGGGCCAGTCCTTCTTCTTCACACCGCTCTACTGCGGATTCGATTTCGCCACGAAGCAGACCGTCATTTCGGAAAGCGTCCTCTCGCAGTTCGCCTTGCGCCCGTCGCGACAATTCGGGGCCTCGTCGGGTCCACTGTCCGGAACGAGCTGGACCAGGGACTCGCAAGGTCTCGGCGTGGGAACGGCGGTCGCCATCTCCGGCGCGGCGGCCAATCCCAACGCCGGCTACCACTCCTCGCCCGCGGTGGCATTCCTCCTGACGGTGCTCAACGCCCGCCTCGGATGGTGGATCGGCAATCCGCGCCGGGAATTGTGGGAGCGCGCGTCACCGTTTGTCGGCCTCACCTACCTGTTGTCCGAGTTGTTCGGGTTCTCAGGCACCGAGCGACAGTACGTCAATCTCAGCGACGGCGGGCACTTCGAGAACATGGGCCTCTACGAGCTGGTCAGGAGGCGATGCCGCTACATCATCCTGATTGACTCGGAGCAGGACGACAGGTATTCGTTCAACGGGCTCGCCGGCGCGATTCGAAAGTGCCGCCTCGACTTCGGGGCGGTGATCCGCATCGACGCCGACGCGATTCGCCCTCGCGGCAGCGCTCGGACGAGCTGCACCCATGTCGCCGTTGGCACCATCGCCTACCCAGAAGGCTGCGGCGTGCTCGTCTACGTCAAGGCATCGATGACGGGAGACGAACCGATGGACGTCCAGGAGTACCAACGGGCGCATGAGGAGTTCCCGCACCAGACGACGGCGGATCAGTTCTTCAACGAGAGTCAGTTTGAGAGCTACCGGGCGCTCGGGCAGCACATCGCGGATGGCGCCTTCCCTCGCTGGTCGCCGCAACCGCGCGAGACGTGGGAGGAGACGGCGAAACGGCTCGTCGCGAGCGTCGCGACGAGGGCGGAGAGGGTACCCGGCCATGGCGATTGATTCGAGACTTCAACACGCGGCGCGCTGGATACAAGCCGACGCCAGGCGTACTCGTTCGGCTCTGCGACGGGCATCGCGCTGGATCCGCATCCGCCTCAGACCCGACTCGGCTTTCAAGCAGGCATTGCGGCAGATTTCCGCGCGCGCCCTCGTCCTGTTCGCGCTGGTCGGCGTGGGCGCCTTGGTGGCCTATTCATCGCGGGGCCAACTTCGACCCTATCAGATCGGCAGCAAGGCAATCGAGTACGACAGCCGCGCGGAGCAGGTCCTTGACACGTCACAGCGCACGACGGTGCTCTGGGCCGGACTCGAAGAGGGACGCGGGATCGCTGCCGTCCGCTGCGACGACCCGAAACTGTCCTGCCTTCCGAGCGACGTCCTCGGACCCAAGGACAAGCACGACGTCGACACGGTCAATCGACCGCCCTGCCAGGACACGCAGCTCGCGGTCGCCGACGTGTGGGACGCCTTGGCGATTCTCTGCGTGCGGCGCGTCCGTCCCACTCTTCCGGGCATCGCCCGTCGCCTCGGGCCGTTCGCGCGATTCTTGGTCGAGCCGCTGCCGAGCGGCGACGCGCTCGTCACCGGGCCGCAAGAGGCGCTGTTCCCTGACACTCAAGCCGACGTCTGTCCCGAATCGGCGTGCGCGCCGGTCGACCATGCCGGGGTGGCGCTGGTCGGCACGAATCTACTGCTCTCCGAGCCGCACAGCCAACGCGTGACCGCATTTTCTTTCGCGCCCCAGCGCGCGCCGGCGGCGGTATCGCGGCGCGTGGCTTACGGCGCGCCGGCGAATCAGACAGTCCACGATCTGGCGCCGCTCGATGGTTCCCGATTCGTGATGACGACCTCGGAACGATCCGGCGGTACGGCAGGGTCAGTGTCGGCGGCGCTGCAAATAGTGGCCACCGACGGCGCCGCGATCGAGAAGCTTCCGCTCGATGATTTCGGCGTTCCATTGGGCGTCGGATATTCGCCGCGGCCGCGGGGCGCCCGCTACTATGTCGCCGACGTGTCGGGCAACACGCTGCGCTGGTCGTACCTCGACGTGATCGACAAAAAGGCGGACCCGCCGCGCGCGTTCTGGACGGTGCAGCTGGACGAGCCGCCGCCGCGGCTGCTCCATATGGTTACCGCGACGGCACCCGGGATCGGCGAGGTCGTCTTTGCCGGAGGACCCGACGGCCTGTACATCTTTCAACCGGACGAGGGCGTGTTGCTGGCCCGTTACGTTCTCGGCCGGCCGGTGGAAGGCTTGGCGTGGGGTCGGCCTGGCGAGCTGTTCCTGACGGCGGGACGTTACCTCTGCGTCCTGAAAACGCGTACGATCGATGGGCCCCGCGGCTAGCGCCTGACGCGCCAACCGAAAGCTCGTTCCGGTAGCGAGAACCCACCCAGAATAGAACGTATGCAAGGACGCCGCACTCTTGGAGCTGGTGGGAACTCGCTCCGCATGGCTGCGGCGGTGGCCATGGGCATCCCTCCGGCGAAACCGCACGTGGCGGCGGAGGCAGCGGGCACCGCGGTGAGTCCTGGCAGCGACCGGCTCGCATATGCCCTGCGACGCCAATCGCCGCGCGGCGGCCGAGGCGCAGCTGGAGGCACGCTGACCTCGCGCATCACCCAGCCGGCACCAAGGTCATACTGGCCTTGGTGCCGGATCCCATTTACACCAGACTCGCACTGCTTTTCGACCGGACGGTCGAAGCGATTCAGCAGGCCGCCGCGGACCTAGGCTACCAAGTCGACGACGCCTACGTGGCCTGGTAACTCCGATCCTCCTCCGCCAACGACGCGCTGAACGTGCGCGTGAATTGCCAAAAGGATCAGCCTGGAGCCATCCTCTTACACGGCGAGCGGGACGGCTTGGTCGTGCTAATGGTACCCGAGTCACCGACGAGCGGCATTCGAACGCCTGCGTTCGACGTTGCCGTCGCTCGCTGCGGGTATCGGTGGGTCCACCCTTCACCAGCGACCGAAGATCGCCGGTGCATCCATGCTGAGACCGCGACCGAATACGTGCGGCGGGCGGAAGCGAGGGTCCGTCCTAGGTTGAGTCTCAGAAGGGCGAGCCCTGGCGCAGCGTGCGTTTGCAAGTGATCACCAATGGCATTCGATGCACACTTCGTGCTTACCAGCTGGGTTCTTGACCATTCGATGGATCGTAGCGCTTTTCGGCACTCGGCAGGACATCACACCAAGCGTATCGAGCGCGAGCGTTCCGATCTGTTCGTCGCCGAGGTACAACACCGCATGCGCGCGGTTTGATCTCAGTTGGAGAACCCGCAGCGCTGTGCCAGGCCGCAGCTTCGTAACCAGACGCGGGCCGCCAAATACCGAGAAGTCTGAGACACGCGCGAGTCGGCTGAACACCGACGACGCATCGGCCGTCCAAGGACTGACGGCCGCCAGAGCCGAGCCGACCGCGCTCAGAAGAAATACACGTCGCTTCATCCGCGCACTGCTCCTTTCAGGCGAGCACTTAGATAGTGAAATAATTGCGGGTGCCCCCAAGATTTCCATGCGTCGAAAGACTGTCGTCGCCATCTCTTCTCCTGGAAGAACGCGGCGACGAGCAGGGCGCGATCACCGATCATCGTGCCGGTTGGTTTCGGCCGGCTCAGCAACGAGCGCACCTCGCCCTCGTCACCCACCTTTGAGAGCGCCAGTGTTGCATACGCGGCCAACGTAGCATCCACGGTGGCACTCGAGGCGATGCGCGCGATCGCCTTGTCGGCAACCTTCGCGCGATCGCCCAGATCGGAAATGAGCAAGAGCAGCCAATAGCAAGTCCACCAATGCTTGTCGGTAAAGGCGCGCTGTAACGAGGCGGTCGCTTGCTTCGGCAGCCAGTCGAGTGCAGCCATGGTGCCCACGTACCGCTTCGCGCGGACACTCTTCGGTTCGCTGCCTCTGTGCAGGTCCAGAGCGTCAGCCTCGCGAGCGAAGTGGATGCTTCGGAGCAGCAACATGACAGCGTTTTGTCGAGGACTCGATGCGTCCGCTGGAATGACCGTCCGCAGCATCCCAGGCCAGCTCGCGGGTGTCGTGACCTGATAAACAATGCTGCTCGTTTCGATCTCCAAGAACAACCGCAGACCGTCGAAAAGCATTTCCTTCGTGCCGGGGGCGTCGGACACACTGACTTCGAGGGTAGCCGTCTTTACCGGATTGAGCTTGAGGCCGAGCCGTTGCAACTCCCGCGTCACTAGCTCGAGCACCTCGGCACGGCTCGTGGCACTATGTGCCAACAGCAAATACTCGTCGCCACACCGCTGCCAACTGAAACTGGATTTGTCGAGCGCATCGTCAACGGGCGTCAGGTAAAAGCCAGCGAGAAACGTCCAGGCGTCGTCGATCGGACGAAGGCCAGTGCCGCCCAATTGCTGGAGGACCGTTTCACAACATGCCGTGAAGCCTTTTGCCGCGCCGGCCTGCCCCAGCACCTTCCACAGCACGTCTCGCTTGATCGAGGGAAAGAATCCTTGGACATCGGTCCAGACAACCGAACGCACGGAAGTACCTTGATTGGCCAACCACACGCCGGCACCCGCGAGCGCTTCGCTCAGACCCTCACCGCCGGCTGTGAATAGTGGCGGGTTCCGCATTCGCGTATACGGCAGATACACGTAAAAGGCGCCGCCAGTTCCCTCGGATCGGGAGTGGTTCTTCTGGCTGGAAGCGGCGCCGAACATATCGCCCGACCATCCCGGCACCGTCGTGCGAACGGGTGGGAGGTACTCGAAGCCACTCAACCGGTCCGCGTGTAGGACTTGTCTGATGATTTCCGCTTGCGATGCAATCAGTCCATTCAACAGGACGCGCGCACCCAAGGGCAGGACTGAGGTCGTGAACTTGAGCGTGCCCTCTGAGTAAATCGGTAAGGAGTAGCTACCATCTAGCACAATTTCGGACGAGCGCGCGAGAGCGTTGACGAACTCGTCGCTGCGCTCGGCCACGTCTTTGTAGTAAACTGGGTCAGGTATCCAGTCGTCCCACTGGTCATAAGCCAGTGTCGACTCGAGTACGCGCGCCAGGTTATCCGGCGCATAGAACGTCGGCAGAGGAATCGGCGTCATTGGTCAGCCTCCGTGGTGGCTTTCAGCACATCTTTCGGGTCGAACAGCGCGATCCTCGGGAGATTAAGTCCGACAATGGCAGACAAGACGACTGCGATCACAATCGTCACGGCATTCGGTGCGTTGTTCGAAGCGGACCACTGGACGGGCAACAAAACTGCCTCCGCGAGCCCTCGGCTCAAGAGCAGTATCGCCGCCGCCATCGGCCATGCGCTTCGGGCGTCACCGGCGGAGCGTCTGCGCCAGCGATGCCAGAGACCCGCATAGGTGAAGAGCGCGATGAGCGAGGTCAGCCTCCATGCTGCGTCCGTTAGCGCCGCCTCCCCTTCACGGGACGGATAAAAGTTCAGCCACGCGAAATTAAATTTTGTGAGGAGATCCGAAGCACCAGTCTGCGTTCGCCGGAAGAGACCGATGTAAATGGCGCGGATGCTGCCGGCATTCGTCGCCTCATCGAAGGAGGCGGCGAGAATGGTCCGAAACACGTCAGGCTCGGATCGATCAGTCGTGCCGGCCCCGATCAAGGGCAAAGCCACTCCCACAGACCCATGAGCTTTCGCCTGGCGAAGAACCTCGTTAATATGACCCGCTAGTGAGGCTGGCGTAGCCCACGAGTACTGGCCCCCAACATTGGCAGAGGACAACTGTACGGCCAGCGCGAAAATGTGTTGGATTCCGGTGCGGCGGGCGAATTCGAGGTCCGATGGGACGGCATAGTACAGCACATCTCCATAGGGAACTTCGCGATCGATCGGTTCGAGGACTTTGGCAAGCTTCACAGCACCGCGCATATCGGCGCTCACGCCCGCCTGCGCAACCTCATCGCCCGAGACAGCTCCCTCGTAACTAATCCGCCGAGCGTCCTGAATGTCGACGGTTTTCGAAAACATGCGACTGACTGTTTCGGCAAGCCAGTCGATCGTACCTCCAGAGATTTCAGGTGGTATCCCGGCCTGTCGCGGAGGCACCTCGATGATGAATGTATCGCGGAGCGGCGTGCCTGGTGGCCAATCCCGCTCCGCCGTTAAAAACGTCTCAATATTCGTCGCGTAGATGCGTAATGAATTTACACGGGCGAGTTCAACGAGCGAGTTTTGCTCAAGCTCGATGCGATGCGGACTGAGGATGTGCGTCTGATAGAACCATGGGTGCACGTAGGCGCTTACAACCCCCGGCATCAGGCCGAGGAAAACACCCGCCAGGACGTGCCGCCAGGATCTACCCATCTGACGTGCGGCGCGCTGAGGCTTCGTTGCGGGAGCCACGCGCGGAGGGGCAGTCCCCGCCGGAGGAATGGCGCCGGCAAAGCTCATGCGCGACGGATTTTAGCGCATCTCTCATCCGCGTGGAGCGGCCGCGAGGGTGCCAGCCGTAACGATCCGGGATCTCTTAAAAGCTCCGCTCCGCCATCGTCCCGATCCGATCATCGTCGGCGAGGTCCGCGGCGGCGAAGCCTATGACCTGCTCGAGGCCCTGAACACCGGCCATGCCGGGAACCTTTGGACGATCCACGCCAATTCAGCGACCCAGGCGCTGCGCCGCTTCGCGTCGTGTGCCATCCAGAGCGGCGTCGACGTGCCCTACGAGGCCGTTCGCCATCAGATCGCCGCGTGCGTGCAGCTCGTCATTCACCTTGAACGCATACGAGGCGTCCGGAGGGTTGTGGAATTGCTGGATGTGCGTCCAGGGGATGTCTGAAGGGCGGCTGGTCAGCAAGGATTGGGGTACGGCAACGACGGCGCGGAGGAGGAGCGCGTTCTGCGAGAAGCGCGGAGGCCGCGGCCGCGTTGCCGACCCAGGGGTTAGACCGCGGCCGCCATCGTTTGGCTTAATCCGGGCCGCTGGTCAATTAGCGAGAGCTGACAAGCCGAGCCAGCGACCACCAGCCATCGTTCGGAGACGCCTGACGTATCGACCTCGAGTGAAGCGGCTCCCATCCCCATTTCGGGAAGTGCTCGGACGCCTCAAGGCTTCGTTCGCTTCGCTCACCGCTCCGGGCGCGATCCTGTGCTCCGCGGCCTTGACCCTCCCTCCGCGCTTCCCCTGCCGCCGGCGAACTTGCGGTATTTACTCCGAGTTGTGAGAACACTCGACTTTCAACCGGCTCAGGGGCAGGAGGAGTCCCGACGGGCACGTACGCAGTGCTTCCTACCATCGTGGCCAGCTTCGGAAACGTCTCCGCATCGAAGGGGCCATCGAAGACATAGCTGTTCCCGCGACAGCCCTGCTGGTCGAACATCGCGGCGCCTTGCAAGAATCCGCGAGCCACAACCGAAACGCCCAACGCCTTCCGTTGGTGCGTGACAGCCGCTCGTTCGCTACCGAATAGCCTACCGACATTTTGTTCTGCGCGTCCACTACGGTGAGCGGCAACCAATCTGCCACATTTGCTGGTGGGCTCTGGGCTTTCAGAGTTGCGAGGCTAGTCAAGCAAGAGCGACCAAGAGCGCAGACACAGAGTTCCTTTTCATGACTCCATAACTTCTACTGAGGACTGGGAACAGATTCACATTTGCGAGGCGCAGAACCGTGCCGCTAAGCGACGGGGACCAGTGGACAGTACAGTGTGTAATCACCCACTTTGTGCAAGCAAACGGCTCC
>Ga0170475_117964681_pt1 | contig 18352 bp, 20 predicted proteins | sample Soicark_Litter_5_FD_111474 | JGI IMG/M metagenome (GOLD analysis project Ga0170475, IMG submission 111474) | Avena fatua rhizosphere microbial communities from Hopland, California, USA. Combined Assembly of 48 SPs
GGGCCGCCGAGGTGGGGCCGCCGAGGTGGGGCCGCCGAGGTGGGGCCGCCGAGGTGGGGCCGCCGAGGTGCGGCCGCCGAGGTGGGACCAACCTCGGGACCGCCTGCCCACGCTCCCCATCCCGCGCTTACTTGACCTGTAAGGCCGGGCTCGTGGCGACCGAGGTCATCACCGTTTGGGCCGAGTCCGCCGACATGGTCGAGGGCGCAAGCGCCTCGAGCCAGCGCCGCATGCGTCCGGCGTCCGCCGTGCGGGACATCTTGCCCTTGGAATCGAGAAATACCATGATCACGTTGCGCCCCTGGATCATCGCTTGCATGACCAGGCAACGCCCCGCTTCGTTGATAAAGCCCGTCTTCTGCAAACCGATGTTCCAGTCGGGGCTCGCGACCAGGTAGTTGGTGTTTGAAAAGTGCAGCGGGCGTCCGTTGGCCACCACCACGGATTTCGGATCGGTCGAATACTGGCGCAGCAGCGGTTCCTGGTGCGCCACCGCCACCAGTTTGGCCAGGTCGCGCGCGCTCGACACGTTGCGGCTAGACAAGCCGCTCGAATCGACATAATACGTGTCGTTCATGCCCAGTTCGCGCGCCTTGGCGTTCATCGCCTCCACGAAGGCAGGGATGCCGCCCGGGTAGTTGCGCCCAAGTGCCGCGGCCGCACGATTCTCCGAACTCATCAGCGCTACGTGCAGGAGGTTGGCCCGCGTCAGGCGCGTTCCCACGGGCAGGCGTGAACTGGTGAACTTGTGGCGGTCCACGTCGGCCTCGGTGATCGTCAACATCTCGTCCATGTCCTGCCCGGTCTGGACCACGACCAGCCCGGTCATCAACTTGGTGATCGAAGCGATTGGCAGCGAGACGTCGGGGTTCTTTTCAAACAGGACTTCGGAACTGTTCTGGTCAAGCACGAACGCGACGTTCGAGCGTAGTGCGAGCGGGTCGCGCGTGAGATTCAGGCCGGCGACGTCGCCGGCGCTGCGCGGGTCCGACGCCGCACGGCGCACGCTCTGGTAGGTAACCTTGCGCTTGCCGCGCATCATCTCCACGCGGCGCACGATGCGCTGGCCATTGCCGGCGTCTGCGGCATCCTGGCGCCTCGCGCTTTCTCTCTTGACGGCCTTCCTGCGCGTTTTCTTGACCGCCTTGGGTATTTTTTTGACTACCTGGACATCGCCCCCACTTGCGCGCCCCCCCTCCGCCGCGCCGGCCGCATGGGTGGCATCAAACGCGAACACCAAGGAAACGACGGCAGCCAACGCAAGTTTATACATCATAAAATCCTTCAACCTGAACTGATGAGAAACTGGTTGGAGTGTAGCTGAACACAAAGCGAGCGCAAGTAAATTTAACATTCCATGGTCTTTTTTTACCTCGGAACAACAGCAAGGATGTGCCAAGGTGCTTGCAGCATCAGCGACGCGCGCTACTCGACGATGCGAACGAAAGCCGACAAGGGCTCGCGCTCCGTCACCAAGGTGTTTTCAATCTTGTCGGGGTCGGCCCAGCCGAGTGCCATGCCGCATACGATGGCTTCGTTCGCCGGCAGCTTGAGGTGCTCGGCAATGATGCGGTGGTACTGGGTGAAGGCAGCCTGGGGACAGGTATCGAGCCCGCGCCCGCGCGCGGCGACCATCACGTTCTGCAGGAACATGCCATAGTCGAGCCACGAGCCCTGTTCCAGGATGCGGTCGATGGTGAAGATCAGGCCGACCGGAGCATCGAAGAAGCGGTAGTTGCGCGCGTGCTGGGCCGCCATGCCCGCCTTGTCCTCGCGGGTCAGGCCGAGCAGACGGTACAAGTCCCAGCCGACCTTGCGGCGCCGGTCGATGAAGGGCGAAACCCATTCGCGAGGGTAATACGCATACTCCTCGGTATGCTGGCCGGCCAGTTCCGGGTTGGTGTGCACCGCGAGGATTTTCTCCGACAGCGCCTGCCTGGCCCGCCCGGTCAGCACGTATACCTTCCACGGCTGGATGTTGGTGCCCGAAGGCGCGCGCGCGGCGACTTCAAGGATCTTCTCGATGTCCTCCCGCTCCACCGGTTTGTCGAGAAAGGCGCGGATCGAACGGCGCGATGTGATAGCCGCATCCACGGCTTCTTGCTGCTGGCTTGAAATCATTCCCTCTCCTATTTTCTGACGGCAAATGGTGGCGACGATAAGACGGTCACGTTCTATCCAATATTTTGGCCGCTCTTAAATTAATTGCAAATGAAACAAAAAAACGGAATGATAGCTCCCGATGAAATTTCACAACATATATGACCGTTATGGTGCGACGCACCAAAAAACGCTTGACGGATGAAGAAAAGTCCGTAGAATTTACTCTGTTGCGGCGCACAAAAATGCTTCGCCAGTAGTCATGACGATCTGCATCGCCGGTCCACAGCAATATTCCATCACGAAACGTCATTTGGAGAACATTATGTTTGCAATTCCTGAGCAGTTCTCGAACGCCACCAAAGCCAACCTCGAATCGCAATTTACGATCATCGCCTCCCTAACCTCCAAGACCTTCGAGGGCATGGAAAAGCTGGTTGACCTGAACATTTCGGCCGCCAAGGCGACGCTGGAAGATTCGTCGGCCACGGCGCGCCAGCTGCTGTCGGCCAAGGACGCCCACGAATTCTTCTCGGTGTCGGCCGCGAAAGCCCAGCCGACCGCGGAAAAGGCTGTGAGCTACTCGCGTCAACTGGCCTCGATCGCCGCCTGCACCGGCGCCGAGTTTTCCAAGGCAGCCGAAAACCAGATCGTCGAAACCAACCGCAAGGTGATTTCCCTGGTCGACGAAGTAAGCAAGAACGCCCCGGCTGGCTCGGAAACCTTCGTTGCCGCCGTCAAGACCGCGATCAGCAACGCCAACGCCGGCTACGAGCAGTTCAGCAAGACCACCAAGCAGGCGGTCGAAGCAATGGAAACCAACCTGAACGCCGCTGTGTCGCAGTTCTCCGAGGTAACTCGCAAGGCGACTGCCGCCTGAAAACCGATGCATGACCCGCGCCGGTGAGCGGGTCGTCGTAAGACAGAAAGGTCCGGAAACGCATGGTGTTTCCGGACCTTTTGGCTTTGAGTCTGTCAATCCCGGAAGCTGTCATTCCCTTGAGGCCGGCTATGCTGCTTACAGTTCGTCAACACTAGAAGAACACTCAGACCTGCTGAACGGCGGCAAAGCTTTTATTCACCCAGGTACGCGGCGCGTACGCGCGAGTCGTGCAGCATGTCGTCCGCGTTGCCGGTCATCGTGATCGCGCCCGAATCCATGACATAGCCGCGATGCGCCGCCTGCAGCGCCAGCTTGGCGTTCTGCTCCACCAGCAGGATCGTGATACCCTGCTTTGACACATCCCGGATCACTTCGAAGATCTTCTCCACCATGATCGGCGCCAGACCCATCGAAGGCTCATCCAGCAGCAGCAGGGCCGGGTGGCACATCAGGGCGCGCGCCATCGCCAGCATCTGCTGCTCGCCGCCCGACAAGGTGCCGGCCAGCTGCGAGGAACGCTCCTTCAGGCGCGGGAACACGCTGTACCACTGCTCGATGTCGGCGTCGATCCCCGAGCGGTCCTTGCGCGTGTAGGCCCCCATCAGCAGGTTCTCGTGGATCGTCATGCGGGTGAATACGCCCCGCCCTTCCGGCACCATCGCCAGGCGCCGCTCGACCATCCGGAACGATTGCATGCCCTTGAGCGAGCGGCCCAGGTAGGAGATACTGCCTTCGACTTTGCACGGCGGCAGGGTGCCCGTGACGGCCTTCAGGGTCGTCGTCTTGCCCGCGCCGTTGGCGCCGATCAGCGTCACCAGTTCGCCCTTGTTGATCTCCAGGTCGACGCCCTTGACCGCCTTGATGCCGCCATAGGCCACCTTCAGCCCGGCGATCTTCAGAACGTTGTCGCTCATTAGTGAGCACCTCCCAAATACGCCTCGATCACGGCCGGATTCCTCTGGATCTCGGCCGGCAGCCCTTCCGCGATCGGCTTGCCGTATTCGAGCACCGTGATGCGGTCGCACAGGCCCATCATCAGTTTCACGTCGTGTTCGATCAGCAGCACGGTCTTGCCTTCGGCCCTGATCTTGACCAAGAGCTCGCGCAGCTCCAGCTTCTCGGTCGCGTTCATGCCGGCCGCCGGTTCGTCCAACGCCAGCAATTGCGGGTCGGTCGCCAGCGCGCGCGCAATTTCCAGACGGCGCTGGTCGCCATACGACAGAAACTTGGAGGTGCGATGGGCAAACTGTCCAATGCCGACGAAGTCGAGCAATTCCTGCGCGCGGCGGCGGATCGCCGCTTCCTCGGCGCGCGCCGCCTTGTGACGGAAAATCGCGCCGAACACGCCTTGACGCGTACGCACGTGACGCCCCACCATCACGTTCTCGAGCGCGCTCATCTCGCTAAACAGCCGGATGTTCTGGAAGGTGCGCGCGATGCCCGCCTTGGCCACCGCGTGCGGCGCCGAGGGCGAATACGGCTTGCCGGCCAGCTCGAAGGTGCCGCTGTCGGGCTGGTACAAGCCCGTGATAACGTTGAAGAAGGTCGTCTTGCCGGCGCCATTCGGGCCGATCAGGCCGTAGATCTGGCCTTTCATGATCTTGATGCCCACATCGGTCAGCGCCTGCAGGCCGCCGAAACGCTTGTTCACGCCGGAGATATTGAGAAGGATCTGTTCGCTCATGTTCATATCCTCGCGCCCGCCATCAGGCCGGAATCTTTTCCTCTTCTTCGACGGGGGCGACGGCGGCAACGGGTTGGTCTTCCTTGTTCGGCGAGGGCCACAGACCGGCCGGACGGATCAGCATGATCAAGACCAGCGCCAGGCCGTACAGCAGCTGGCGCAGCACTTCCGCTTCGATCGCGACCTCGCCCAGAAGGGCAAGCTGAGCAGGTTCGACGACGTGGCGCAGCACTTCCGGCAACGCCGCGAGCAGTACGCCGCCCAGCACCACGCCCGGAATATGGCCGATACCTCCGAGCACCACCATCGCCAGCACCGCGATCGATTCGGTCAGCGAGAATGATTCCGGCGAGACGAAGCCCTGGAACGCCGCGAACATCGCGCCGGCCACGCCGCCGAACGAGGCACCCATCGAAAACGCAAGCAGCTTGACGTTACGGGTGTTGATGCCCATCGCCTTGGCCGCGATTTCGTCTTCCCGGATCGCGACCCAGGCGCGGCCCAGGCGCGAATGCTGCAGGCGGCTGGTCATGAAGATCGTCGCGATGCACAGGAGCAGGAAAAGGAAGTAGTAGGCATTCACCGAGGGCATCGCGAAGCCGCCGATGTAGACCGTGGCTTTTGACCCTGCCTCGCCGGCGAGCGACACGCCAAAGACGCGGATCGGATCGATCAGGTTGATGCCCTGCGGGCCATTGGTGACGTTGATCGGATCGTTCAGGTTGTTCATGAAGATCCGGATGATCTCGCCGAAGCCGAGCGTGACGATGGCCAGGTAGTCGCCGCGCAATTTCAGCGTCGGCGCGCCGAGCAGCGCGCCGAACAAGGCCGCCGTGAGCGCCGCCAGCGGCACGATGAACCATACCGACAGGTGGATGCCGTTCTGGACGATTTCCGGTCCCATGAGCGCCACCAGCGCCTCGCCCAGCGCCGGCGCATAGTTCACCATCGATTCGAGCAGGGAGGCGAACTGCGGCGAGGCGAACAGGCCGGCCAGGTAGGCGCCGACCGCGAAGAACGCGATATAGCCCAGGTCCAGCAGGCCGGCAAAGCCAACCACGATGTTCAAGCCCAGCGCGAGCATGATGTACAGCAGCGCGATGTCGACGATGCGCACCCATGAATTGCCGAACTGCGAGGCAAAGAACGGAAACACCAGCATCAACGCCAGCACGGCCGCCATCCCGGCGTAGGCTTGGCGCGGCTTGCGCTGGACGTCGAAAGTGAGAAGTGGCATGGTAGCGGTTCCTTTCCCGTTCGGATCAGGCACGGTCGGCCACGCGCTCACCCATGATCCCCGATGGCCGCAGCGTCAGCACGAGGATGAGCACCACGAAGGCGAAGATATCCTGATAATGGCTGCCGAGGAAGCCGCCGGTCAGGTCGCCGATGTAGCCGGCGCCGAGCGCCTCGATGATGCCGAGGATGATCCCGCCGACCATCGCCCCGTAGATGTTGCCGATCCCGCCCAGCACCGCGGCGCAGAACGCCTTCAAGCCCGGCAGGACGCCCATCGTGAAGGTGATCGACGCGTAGTTGGCGCCCCACATCACGCCGGCCACCGCGGCGAGCGCCGCGCCGATGGCGAAGGTGGCGACGATCACGCGGTTCGAATCGACCCCCATCAGCCCGGCGACGCGCGGGTTCTCGGCCACCGCGCGCATCGCGCGGCCCATCCTGGTGCGCTCAACCAGCAGCACCAGGCCGAACATGGCCAACGCGGCGAGCACCAGCAGCAGCACCTGGGTTTGCGAAATCATCGCGCCGGCGATCACGATCGGCTCGGACGAGAGCAGTTGCGGGAACGGCAGCGGGCTCCGGCCCCAGATCATCATGGCGAAAGTTTGCAGGAGGATAGAAACGCCAATCGCGGTGATCAAGGGCGCCAGCCGCGGCGCGTTGCGCAGGCGGCGGTAGGCGATGCGCTCGATCAGCACATTGACCAGCACGGCGACCGGAATGGCGCCGAGGATGGCGATGCCCAGTTCGACGTAGCCGGACAGGCCGGGGACGTAGATGTCGAGCAGTTTGAGGATCGTCAGGCCGACCATGGCGCCGATCATCAGCACGTCGCCGTGGGCAAAGTTAATCAGGTTCAACACCCCGTACACCATCGTGTAGCCGAGAGCGACCAGAGCATACATACTGCCCAGGACCAGTCCGTTGAGGATCTGTTGGACAAAAGTCTCCATCGTTTGCCTGCCTCTATTATTTCGATCTAACAAAAACGGCACCCCGAGATTTCCCGAAGTGCCGCTCCTGGCCTGACGTCGTTGTACAAGCATCGGGACCGGACGCCTGTCCGGCGAACCCCGCGTTACACGTATTTACCGCGGCCGCGCACCGTCTCCCGGCACGGGACGACAGTTGCTACGACAAGAATTTCGAGCGTCGCCATCATAGCTAGGTTTCAGGAAAACTAACATCGAAAAATCAATCGAAGGCAAAATTTGTTCTTATGGATAACAAAATCTTTATAAGACCGCTTCCTCGCGCACGCCGTCCAGCCCTTTCGGCAACGGGAAGATCACGTGCTCTTCAACGCCGTCGAGCGCGCGCACGCTGGCCGCGCCGAGTTCCTTCAAGCGGTCGATCACGGCCTGCACCAGCACTTCCGGCGCCGAGGCGCCGGCGGTCACGCCAACCCGCTTTTTGCCATCGAGCCATTGCGGGTCGATCTCTACCGCACTCTCGACCATATAGGCCGGCGTGCCTTTCTTTTCCGCCACTTCGCGCAGACGGTTCGAGTTCGAGCTGTTCGGGCTGCCGACCACGATCACCACCTCCACCTGCGGCGCCAGGAACTTGACGGCCTCCTGGCGGTTCGTGGTGGCGTAGCAGATGTCGCCCTTTTTCGGCTCGACGATGTTCGGAAAGCGCCTCTTGAGCGCGGCAATGATGCCGGCGGTGTCGTCGACCGACAGTGTGGTCTGCGTCACGTAGGCCACCCGGTCCGGATTGGCAACCCGCAGCGCGGCGACGTCGCCCACGGTCTCGACCAGGTGCATGCCTTCCTCGGCCTGGCCCATCGTGCCCTCCACTTCCGGGTGGCCGTCGTGGCCGATCATGATGATCTCGCAGCCCTGCTTGCGCATCTTGGCGACTTCGGCATGGACCTTGGTTACAAGCGGACAGGTCGCGTCGAAAATCCGCAGCCCGCGCGACTCGGCTTCCTGGCGCACCGCCTTGGGCACGCCATGCGCGGAGAACACCAGCGTGTTACCGGCCGGCACGTCGCCGAGCTCTTCGATAAAGATCGCGCCCTTGTTGCGCAGGTCTTCCACCACGTAGGTGTTGTGCACGATCTCGTGGCGCACGTAGATCGGCGCGCCGAACTGCCGCAGCGCGCGCTCGACGATGTCGATGGCACGGTCCACGCCGGCACAAAAACCGCGCGGCTGGGCTAACAGAATCTCACTTGTCATGGGCATATCCTGGTTACAAAACCGAAATCAGTTTCACCTCGAACTGGAGGGACTGGCCGGCGAGCGGATGGTTGAAATCGAAGATGGCCGCGTCGGCGCGCATTTCGCGCAACACGCCGGCAAAGCGGCCGCCGCCCGGGGCCGCGAAATCGACCAGGTCGCCCACCTCGTAGCCGGCGTCCGGCGCCGAGTTCTCATTGAGCGTCGCGTGCGAGACCGCCTGGATCAGCTCGGGGTTGCGTTCTCCGAAGGCTTCGGCGGCGGACAACTGGAAGACCTGGTGCGTGCCTTCGGCAAGGCCGAGCAGGCGCTGTTCGAGGAAGGGGGCGAGCTGGCCTTGGCCCAGCATCAGGGTCGCGGGAGTTCCGGCAAAGGTAGTGACGATATCAGTACCGTCGGCGCCGGCAAGCCGATAATGCAGTGTCAGGTAAGACGATTCGGTAACGACAGCGGGGGAAGCGTTAGGCATGATTTTTGTTGAAGCAAACAAAGCGGTATTGTAAGCCACCGCTGCCGCTTCCGTCTCCAGCCGCCTCTTTTTTAGCGGAGATAACATGGGGATCAACGACTGGCCGGAACACGACCGCCCGCGCGAACGGCTGGTGCGCCGGGGGCCCGCTGCACTGACGAGTCCGGAGCTGCTGGCAATCTTCCTGCGTGTGGGCGTGCGCGGTAAGAGCGCGGTCGCCCTGGCGCAGGAAATGCTCGACCGTTTCGGCTCGCTGCATCGCCTGCTGCACGCGGATCTCGACGAGTTTTGCGAGGTAGTCGGGCTGGGGCCGGCCAAGTACGCGCAGTTGCAAGCGGCGATGGAACTGGCGCGGCGCGCGGTGGCCGAACAGTTCGCGCGCGAGACCATGTGTTCGCCCGGCGCGGTCAAACGCTATCTGCGTACCCAGTTCGGCCTGCAGCCTTACGAGTCCTTCGTGGTGCTGTTTCTCGACGTGAAGAATCGCCTGATTGACCATCAAGAAATGTTTCGCGGCACCCTTACCCACACCAGCGTCTACCCGCGCGAGGTGGTCAAGGAGGCGCTGCGCCGCAACGCGGCCGGCGTCATGCTGGCGCACAACCACCCGTCCGGCGCGCCCGAGCCAAGCGAGGCGGACCTGCGCCTCACCTGCGCATTGGCCCAGGCGCTGGCCCTGGTCGACGTGCGGGTGCTCGACCATTTTGTTGTGGCCGGCACGCAGGTGCATTCGTTTGCCGAGCATGGGCAGTTGTAGCCCCGGCGCAATCGTTAAATCAAATAACAAAACATGACACAATTTTTTTCCGCAAGTGATTGATTCCGCGATGGTTTTCACGCTATACTCTCACCTTTCCAATTTTGGAACATTTCTAAGGAGTGCGCTATGGCACGTGTCTGCCAAGTTACTGGGAAGGGACCGATGGTTGGCAACAACGTCTCCCACGCCAACAACAAGACGAAACGTCGTTTCCTGCCTAACCTGCAGAACCGCCGCATTTTCGTGGAATCCGAAAACCGCTGGGTCTCCCTGCGTTTGTCCAACGCCGGTCTGCGCGTGATCGACAAGCTCGGCATCGACGCCGTGCTGGCCGACATGCGTGCACGTGGCGAAAAAGTTTAATTAGGGAGCTATCATGGCAAAGACTGGCCGCGACAAAATCAAGCTGGAATCGACCGCAGGTACGGGTCACTTCTACACCACCACCAAGAACAAGCGCACGATGCCGGCGAAGATGGAAATCATCAAGTTCGATCCCAAGGCACGCAAGCACGTCACGTACAAAGAAACCAAGATCAAGTAACACGGTCTGGTTGATAGTTTCGCAAGAAGCCGCCCACTTCGGTGCGCGGCTTTTTTGTTGCCGGTAGCGCCGGCGCAAGAGTGACGGCCTGCTTTTTGCGGGCCATGCGCGACGCACGGTCTCCTGTCCGTACGTCCGAACCGGGATCGGGTTAGCATCTCATCATGACATCCGAGAGCGACATGACCGACAACCCGCCTCCCGCGCCAGCCGAGCTGGGGCCGCTGCCCGCGGCCGAGCGCATCGCGCCGCTCGATGTGCTGCGCGGCTTCGCATTGATCGGCATCTGCGTCGTCAATGTCGAATTCTTCAACCGGCCCGTTTTCGAGTCGGGCGGCGGCATGCAGCCTGGGCTGAAGGGCATGGACTGGCTCGTCTCCTTCATCGTTTCTTATTTTTTTACCGGCAAGTTCTGGACCATCTTCTCGCTGCTGTTCGGCATGGGCTTTGCAGTGATGCTTGCGCGCGCCCAGGCGGCCGGACGCTCCTTCTTTCCCGCCTTCCTGCGCCGCATCGGCGCACTGGCTGTGTTTGGGATGTTGCATCATATTTTCATCTGGGGTGGCGACATCCTGTTCAGCTATGCGGTCGGGTCCGCCTTCCTGCTGCTGACTTTGTATGGAACATGGAAGTGGATGGCGCCGGCCATCGCGCTATTCATCGGGCTGGCGTTCGTTCCGGGCATGGAAAAGTTCGCAGACGGCACGGCGATGGCCCTTTCCTTTGCCGCGTTCGTCGGTTTGTACCTGCGCAACGAGCAGCGCTACCTTGGCATGCCCTTGTTCGCGCTGGTCGCGTTGGCGCCAGGCATCTTGATCACAGCCGCGGCACTGGTGCTGCTGCTTGCTGGTAATCTGAAAGACGCCAAGGAGCTGGGCATGGCTGGCGCCGCGCTGCTGGCGATTTCCCTCGTCACCAAAAGGTTTCACGGCCCTGCGCTGGCGCGCTATTGGCGCGCCGGGGTCGCGATCTACATGCTCACCTTTGCCATGAGCGCGGCCGAGGGCGCGATGCGCTATTTGACGCCCCCGAACACGCCGCAGACAGCGACGGCAAGCGTGGGCGCCGCCACGACAGACTCCACCGGCTCCGCACCTGAAGCAGACCTCGCCCGCGCGGCGATGGCGGCCAAGGAACGAAGGGTGTTGACGGCTGGAACCTATGCCGAAGCGGTCACCATGCGCGCGCGTCAATTCGCCAACCGTGTCGTCGACGAAACCGGCTTTGCCGTGCTCCTCATCGGTGTATTCCTGCTCGGCGCCTGGTTCATTCATTCGGGCGTCATCGCCCACTGCGCAGTTCACCTGCCGCTGTTTCGCAAGCTTGCCCTGTTCGGCATTCCGGCGGGTGTCGGGCTGGGCCTGCTGAGCAGCACGATCGCCACCTCGCGCTTGGCCGGCGTGAACGACGTCGCATTCCAGTTCGCTAATGCCCTGCTCATGCTCGGCAACCTGCCTGCTTCGCTCGGCTACATGGCCCTGGTGATCCTGGCAATGCACAGCGCTTCCCCGCTATCCCGGATACGGCTGCTGGCGCCGTTCGGTCGGATGGCGCTGACCAATTATCTGATGCAATCAATCGTCTGCTCGTCATTCTTTTTCAGCTATGGCCTGAACCAATGGGGGCTCAAGCGCACTTGGCAGATCGCCTTCGCGCTCGCGCTGTGCGCCTTGCAGATTCTGCTCAGTCACTGGTGGCTGGCACGTTTTCACTACGGCCCGGTGGAATGGCTCTGGCGTGCAATCACCTACCTGAAGCTGCCGCCAATGTGGATCGCTCCCGCCGCACGCCTGTCCGCACCCAAGATTTCCAGTTGAGCTCCCTCAAACGCAAGCCCATTTCATAATTAATTTACGGAACGAATGCGTAGTATTGGGAAGATTCTTTTCTAAAGGAAAAACCCATGTTACGCAACTTCGTGACGATAGCGGTTTCGCTCGGCTTGCTCGCCGCCTGCTCCACTCCGTACCGTCCGCCAGTCATGGTAAGGGACAGCACGCCCTTCCCTGGCATCGCCGGCATCATCGGTGAAAACACGCGCCAACCCGTCGATGTGCTTGTCGTGCACGGCATGTGCACCCACACGCCCGCCTGGGCTCCGGGCATCTTCGACACGATCACCGGTGCGATCAAGGCAAATTACCAGGCTCCGGCGGCGGCGTCCCCCACGGTCGCAAGGAATGCGGTGCAGCACGTTTCGCGGACCGAGCAGGCAGCCGGGGGGACGATCCGTTACCACGGATTGGTCTGGTCACCGCTGACGTTCCCCCTGAAACGCCAGCTCGATTACGATAATACCGGCACGCCGAGCGACTGCGCCACCGAGACCGAGTGCAAGCCGACGCGCGCCTACTTCAACGGCCTGCTCAAAGACCGGCTGCTCAACGATTGTCTGTCCGACGCCATGATCTACGAGGGCCGGAGCCATCCCCAGATTCGCCAGGCGATGGTCGACGCGGTGGCGGACATCCTCGAAAACGCCGGAAACGGCAATGGCCCGCTGGTTGTCGTTGCAGAAAGCCTGGGCAGCAAGCTCCTGTTCGATGCCTTGAGCGAAATGCTGCTGCCGGATGCGCCGCCTCACCTTCGGCAACTCGGCCAACACGCCGCGCGCCGGCTCGCCCTCATCTTCATGGCGGGAAACCAGCTACCGATCCTGGGACTGGCCGAACAACAGATCGAAACGCCGCCGTCCGCACCGGTGATGGAAAGCGATGCGTTGCAGCGCTTCCTGGCGCTGCGCAGGGCGCAGGTGAAGCCGCCGTCGGCGGGCGAATTGCAACGGCTGGCCATCGTGGCGTTCACCGACCCGAACGACTTGCTGGCTTACCGGCTACTGCCCTCGCGCTACCAGGCGCCGGACGTGTCGGTGACCGATGTGCTGGTCTCGAACAGCCCAAGCTACCTCGGCCTGATCGAGAACCCGTTTGCCGCCCACCTGAATTACCTCACCAATACCGACGTGGGGCGCCTGATTGCCTGCGGCAGGCCGACCGCGCCTTCCTGCCGGTAACTGGCGCATATTTAAGACGAAAAGCGGCTCCCGCAGGAGCCGCTTTTCAATGGGCACGTCGCGCTACGCGTAGCTGCGCAGGCGGTGCGAAAATTCTTGCAGCGACCTGATGCCCGACGCTTCGGCGCGCACGCACCAGTCTTGCAGCTGCTGCAGCAACTGGTCGCGGGTCGAGTGCGAACGCTCCCAGATCGCGCCCAATTCCACGCGCATCTGGTGCATCGTTTCGAGCGCCTTGCTGTGGCGGAACAACTCCCCCAGCTGTTGTTTCTGCGACAGTTCCAGCTTGCCCGGTTCACGCTGCAGCAGCTTGCGCGAGCTCTTCAGGAAGCGCGACTCCAGTTGCGCCTTGTGCTTCAGCTGCTCGAGCTCCTCGTGGAAGGTTCTGCGCAGCGACTTGGCGTACTTGGCCATCACGTCATAACGGTTGGCGATCACCGATTGCAAGGTGTCGAAGTCGGCCACCGTCTTGCCCTTGGCGAACTTCGGCTCCGGCGCAACCTTCTTCACCTTGGCCAGGCCCGCCATTTCCAGCGCACGGATGTAGCCCCAGCCGAGGTCGATCTCGTACCACTTGCTCGACAGTTTGGCCGACGTGGCGTAGGTGTGGTGGTTGTTGTGCAGCTCCTCGCCGCCGATCAGGATACCGAGCGGGAAGATGTTGGTCGCCGCATCATTGCAGTCGTAGTTGCGGTAGCCCCAGTAGTGGCCGATGCCGTTGATGATGCCGGCCGCGGTAACCGGAATCCACATCATCTGCACGGCCCAGATCGTAATGCCGATCACGCCGAACAGCGCCACGTTGATGAACAGTTGCAGGATGACGCCGGCCCAGCTATAGCGGCTGTACAGATGCCGCTCGATCCAGTCGTTCGGCGTGCCGTGGCCGTACTTGTCCAGGGTTTCCTGGTTCTTGCTTTCAATACGGTACAACTCGGCGCCCTCGAACAGCACCTTGCGGATGCCGCGGGTTTGCGGGCTATGCGGGTCTTCCTCGGTATCGCACTTGGCGTGGTGCTTGCGGTGGATGGCGGCCCACTCCTTGGTGACCTGGCCAGTCGTCAACCACAGCCAGAAACGGAAAAAATGGCTCGGAATCGCATGCAGCTCCAGCGCGCGGTGCGCCTGGTGGCGGTGCAGGTAGATGGTGACGCTTGCGATGGTAATATGGGTAACGATCAGCGTGTACAGTACGACTTCCCAACCGTTAAGGCCGACAATACCTGTCGACAGGAAATCGAGCACGGTATGCAAGGTGTTGTTGCTAAACAAATTCATTCCTCCAGGTTTGGGTGTCCATTCTGCCCACGCCGCCTATTCTTTTCTGCAAAGCGGTCTCAACTCACACATTCTACGCGTCTTTAATGACGTGCGGAACGCCACAGCGCATTCAATCAGGGACGTTTTGAGGAATTCGCGGCAGAACTGACGTGAGATGTGCGTCAAGCAGCTTCGCATGGTGGACAGGATGACCAAGTTTGATTTCGCCAGACCGCACGAGCCCGTAAATCTTCTTGTTCACGTCCGAGATCACGCCACCTTGCCCATTCTCCGGGTCGGCGATCCAGAAACCCAGCTCCAGGTCGTAACCTTCGGACGCGAAGCCGTTCAACAGGGCGCCGGGGGCGGGTTCATCCAGCACCCGCGGCACACCCTTCGCCTGCGCCTCGAGCAGCGGCATAATGCGGGCCAGGTCGCTGTCATAGGACACTATCACGCGGGTGGCGACGCGCGCATTGCGGTTCATCGCCGACTGGTTCAATACGACGGCGGTAATGAGCATCTCGTTCGGGAGCAGGGTCTGGGTGCCGTCGAGGCCGCGCAGCACGGTATAGCGGGTGTTAATGCGCGCGATCTTGCCCGAATATTTATCGATGGCGATCGGGTCGCCGATCATCAGGCTGCGCTCGATCAGGATGATGAAACCCGAGACATAATTGCTGGCGATCCCTGCATGCCCAAGCCGAGCCCGACGCCGAGGGCGCCGCCGAACACGGACAGCACGGTGAGGTCGAGCCCAGCGAGCGATAGGCCGAACAGCACCGCGATGAGGATCAGCACCGCGCGGCTCATGCGCGCCATGACCATGCGCAGCGAGCTGTGCATCGACTCCAGGCCCATCAGCCGCTCTTCCAGCGCCGCGCCGGCCCACAGCGCCAGCATCATCAGCACGACGACCGATACGCCGCCTTGCAGGACATCGGCCAGCGACACCTTATGGCGGCCCAGCGGCAGACGCGTCCCCTCCAGGAGGCCGATCACCTCGGGCAGGATGCCCGTGATATGGAGTGCGACGCCAAGCCACACGACGAGCGCGAAGCCCTTCTCGAACTGGAGCATGGCCGAGCTCAGCGGCTGGTGGCGCGCGAACACCCGGCGCAGCAGGTAGATCGCGCCCCGGATAACGGCCAGCGACAGGAACAGCGGCAGCGCCACCCGCAGCAGGTTCACGCTCTGGTAATGCGCGAGCAACTGTTTGGCCAGCGCAAGCAAGCTGACGATGAGAAGCGGCCCCAGCACGCGCCCGAAACCCTCCACGCCGAACTGGAGCACGCCGTGACCCTCGCGCCCGTGCAGCCAGTAGCGATGGATCAGGCGCGCCAGCGACCAGCCCAGGCCGATGCACGCGGTAATGGCAAGAACCTGCCACAGGATGGCAGGGTGACGGATATCGTCGAGCAGCTCGATGAGCAGGTTCGGCAGCGGCATGAAAGGCTTACTCGTCCGGCATGTCAGCGGTCTTGGCCGGTTTCGCCGCCATCGGCCTGCGTTCGAGCACAGCAGCGAAGAAGCCGTCGGTCTGGTGTTTGTGTGGCAACAGCTTGAGGTACTTGTCCATGTCCAGCGCAATCTTCTGCTCGTGCAGCACCTTGCTCATCGGCACCAGCTCGAAGTCGGGATGGGTCGCCAGGAACTGCTCGACAATCATGTCGTTCTCTTCGTTAAGCAGGCTGCAGGTGGCGTACACCATGCGCCCGCCGCTCTTGAGCAGGCGCGCCGCGCCGTCCAGGATCGAGACCTGCTTTTCCTGCATTTCGGCGATGGCGTCGGGTTTCTGGCGCCACTTCACGTCCGGATTGCGGCGCAAGGTGCCCAGGCCGCTGCACGGCGCGTCAACCAGCACGCGGTCGACCTTGCCGGCCAGGCGCTTGATCTTGGCGTCGCGCTCGTGCGCGATCAGCACCGGATGCACGTTCGACAGGCCGCTGCGCGCCAGGCGCGGCTTGAGCTTGGAAAGGCGCTGGTCGGACACGTCGAATGCATACAGGCGGCCGGTGTTGCGCATCATCGCGCCCAGCGCCAGCGTCTTGCCGCCGGCGCCGGCGCAGAAGTCCACCACCATTTCGCCGCGGCGCGCGCCGACGATCTGCGACAGCACCTGGCTGCCCTCGTCCTGCACTTCGATCGCGCCTTCCTTGAACAACGGTAAGTTCTGCAGCGCGGGCTTTTTCTGCACGCGCAAGCCCAGCGGCGCATACGGCATCGGCTCGGCAACGATCGGCGCCTCGGCCAGCTTGGCGATGACCTCGGCGCGGTCGGCCTTGATCGAATTGACGCGCAGGTCGAGCGGCGCCGGCGTGTTCAGCACGGCGGCCAGTTCCAGCGCCTCCTCTTCGCCGAACTGGGCCACGAACTTGTCGTACAGCCAGTGCGGCAAGTTGGCGCGCATCTGCGGCGGCAACAGGCCGCGGTCGATTTCCTTGATACGGGCGAGGAATTGATTCTCTTCCTCGCTCAGGCCGCCGAGCGATTCCGCGCCGACGGCTTCGGCCAGGCCGAGGATCGTCAGGCGGCGCATGACCGGCCCCGCGCCGCCGGCGAAATCGGTGAAAAACGACTTGTTGCGCAGAACGGCGTAAATGGCTTCGGCAATCGCCCCCCGTTCGCGCGAACCGAGGCGAGGATGATCCTTGAAGTAGCGCGACAGGGTAACGTCGGCCGGGGAGGGAAAGCGCAAGATCTCGCGCAGCACTTCTTCAGTACTGCCAAGTATTGCAGGGGGCAATCTCATGAGATTCCTTGTCAAGTGCGGGATGTTTCGGCTGGCGCGCCCTCGCGGACCCGGACGCCGCCATTTTCAACGCTGAGCCTGCCTTCGACGAACAGGCGCACCGCGTAGGGATAGAGCTTGTGCTCCTCGACCAGCACGCGCGCTGCCAGGACGTCCTCGGTGTCGCCGGGCAGGACCGGCACGCGCGCCTGCGCCACGATCGGGCCGTGATCGAGCTCGGCGGTGACAAAGTGCACCGTGACGCCGTGTTCGGCCACCCCGGCATCGAGCGCCTGCCGGTGCGTGCCCAGGCCGGGGAACAGCGGCAGCAACGATGGATGAATATTCAACATCCTGCCGGCATAATGCGCCACGAACGCCGCGCTCAGGATGCGCATGAAACCGGCAAGCACGACCAGATCGGGCGCGAAGCGGTCGATGGTTTCCTGCAGCGCGCTGTCGAATGCCTCGCGGGAGGCAAAGTCCTTGTGCGCGACGACCGCGGTCGGGATACCGCAAGCCTGCGCGAAAGCCAGACCCTGAGCCTCGGGCTTATTGCTGATGACCGCCGCGATCCGCGCCGGCCATTTTTCAGTTTCGGCCGCGCGCACGATTGCTTCCATATTGCTGCCGCGGCCAGAAATGAGGATCACGATGTTTTTCATGGCGCGCATTGTACCGTATCGCCATGCGCCTACCGTGGCGCCTGTCCGGTTGGATCGCGCCGCCCGGCGCTACTAGCGGATGCCAACCGGCTCAACGCCGGCCCCCGAGAATCCTTGCTCGAATGAGTAGAAAACCCGAAATGGGACTTTCTTATCGGCCCAGAATTCGGCCGCGTCGCGGAACACGTCGAGCAGGGTCTCGCGCGCTTCCCTATCGAACTTTTGAGTATTCGGCAATTGCTCGAGCACGACCAGAAATCCGGGCTGCGGACCGGCCTGATGAATAGTCTCGGTCAGACAAGTGCGTAGCGCGTCGAAATTCTTGCTGCAGGGTTTGGGAAATAGGAAGTTTTCGCCGATGCGGGCGCACACCTGCTGCTTGGTTAGCGTATTGGCACAGTGCGCGTACAAGAAGTGCTGCCCCAGACGCTCAGCCTCATCCTGCAGCTCCGCGACCCGGAAAGCGCGAATGGACTGCACCAGATTGGGCGGCACTGTCATCAACAAACTCATTTTTCCCTCAAGTTGACCGGTATATATTGAATCGCCAAGACGTCGCTCACCATCGCGGCGTTCGGCCGCCGCCGCTGTTCTCCCAGTATCGTTTCTACGCGACAATGAACCTTAAGTCGCGTAAGGGTAACGTTTTGTGGTATCCGAAGCAACCCGAATGTGATCTCAACACCGCGATTTGTAAAAAAATGCTGCGCTCCCGGCGGAGGATCGGGCTGCGCTATTGGGCCGCTTGCCATTCTGGCGGCGGGCCACGCTTGGCCGCTCCGCTGTTACAATTTGTTGCTACACAGATTCGTTTTCCA
>Ga0170475_124572042_pt1 | contig 18339 bp, 15 predicted proteins | sample Soicark_Litter_5_FD_111474 | JGI IMG/M metagenome (GOLD analysis project Ga0170475, IMG submission 111474) | Avena fatua rhizosphere microbial communities from Hopland, California, USA. Combined Assembly of 48 SPs
ACCCCAAAAGCTCATTTGACCCCATGGTAAAACGTAGCCCATGAAGGCCGTAATAATCATTAACAATAGAATAACTACGCCGCTAATCCACAAATATTCCCGTGGGTACAGGTAGGAGCCGTAATACAAGCCACGAAAAATATGAACATAAACAACGATAAAAAACATGGAAGCGCCATTAGCGTGAGCATAACGCAATAACCAACCATGGTTAACATCCCGCATAATGTGTTCAACGCTGGCAAAGGCCAAGTCAGCATGAGCCGTATAATGCATGGCAAGCAATACGCCGGTTATAATTTGGATAGCCAAAACCACCAGGGCGTAAATACCGAAATTCCAAAGATAGGTGAAATTCGGCGGTGCGGGGTAAGAAAAACCTGTGTTATAAAGAGCGTTCAAAAGTGGATTTGACTTAACGATTCTCATAGCAAAGGATTAAATTTAGTGTTAATTAGGAAAGCGCCGTGGGTCTATTCGAGAATTCGCCGCGCACGCTTCTGCTGATATGTTGTGGAAAAACGCTTCAACTGACGACTACAGGGGTAGAACGATTTGGTTACGGGACCCAAGGCCATCATAAAGAAAGGCGTCCAATTAATCAAAAGACCGCGGAGTTGCCGACGCAAAAATACATAGGACTTCAATGTGGCCAAAAAAACCGTACCCAACCGCAAATAAAAAAATCGGCGCCGATTAGCCAGTAGTCGATGAGCGATCCGTTGGAAACTAATTCCTACTAATCGGGCCGCCATCACACGCTGTTCTACCGGGTGGGTTTGGGAAAAAAAATCAAATAAATTTTCCAGATCAAAAACGACATTCTTAGATTGGCGGTCCTGTTTCGCCAAGGTAACCACACCACGGAAAAACGCGGCAAAGCGACTCCGGACCACCATTCTACCATGGCCGGAGTTACCAGCCAAAATAGACCGATAAAAACTATCTAAAAGAACAGAAAAACGGCGATTATAGACATCTTTCCGCTGTGAGACGTACGCTCCAGGAGCACCAAATAAAAGATTCAGCTCGGTGCGGTGGAAATAACGAAAACGGCGGTGGGATCGAAAACGTTCGAGATTAAAAACCGCCCGTGGATTGGCTAATCGGCGAAGCAAAAATGATCGCGTCCGGCGCAAACGCAAAAAACGCTGCACAAACATTTGAAAAAAACGGCGTCGCAAGGTTCTCAAATAATTTAACCGTAAACGCCAAAATAGGGTCGCTCCCCCGGAGGATAGAGTTATTAAATCCAAAGGGTGCAATGGTGTATTAGTAGGAAAAAAGGTTTGGCCGTTAATTAAAAAAACCGAACGGCGCAATAATTCTCGCGCCGCCAACGGTGAAGATGCTAAACCAAGGGAAAATAACAATTGGTCCGGCCGATTTCTAAAAAAAGTTGCCGTTGGCTGATAGATAAACGACTTAAACCGCAAACCCGAGTGACGCTTCTGGAGGAAAAAACTTCTAAGACCTAATTCTGTAAAGCCAAAGTATAAGCGAAAACGCTCTTTATTGTGAATAGCGTAAAAATGGGGCGGTATTTTCTTATGGGGGATAAACCTGTTGTCGTCAAGCTTAAGCACCTCGAAACGACCTGCGCGGGCTTGATTCGCAAAATAATAGCGTTTCGGCCGTCGAGTTCGACGGCCGAAAAGAGCGTAGGCTAACCGATCCCTAGCACGAAACGACCGAAAAGTGGTCCCCCAAAAGTCAACTTTGTAGTAGCGGCAAAGATCCTGCTTGGAAACCCTAATAGGCTTAAACAGAACTTTTTTGGTTGCTGATTCTTTCGGTGCACTTATAAATGACATGTCAAGGATTAAAATTTCCTAAATTTTTATTTTCGAGTGGCAAAGGTGGATTTTCTAACGTGGACCGGAGTACGTACGCCAACGGCAGACGACGAAGGAACCGCCGCCATAAGCCGATCGAAGACCGAAGCGGTGGGATAAAAAGACATTTCCCAGCTATTGCTCAAATCCATATGCAATTCCAACTCAGCAATGGTAATTTTGTCCTCGACCAAACGCAGCGTCCCATCACCATAGCGAGCAATAGGCAAAGGCCCGCGCATTAGTCGCGCGGGATTAACCATAAATTTAGCCAAATGGGCCAAATCACGCTGGTGCGGTCCGTAAGCCCAAGGTGATCCAACCGCTGGCACAAAAGGCCACCGGCACCGAATTTGATTTAACGTCTGCTGCAATGAACGCTTTTTAAGCCAATTTGTTTTCTTCGCGGATGGTACAGATAAAATTCCACGCGTGTTTTTTTTCAAACGATCCGCCGCCAAAAAACGATGATAAGCTTTAGTGGGGGGCAAAGGGTTTAGAAAACGAAATAAATAGAGCTTTGCCAACGTATCCAACGGCTTGATAATGACGATTTTTTGGGCTGATTTTTTCTCTTCCCAAAGCAAATTCCTTAGGCCCAAAGCCGTACAAACTTTAAATAACAAAGGCCAACTAGCTTTTTTAAAGGCCTGGGCCTCCGAAGATTTTTTGCATTTCAATAAATCTTGTTGCTGACGCATAAAGTGACGTAGATTTCGCAAACAAAATGCAAGCAGGCCCCAACTAGTCCAAATGGGGGCCTTTTGGAAATTATCCAAAAGCCCTCTCGTGTGGCGCAAACGCATTTTATAGGATGGGCGGCGTCGATAGTTAGGCGGTTGGGGAAAACTCAGGGAATAAGGTGCAAGAATCCGCCGCTCAAGATTAACGCAAAAACGGGTAAAGAGACCTTTAAGGGCAGAAGAGACCAAAGCAGCTCTAGTCGATGGCTGGACGCGGTTCATTTGACGAAGGCAGGGTCGGCAATTTAATAAGACCATACGATCCAATCCAACTAAAGTTTCGCGAGTTATGGGAAAAGACAAGGATCTTATTTTTTTTTCAACGACATCCGCCAAACCCCGCAGACCAAAGAAAGCTTTAGGGAAGGTGGAAAAAGTCCGAACGGTAAGCTGTGAATAACGAGGGCGCTTCGAAGTAATAAGGCTATTTTTTAATAAATAATTGCGCTGAAATAACCATCGCTGGACGAAACGTTCAAATCCAACATGCAAAGCCCGAAAAACCAAACGCCCGTAGAAAAATCGAGCCAACAGGGAATCATCGTTAGCCGGCAATGGATAAAAATTAGCCAAAGCTGAATTCGTATTGGAATCAAAAAACGTGGCCTGGGGAATATTTAATTTAACGGCTTCCCGGATAACGTGGTGATCCACGGCATTAAAAACAAGAACGAAAGAAGGCAAACGGCGAATGGGTTGCAGGTCTTTATTTTTCGAGGTATCCTCGCCAGCTCGGCCGTAGAAACGTTTCAATCCTCGAAAATTAGTTAGGGCGCCCGGTAATTTTCTCGCAGTATAGCGCACAGGCAGATAAGGATTCTCCAATTCCGGCGCGAATTGGGTCAAAAAAAACTCTCCAGGGTTAATAAATAAAACATTGGCGCGACGGTAGGAAATAGCAACTAGCACGGCCAGGGAATAGCGCAAATAACGCAAGGTGGCTGATAGATTAAGAATCTCCATGCCATTTCTCTCCCCGAGAATATAGGGATAGGAACGTGTATCAGTTTCCGTACGGGAATGTCCATAATGGAACCCATGAGCCGTCAAAGCAGCAACCGTAATTCGTAGAAAATCCATAGTATAATTTTTTGACTAGGTAATAAGTTTCTAGAGAGCAAAAAATTCCAGGCGATTCCAATTGTAGGCCGCAAAAGGCCGAAAACTCAACCTATAAGAACCCCCATTAAGATCCAGACGCAGCAACGGCGAAACCAGATGGCGCATTAGCGTTATACGCCCTACGTAAGCCTGATAACGACCGGAACGAACGTAGACCACTGCGGATTCAGTAACTGGGCCTGTATCAAACATTCTTTCAGCAGCAAAAAAATTATACTGAACTTCAGAACCATGGCTTAAACGTCGGTAAGTCTCCTTACCTAAACGCCGCAGCAACAAAAGTAAACCAATACCACGACGATTTTCCATTAAACGACGAGTATCTAAATTTTTTAGCTTAAACCCAGCCTTCTCGGGCCGCTCCAAAAATGGATTATACTTAAGGGCCGCCACATAGCCGCCAGATTGAACAGGTAAAAAGCGAAAATGCCCACGCGTCTTAATGTAATTAATGCGGGCCGCTAACATGTACAAAAACACCAGTTTGAACCTAGGAGCTATCTCTAGGACAAGCAAAGAAAAGTAAAAGTCCAACACCAATGGAATAACTCCGGCAAAAAATAGATTAAAAAAACATTGGTTAAAAAAGTAACACCAATAAACGTAAACCGCACATCGGTTGGTAAAGTAGCCGTCACAGCCACCACAGAAATCTTACCGGCACTAAAAAATAACAAAGCGATCAACCGCAGGTAAAAAAATATTGCCAACACGGAGGCCACAACGACAACTGCGGCCGTATAATAATAACCTGCCTCCACCAATACGTAATAGACGTAGAATTTAATAGCAAAACCTGCCGTGGGCGGGATTCCAGCCAAGGCAAACAAATTTAAAGCCAAAGGCAGGGAAAAAGCTAACCCAACCCCACTTAAATCATTTATGGAATAAATGGGCCGTTTGAAAAGCAAGTGAAAAAGAGCCAAGATTATGAAAAAATTTAGCGTAAGTAAGACATAAACCACAAGATAAAAAATCGTCGCCTGAAAGGCATTTATACCTAAGCCAGCAAACGTTAGCAAAATAAACCCCACGTTAGTGACGGAACTATAGGCAAAAAGCCGTTTAAGGTTAGTCTGCCCTAATCCCCCAATGGAACCAACCACAACAGACAGGAGCCCCAGGGCAATGAAAAAAGTTAAACTATGTGTCATCCACCCACCTGTGGAATATAAAGAACCTCCCTGGGCAAAATCCACGGGGCCCAAACGACCAGCGGCCATGTCGGCCGCGAAAGATGGGAATAACTCACCCAAATAACGGAATAAAGCAACCGGAAAAGCCTCCTGTAGCTCCAACGGAACTAAATTAGGCGAATTACCAATTCCTAGATCCCGAGCTGGAGAAATAACAGCCCAGGGGCCACCAAATACGTAGTACTGAAAGCGCAAAAACATGGCCACTAAGGTAACCTTGGGTAACAAAGAAAAAAATCCCATCACAGCCAATGGTGCACCCTGATAAACGTCCAAAGTCCAAAAATGAACCGGCACCACTCCCAGTTTAACGAAAAGACCAAGCCATAGACATGCCAATGCAATGATCGGTAAATAGTTCAAATCCGAATCCATAGCATAACCAAAAAATAAAGCCAGAGCGTTGAAATTCGTACTGCCTGTATAGCCGTAAAGTAAAGCAATACCAAACAAGATGACCAACGAAGCCAGAACACCTATGATAAAATACTTAACTCCAGCCTCGGCCGAGTATAAAGAATCGGTACGCATAGCGGCCAAAGCATAAAAACTTAGAGCTTGGATTTCTAAGGCCACATAAAACAATAGAAAATCCTGACAGCTGGTCATAATAAACATACCAAGCAAAGCTATCAAAAGCAATACGAAATATTCATAGGCATAAATTCTCTCGGCAACCAAGTACGCCCGCAAAATGATTACGGTCGGAATAAATAAGCCCAAAAGGAGAATTTTTGCCGACAAGGAGAAAAAGTCAAATACATAGCCATCGAACATAAAAAAGGAAATTAACGGCATTCGGTAGCCGCCAAGAACACCGGTAGAAAAATATCCCCAAAAAGAGACCAGATAGACCAATAAAAGGGCAGCCATAAAAATCGTAAAATAGGCAGCAAAATTGACCAAGGCCTTATCTCTTTTGAGAATTTTTTCCACAGACACAGAAGCAACCAACACACCCAACAGGGAGACAAAAATACCAATCTCTGGTGCTAAAGCCGTAGTAAAATCTAGAATTTGCATATTGTATTCTTTGACAAATGTTATCTGTATATTAGTAAATTAAACAAATAAACCCTATTCACTAGAAAATTGGCGCATAGTGGGGTGGAAATACAAACGGTGTTACGGGTAAACTTTGAGAACGAACGTAGGCCGCCACAAAGTCACAGTAATCAAATAGCAACCCCGGCTTAAGGCCCAAGTAAATGACACCAATCGCCAGTACGAGCAACACAAAACTCTCGTCCAAACGAACATCTCTTATCTTGGTTAGAAAAAAACTAACAGGACCACAGCATAAACGATTGTAAAACCAGAAGAAATTAACAGTCATGGCCACACTCGAAAGAAATAAAACGAAGGATAAAAAATAATTAACATTGGCAATGCCCAAAAGAACGGTAATTTCCGAAATAAACCCACTAAACGGCGGTAGACCAACGTTGGCGATGACGAAAAAAAATAAAAGACCGGCAAAAATTGGCATAACGTTGCTTAAACCAGAATAGTAGGCCAAAAGTCGGGTATGGTAACGGTCATAAAGAACTCCAACGCACAGGAAAAGCGCCGAAGAAATTAAACCATGGGAAAACATGGAGTAAATAGCGCCTTGGACCGCTAAATAATCCCCGGCAAACAAGCCCGCTACAGCAAAATTCATGTGAGTTATAGACGAATAAGCGATAATTTTTTTCATATCCAACTGGCAAAGACCAATGAAGGCCGAATAAAGTACGGAAATCACACAAAGAACGAATAGAAAATTCAACGAATAATTTATGCCTTGAGGGAAAAAAGGTAAAAGAAATCGAAGCATGCCGTAACCACCCAGTTTAAGCAGAATACCCGCCAATATAACTGAACCCAACGTCGGGGCCTCCACATGTGCTTCTGGGAACCATAGATGAAAAGGGAACATGGGCACCTTCACCGCAAAACCTATGAAAAAAAGAAAAAATAAAACCGTTTGGCTAAGAAGGGAAAAATGAGGTAAGGCAGTTAATAGTTGGTCATAGTCCAAACCCGGAAAAAAATATAACAGGTAGGCGATGCCCAATAACATCAGCAATGACCCAAAAGCTGTAAATAAAAAAAAAGGAGTAGGCCGCAAAGGTTCGACGGCCCCGTCCACCCCAAATTCCTATAATAAAAAACATAGGAATGAGAATGGCCTCAAACAGAACGTAGAAAACCAGTAGATTTATGGACACAAAAAATTGGATAAGTAAAAAATGCAACACTAGAAATAAATAGATAAATGGGCGATAGTTATCCCGAACCATGGAACGGGAAACAAAAAGAGATAACCCCATGACCAGATCCGTTAGTATAATAAAGACATAGCTTAACTGATCAACAGCCATAGTATGAGTCGACCCCATTAGGAAAGGTTCCACCACACCCAAGATTTCGAAAAACGGCCAGCCGCCTCCTAAAATCTCCGTTGGCGCGATGGGTTTAAGGCTCATGGCCTCCATAATCGCCATAAAAAGCATGACCGCGGCCCCAGTAATAGAAAGAGCCTGAACCCCAACATTGGAGCCTCTATATAAAGTAATGAGTCCCATTATAAATAATGGCATAAGATTATGCAATTGGAGCAGCTGTACGGCATTTTCGCTATACCAAAGGCAACCAAGTGGGGCCCAAACTGCCGTTAGCAACAATGGGGCCATAAGCGGCCAAAAAGTTCTATTCTCATCAATTGTGAAAAAATCCTTTAAAAACTTATGTCTTGTAAACAAGCCAAACATGGTAGTAGTATTTTAATAATAATTAAGATTTTAATGAAAAAGAATCCATAAAAAGATAGCCATCGCCGTTAGAAAAAAGAAAAAGGCATAATGGTATATGTAGCCTGAATGCAATCGTTTGAATAAGCGAACGAACACTGTGGTTAGAAAAATGGACAAGGAAATCAAAATACCATTAACCATGGCGCGTTCGTAAACCTTAAATACGGATTGGTAAAGTCCCAGATACAAACGACGAATTAGAAAATAAATGTAGAAGTGATCAAAATACCACTTTTTATTAAAAAATTGATGAACAGCCCGCAACCCTTTATGGCGCAAAGCCCAATCCCCAAAAGGTCCATTTTTAAAATGGTACAAAGCCATGACAAAAACGAAAGAAAAAATAACTAAAACCGTAGGCAGCAACTTAAAAAAGGTGCCTATGGCATGAACATCCCCCATGGTTGAAACGTTGGCAGAGGCTACGTAAATCGACGAACCCCAGAATTCGTCCGAAAAAAAAATATCCTCAAAAAACCATCCGGCCCCAATACTCATAACGGCCAAAATTATAAGAGGGTAAAGCATTGCCGGCGCCGGTTCATGGGCATGCAAAATCACCTGACGACGGCTGTTAGTCCGAGTCAAAAACACCAAATACAAAAGTCTAGCGGAGTAGGCCGACGTAAAAACAGCAGCCAAAACACCGGCCCAGTAGGCGTAAAAACCAACCCAGGTAGTGGATGACGCCGCAATTTCTAGGATTAAATCCTTGGAATAATAACCAGAGAGAAAGGGTAAACCCATCAGCGAAAAGGATCCTATGACAAATGCCGCATAGGTAAACGGTAGAATTTTCGCCAAACCCCCCATGCGACGTAGGTCCTGCTCGTCAGCCATGGCGTGGATAACGGATCCAGCACCTAAGAAAAGTAGCGCTTTAAAAAACGCATGAGTAAACAGGTGAAACATAGCCGCTGAGTAGGCCGATAATCCCGCGGCCAAAAACATATAACCCAACTGACTACAAGTCGAATAGGCAATGATTTTTTTTATGTCACTTTGAAACAACGCCGTAGAAGCGCCAAACAAAGCCGTAGACGCTCCCAAAATTACAATGATATTTAAAACAAGAGGAGACAATTCCAGAAGAGGCGACGATCGTACCACAAGATATACACCCGCGGTCACCATGGTAGCGGCATGGATAAGAGCGGAAACAGGTGTTGGACCTTCCATGGCGTCGGGCAACCAAGTATGCAAACCCAACTGGGCTGATTTACCCGCCGCAGCTATGACCAGAAAAATACCGATCAAGGTTGGCACCGAAACGGTTCCAAAAAAATTGGTAGTGGTGCCGTCCAATAGGGGAGCCCAGGCAAAAATCGTATGGTAATCAAGGCTATGAAAATAAAAAAACATAAATACCATGGCCATAACAAAACCGAAGTCACCGATTTTATTTATGGCAACGGCCTTCAAAGCCGAACGCGCCGCTTCAACACGCATAAACCAAAAACTAATCAACAAATAAGAGACAAGACCAACACCTTCCCAGCCGATGAAAGCCTGAAGATAATTGTCGGCCGTGACCAGCACTAGCATGAAAAAAACAAACAGAGATAAATAGGACATGAAACGATTGCGGGAAGGATCATGACTCATATACTCCATGGAATAGAGGTGAACTAGCAATGACACCGAAGTAATCACTAAGCACATAACAATAGTGACGGCATCGAACAAAAGTCCCCAATGGACAGTCAGAAACGTTGATCGATCCAATGAGCCAGTTCCCAACACAACCCAGTCCGCCAGCTTTATATTAACAGAACCTATTTCACTACCCAAATGAAACGCAAATAACTTCAGAGATATCAGAAAAGAACAAAAAATTCCGTAAATGGTTACAAGTCCACCATACATAGAATTTATTCGTTTCTGAATAAGAACTTCCAAAACACTAAGGCCAAAAGCAAATAAAAAACCAACCAAAGGGCAGACCAGGATCAGAAGATGATCCCATTTAGCATGGTTATAGTGAAAAAAAGTCTTAATATGGTGAATGGTAGACTGAGCGAAATCAACGAAGTAAGCAAGGCCCAGAGCGTAAAGATAATTATAAAACTCCGTCAAATGGTGAAGCAGGTAAGTAAGCAACATAGCTATGTCATCCATGGCGATTAGATTATAAAAAATTTCTGTTTTACTAATAATGCTAACCCTTTAAGCGGGAAAGGAGAGATGGAGAAATAACGCCGGCCAAGCGATGTAAAACAACCAAAAGAGCCAGCCCAATGGACGATTCCGCGCCGGCAATGGTTAGCACCGTCAAAGCAAATAGCTGGCCCACCAGATCATCCAAATGCAACGAAAGACCAACAAATAAACAATTAACTCCCAAGAGTGCCAACTCAATGGAAATAAGAGTACTGATCAAATTTCGTCTAAGGGCCACCGGGCCAGCGAGACCAATGACAAATAGCAAAAGACCTACAATAAGAATAATGTGGGGTGAAAGCATGGAATAAGTGGAATTAGGTAGTAATCTAATAAAATTCAAATTTTTCTCGTCGTAAGGATAATAAAAACTTAGCAGTTGTTTTGTCCCCCCAAACGCCTGGACAACGATTAGTAGTTTTGTGTGTGGCCCAGGAAGGAATTGAACCTTCATTTCCCGCTTATCAAACGGATACTCTGCCATTAAGTTACAGGGCCACACATAGCCACTAACCGCGCCGGTCGCCCAGAGGGAATTAAATCATTGGACGTAGGCAAAAAATAGAAAACACTAAAAATACTGGGCGGGCAACGGGGATCGAACCCGCGCGGATGGAGTCACAGTCCATTACTCTACCAACTAAGCTATGCCCGCCCAGGCCAATTCAGCGTCACCTATTTTTTTGCCTACACCTTTTTTTTATTTTTTAAATTTAATTAAACGGCTATTTTGGAATGAGATAGGACCCAATCCAAATAATCCGCTGGTTCCACGGCCTTGACCACAATTGGCATAAAGGCGTGGTTAACCCCACACAATTCACTACATTGCCCGTAAAAAACACCGGCTCGCTTAATAAACAATGGAATTTGATTTAAGCGACCAGGCACCGCATCAGTTTTTACGCCCAAAGCAGGAACTGCCCAACTATGCAAAACGTCCGAAGCCGTTAGCATAATACGAATGTGGGTATTAATGGGCAGAACAACTTCGTTATCCACTTCCAAAAGTCGCAAATCGCCCGTCTGAAGTTCACTTTCGTCCAACATATAGCTATCAAAAGCCAACGAAGGGCGATCCAATCCGTTATAGTCCGAATATTGATAGCTCCAGTACCATTGGTAACCAATAACCTTCAGGGTCAAAGCTGGGGCGATCACTTCATCCATAGAATAAAGCAAGGCAAAGGAAGGAACAGCTATGAGAATTAAGACAATGCTAGGTAAAATCGTCCAGACCACTTCCAACACTGTGCCATGCGTAACGTTAATATTACGCAGCACTTCGAAACGCCAGCCCAAGTGGTGAACGGTTTTAGGAAACGTCAATTTGCGGTAGAATACCTGGATAATACTGGCTAGAATAAAGACAACAAAAACCAAAACGACAATTAGAAAAAAAAAGATATAATTATGGAGATTAATAATCCCTTCCATAATCGGAGAAGCCGAATCTTGGAAAAAAATATCCGACGCCTTCATGGAACCAAACGTATATATCTATTTACAAATTATCACTAAAAAAACTTCCAGCATTTTTATCAAACAATTTCTCCGCCGAAAGCGGGCCAGGAATCATTTGGTCCACTAAAACTGAATTGTGGCCAAACCAGCATGGGGCGTTTCTTCTTAACTTCATTAAAAGTTAGAATTTTGCGTCAATCAAGATAAGAAAAAACAATCATTCATAGCTACTATAATAACCTAGTTAGACTAGGGGCTAGCGATCCACTTCGCCAAAGACGATATCCTGGGTACCAATAATAGTAACCACGTCCGCAACCATATGACCGCGGGCCATAAAGTCCAAACCTTGCAGATGCAAAAAACCGGGGGCCTTTATGCGACAGCGGTAGGGCTTATTGCTACCATCGGCAACTACGAAGACGCCAAACTCTCCTTTGGGGGCCTCAACAACCGCGTAAGCTTCCCCGCTTGGTACATTATAACCTTCGCTGTAGAGTTTAAAATGATGGATAAGAGATTCCATAGAAAATTTCATATTCGCCCGAGAAGGTGGTGAAACCTTACGATCGTCCACCTTGACAAATCCAACGGGCATCGCATTTAAACATTGGGTGATTATATATAGACTTTGACGCATCTCCTCAACACGGATTAGGTAGCGATCGTAGCAGTCACCATTTAGGCCAACGGGAACGGAAAAATCCATGGCCGCATAGCAATCGTAGGGCGCCACTTTCCGTAAGTCCCAGGCAAGGCCCGAACCGCGCAACATAACCCCCGTAAACCCATAGTCCAACGCCTGGTTTCGAGTTACGATACCGACATCAACCAGGCGTTCACGCCAAATACGATTATCCGTTAGCAATTCCTCAATTTCATTGATCCGACCTCCAAATTGCTGAACAAAAGCGTAAATGTCATCAAGGAGACCCACTGGCAAATCCTGGGCCACACCCCCCGGACGAAAATAGGCCGCATGCATACGAGCCCCAGACACACGTTCGTAAAATTCCATTAATTTTTCCCGTTCTTCAAAAGCCCACAAAAAGGGCGTTAGGGCCCCAACGTCCAGAGCATGGGTCGTGACGGCCAGCAAATGGTTTAGCAATCGGGTTAGCTCAGAAAAAAGCACGCGAATCATCTGGGCCCGCAAAGGAACTTCGCAACCGAGGATGGATTCGACGGCCAAGGCAAACCCATGTTCCTGGCACATCATGGACACGTAGTCCAGACGGTCAAAGTAAGGAATGGATTGTAAATAGGTTTTATATTCAATCAATTTTTCGGTTCCACGGTGCAAAAGTCCGATATGAGGCTCCGCCCGTTCAATAACTTCCCCATCCAATTCCAAGACCAACCGCAAAACACCGTGAGCGGCGGGGTGCTGGGGTCCAAAATTCATGGTAAAATTTCTTAATTTTTTAAGTTCCGTTAATTCCATGGCATTAATTCATTAATTTGCAAGGGCAGCCATACCATTTTACTTATTGGACTCATCAACCCACGGACTAACAAAGTCAAAATAGCGAAATTCCTGGGTAAGCCGAAGAGGTTCTGACACAATTTTTTTTCTTTCATCATCGTAGCGCACTTCCGTATAACCGCTAAGAGGAAAATCTTTCCGAAGAGGGTAACCTTCAAACCCGTAATCCGTTAAAATACGCCGAAGATCAGGGTGGTTATAGAAAAAAATACCAAACATATCCCAAACCTCGCGCTCTAGCCAAATAGCCGACGGGTAGATTTCATTCACCGATTCAGTCCAATCCTGCTCCAGGGGGGTCTTAACTAAAATTCGGTTATTGTTGACAATACTTAGCAGAGTGTAGGTCAACTCAAAACGTTTCCGATTTCTTGGATAATCAACCGCAAAAACGTCCACAAGTTGACTATACTGAAGCTTTTCATCAAACTTCAGGAAAGTCAGGAAAGCAACGACGTTGGAGGGCGCAACGGTTAGAATCAATTGTTGAGAACTCTGAAGAGCCGTTACTTCAAGGAAACGCCCATAGTGCCTATGCAAATAACTAAGTAAAAGAGAAGAAGCCTTGGTAGACATTTTTTTTTGTTTTTATTTACTAAGTAGAAATGGATAATAACTTCAACTAATCCCAGTCCAAAGCACCTTTAAACCATTCATAGAAAAAACCAAGGTCAGAACTGCCAGAAACAAAAACATGGTCAGCAGTCCAAATAGACCAAGGTGCGCCAAGGTTAAAGCCCACGGAACTAGGAACATCACCTCCAAGTCGAAAATGATGAAAAGAATAGAAACCAAATAAAATTTAACGTCAAAGCTCTGGCGGGCATCGGAAAATGGATCAAAACCGCATTCGTAGGGGGACAATTTCTCCGGTTCCAGCTCCTTCGGCGCCAGGTAATAGGTAAGAAGAAATAGTACGGCGCTGATCAAAAAAGATAGGGCCAGTCCTATTAACACAATCTCATATTCCTTGGAAAATACGTGCAATTCACTCCAGCGTACCATTGTAAAATATAAATGTAAATTTTTTTATTTAAATTCCCAACGTAATAAAAAAACGGCCAACGATTTAGTCTAAATTGACCATGGAAATACCAATGGTCCGCACCCGAATCACGTCTAGCGACGCCCCTTCTGGGTCTGCCGAAGGTCCGCAACGTATTCCATGGCCAAGGTATAAAGGGCGTCCAATCGGTCCTTGTTGGTCTCCAATTCAACATCCTTTACTTTGACCGGTTTTTCCAAAAACGCAAATTCCTCGTCCCTCAAAAAAGGCTGAAGAAAAACCGGATCCGGCTTGCCTCCCCACATCTCGTAAAAAGCCGCCAGGGCCACCGTTCGATCCAAAAGACGGGACAAACTAGCCGTGGTCCGCATCAATTGAAACGTATGCTGAAACTTATAAAACAAAATATCCTTCGAACGAACCGCCGGTACAAGTTCCAATCGCTTCAAAATTTCCAAGCGCAATTCCCGCTGAGTCCCTAGTAATTCCAGTTGGTGAGCGTAGAAACCGTAGACCATAACCGCCGTTCGCAACGAAATACCGTGTATCTGGGTAAAACCCAACCCGTAAAAAGCGATGCGGTTGGTCATGGATTCTTCTAAAACCGAAGCCACCTGCCCGTAGATAAAGACCAAAAAACTCAAAAACGCCAAAATTATAAAAAATTCCTCGTCAATGAGTAGGTAACCGTTACGCAAAAGAAAAGTGCCAACGCTCACCACCGCAAGCCAAATATAAAAAGTATTCGAACGGAGTAATCGCATGATTTAGGCTAAATATTGTTTCAAATAAGACATGGATTTAAAAACTGTAACCACCTAGCAAAAACCCGCTATTGGTCGTTGGTGTATGGGGGATAAATAGGATCCATCCACTGATCCGGATCCGCAAAGTACTCATGCTCGCCGGTCAAAATGTCAAAGTTAACATCCCGGGGTAGACGATCGGTATCATAAAAACCGGGCGGCGCCTTAAGACCCGGCGGCATCATCTCCTCCCGCTGCGGCAGCCAATCCCGTGGCACAGAAGCTACCGTACGATAAGTCATAATTAATCTGTAGTCCTTATCGTTAACCACCGCAGCCTCGGGCACCATTTCATTATCGGCAAAAATGACCTGGGCATTATTTTTAATGGGTAAGACAGCCAACACCTTTAAAACGTGGGACTCAAGGTCAGCCATTTTCTGCAAATCCACCAAATCTAATCCCAATCGCTCCAGGGGTCGATGGGCACTAAGAACAGCCCGACTTTCGCCATGGTAAATGTTACCGACAAGGTTCTGGTGAGTGGTAATGGCCCAGCGCGTTCGAAGGCCTATGTGAAGGCGAGCGACGGCGTAGTACACAAAAAAATAACTCACTCCCAGAAAAAGAGCGAACTGGGAGATTTCCGAAAAAACCAGGTAAATGTCCAACTGTGGCATTGAGGCAGAGGAATGGCGCCGGTGGTTTCACTGGGACCATTCCCGCAGCGACGGGGTCTTAAACAGGTCTAACGGCCGACAACCAGGCGGCGCCGATGCCGTTCACCCAGCAGACGATAAGCGTCCAAGATAAACAGACGTTGTCGATTCAATGCCGCAGATCTTAGAAAGTACAACCGAGACCAATGACCGACCATTACCCTTCCACGACGCATGGAAAAATCTACTAATGCCAGACCAGCTCCCGAGACCGGAACGAAAGGATCTACGCAATTGGGCATAGCGGTCCCTATACATAATGAACTCTTCCGCGGTCATGAAATCATTATTCATCGCAGCGAAGGCCATCTGCAAATCAGCCGCCGAACGGCCCAGTCCATCTTCCAAATCATGAGGTAGCTCAGAGGCCACAAAATAACTATTGGCCTTCACCAAGAAAGGAAGCAGGGGCCCACTTTCCCAAATTTGTCCAAGCGGAAGACGGGCATTCAAAGGGATCAACCCAAAATAATTGGCCTGGAAGCCCGTTAGCCAATGGGTCAAACGTCGTAAACTTAGTTGCAGTGGAGCAATGAATTTAAAGTAGTCCAAAGGGGGAAAGGTTTTCGAAAACTTCGAAGCAGGTGTAAGACTACTACGGAAAAAGGACTGGAAAATTTGTAAGCCTAAACTATGAACGCGCAAACGGACAAAAACTAAAGCCAGCAAACGCCGCAAAAAAGGATAAAGTTTCTGACGCCTGCGGGGAGAAGCTACAGACAAGGCTTCCCAATTGGCCAATAGAACACTAAGTAGAGTTGCCACAAAAGATTCCGTCTTACGGACAGCGCCGGAAACATGAAGACCAAGAGTTGCCAAAACTGTACCAAATCGTGGTTCATAGGTGGACCAGCCGCGGCCCAATGACTGCAAAAATTGCGCCGTTTGACTGCGTTGGGCCAGGGAAAATTTCCAAAAATACTGACGACGTTGGGAAGAAGCCAATGCTAGAAAAAAAGGAACGTTGGAAGAAAAAGATCTCGAATTTCCTAGATTTCCTTCCGTTGAAGGAAAATTGTACGGCTTAGATGTAGTAAAAGCACAATAGTTTGGAAATTTAAGGTGCACCCAGTTCGTCCAAAAAAAACGATAGCGGTAACCCCGTAAGATAGGTTTGCCGACGGTTCGGACCATTTTTTTAATGCGCGAATGCGTACGCCGAGAGCTATAGCCGTTATCGACGCCGTAAATCTCCGACGGCAAACGCTTGGCTTTGACCATCGTTAACAATTTTATCTTGGACTTGCTTTTAATAGTCTTAGGACTTGATTTTAACTTTTTAAGAAAGCGAGTCTGGCGCTGGCGAACGTACAAACGATCCGGTCTTTGGACAAAGGCCTTAAGCCGAATGCGTTCCTTCGGAGAAAAGAGACGACTATCGGGTAAATTGTAACGACCAAAAAGTGGCACTCCATTGCCCAAAATCTTAATTTTGTTTATACGAGGGAGGCGAAAATCAATTAGATTCGAAGACCAAGAACGGCGCATAAAATGACGGCGCAAAGAACCGAAAGCCGTTCGGTACAAAGCCGACGCAGCTGGCGACTGCCCCCGAACCACGTCCACCAATTGCAGGGCCGGATTTCGCTCTTTTTTACCCAGCCGAGCAATATAGCGCCGTTGGCTATCCACATCACGCCGAACCAGTTGTAGATTCAAAAAATTGGGTTCAACCAAAAAACGGCGCAATTTTCGAGCGACAGAACTTTGACCCTCCGACTTTTGCAATTCTGCCAAAGTCCCATAACCTGGGGTAAAAGGCCGTAGCGCCGAACCGGCCGTGGCCGAAAATTCACCCAACTCTACTAGGCCAGCGACGTAGGCCCGCTCATCCAAATCCGCCCACAAACGCGCTGGAATAGAATCCCGAACCGTATCGTAACCATCCACATCAATGTCTTTTTTTAAATTTGAAAAAAGAACACTCTTCTTTTTTAGTTGTTGACCAGGACGAGCGTCGGTCAGTACCCGCGAATTTGGAAATAGAGAACTATTGAAAGAACCAAAAAAATCAAAGCCGTTTGGGCGCATTTTTTCTACCAAGATTGTGTGTACAATAATAAAAAGTAAAAAGTACGAAAATTTTCTAAAAAAAAATATAATCAGCCAACATTTATCTAAACCCCATTGGGTCTGGGTGGATTCGAACCACCATCGCAACCATTATGAGCGGTGTGTTTTGCCAACTAAACTACAGACCTAATCAGGCATTGTAAAAAATAATCCCCTACTAAAAAAGCAGGAAACCTTACAGTTTAATACCCAGCGCGCGCAGCAGAGCTGTCAATGCCCGAAGTACAAAGACATAGATGCCCGCGAAAAAGAAAAATATTCGCAGCACAAAATAAGAATTACGAGGCGGCAAATACTTTGGCAAAACGGGCGCTTTGCCGAGAACCATGGCGTGGTAATGCCGACGGTCTGGCCGATCCAAAAAGGCCATGAAAACTACCGCAAAAAAGGCGAATAGACCAACAAGTGTGATCAAGGACCCAATGGACGCAACCTTATTCCAAAGGTAAAAAGCATCCGGGTAGTCTGGAATACGACGGGGCATACCAGCCAATCCCAGGAAATGCATCGGGAAAAAAGTAACGTTAACCCCAATGAAGGTACTCCAAAAATGCACCTTGGCCAAAAGCTCGTTGTAACGAATATTCAAAAAACGGTCAAGCCAATAGTAGAAACCGGCAAAAAGGGCAAAAACTGCGCCCATGGAAAGGACGTAGTGAAAATGAGCAACGACGTAGTAGGTATCATGCATTGCAATGTCAATGCCGCCATTAGCCAAAACAACACCGGTCAAACCCCCAATGGTAAAAAGCAAAAGAAATCCCACGGCAAATAACAGTGGGGTATTAAAAACCAGAGGACCCCCCCAAAGGGTTGCCATCCAGCTAAAAATCTTAATGCCCGTTGGAACGGCGATGATCATGGTCGCGGCCGTAAAATAAGCCCGCGTATCCACGTCCATACCTACAGTATACATGTGGTGAGCCCAGACAATAAAACCCAAAACACCAATGGAAACCATGGCGTAGACCATTCCCAGATAACCAAATAT
>Ga0170475_127120301_pt1 | contig 18334 bp, 9 predicted proteins | sample Soicark_Litter_5_FD_111474 | JGI IMG/M metagenome (GOLD analysis project Ga0170475, IMG submission 111474) | Avena fatua rhizosphere microbial communities from Hopland, California, USA. Combined Assembly of 48 SPs
ATATCTTGTTTGTCTCTCCTGCTGCCGTCTGTCGCATGGTCCCTGACATTCGACGAGGACATTGCACCCGTCCTCCGCGCCAACTGCATGCCGTGTCATGATGCAGCAACTCACACCAGCGGATTTGTCGCGGCGAGTATTTCAGGAGTGGTCGCGGGCGGAGCCCGCCACGGCCAGGCCGTGAAGCCTGGAGACCCGGGCACCAGCGTCCTAATTAAGATCTTGCGAGGTTCGGTTCAGCCTCGCATGCCGCTCGGGAAAACCCTGCCGGACAGTGAAATCGCGAAGATCGAATCCTGGATTCGCGAAAACGCCGCGGAGATCACGGCTGTACAGCCGAAGCAGCAGAAATGGTGGGCGTTCGAGAAACCGGCAAAGCAGAACCCGCCACCGGTTAGAGACTCCGCATGGCCGAAGAATGACATCGACCGATTCATTCTCGCCAGGCTCGAAGCTGAGGGACTGAAGCCGTCGCCGGAAGCGGACAAACGGACTCTGCTGCGGCGCGTCTTCTTTGATCTGCTTGGAGTACCGCCTTCGTCTGCCGAGATCAAGGCTTTTCTGAAAGACACGACTCCCGACGCTTACTCGCAGCTCGTCGAACGGCTGCTCGCGGATCCGAGATATGGCGAGCGTTGGGGGCGGCACTGGCTGGATCTGGCGCGGTATGCCGATACAAATGGGTATGAAGGCGACCCGGAATGGCCCCATGCCTGGCGGTATCGGGATTACGTGATCGATGCGTTCAATTCGGACAAGCCGTACGACGAGTTTATCCGTGAGCAGATCGCCGGAGATGAGTTCTTCCAGATTGTGAGTGCAGTTCCCGCACCGCCTCCTGAACCTGAGAAAGCAGTGGCGCTGAGTTTTCTAAGACTGGCGCCCTTCAATCGCACTCCTGTCAGTGACGAGAACCGGGATTCGCTGCTGAGCGAGATGACTTCGACGGTTGGATCGGTGTTTCTCGGTATGACGGTCGGATGCGCGAAGTGTCATGACCACAAGTACGACATGATCCCTACGCGCGATTCTTATCGCATGAAGGCGTTCTTCGCAACCGTTCAGATTACGAACACCGGGCGCGCCGGGGGTTACGAACCCGCCGAATTTTACCGGCCTGGCGAGCAGAAATGGGCGGAGGAAAAGCTCGACCTCTATAAGAAGCAGCTGGCCGCTGCTGAGGCCGAGTACAAGCTGTTTCAGCTTCCGCTTGTGGCGAAGCTGAAGACTGGGCGCGCGGGTACCGAAACCGAAAACAAGGACCCAAAGAAGAAGGAAATTACATTCAAAGACGTTGAGCAAATTCTCAACGCAGAGAACAACAATGCTGCAGCGCTCGACGGCAGGAAGGACCAGACGTTTACTCCCGCGGAGATCGCAGGGTACCGCGAGTTTTCTGAGCGGATTGCCCGGCTGAACAAAAAAATCGAACGCGTAACGCCCCTGTGTATGGGATTGCGAAACGCCGACGGACCACCGATGGGTCCGTCGGTGCCAACCACGTATGTACTGGTCAGAGGCGATTACAACACGCTGGGCGAACCCGTAGAACCGGGCTTTCCGAGCGCCATATCGGGCACGTCAGAACCGGCTCAGCTTGAGCTTGACCGCTATAAGATGTTCCCGACTCGCGGGCGTCGGATGACCTTAGCAAACTGGGTTGCGAGCGCCGAAAATCCCCTGACTGCTCGCGTGATAGTGAACCGGATTTGGCAGCACCACTTCGGACACGGGATCGTGGACACGCCAAGCGACTTCGGGAAGAATGGCAGCCGTCCCTCTCACAAGGAATTGCTCGACTGGCTCTCGCTCCGGTTCATCGACGAAAAGTGGAGCATTAAGGCGATGCACCGGCTGATCCTCAATTCAGCTGCATATCGGCAGGATTCAAAGGCGGTGAACGCGAAAGCAGCTCAGGTCGATCCGGAGAACCTGCTCTTGTGGCGGTTCAATCGTCAAAGGCTCGAGGGCGAAGTGGTGCGCGATGCGGTGCTGGTCGTGAGTGGCCGGCTGAATCCCGAGCATGGCGGAGTGCCCGTTTACCCGCCGATGCCTGCAGGTGTGGCCGAGGTTCGGATCCAGGGAGTGGACACCTGGGAGACTTCGGATGAGCCGGAGTCACTGCGTCGCAGCATCTACATCTTTCAGCGTCGCGCACAGTCGCTGCCGCTGCTCGAGACATTTGACGCACCCGTGCCGAATGCGTCGTGTGAGCGACGTCGACATTCTGTTAGTGCATTGCAAGCGCTGTCGATGTACGACGGTGAGTTCGTAAATAAGGAAGCCAGACACTTTGCGGAGCGGATTCGGAAGGAGGCAGGTCCGGATGAGCGTGAGCAGGTCGAGCACGCGTTTGTGCTGGCATTTGGCCGAGCGCCGGAATCGGCTGAGCTGAAAGACGCAGTGACATTCATGCGCTCCGTCGCTGCAAAACAAGACTCACTGGCCGGCCTTTGCAGGGCCCTGCTGAACTCGAACGAGTTCATTTACGTGGATTAGGAGGTGTTTGCCATGAAACTCTCAAGGCGAGACATGCTGTGCCGGTCCTGCAACGGCATCGGAGCAATGGCGCTGGCGGGAATGCTGGCTGATGAGGTGAACGCCGCCGCTTCAGCGGTGAATCCGATGGCGCCTAAGGAACCACACCTGAGGCGAAAAGCGAAGAACTGTATTTTCGTTTTCATGGCCGGCGGCGCAAGCCAGATCGACACCTTCGATTACAAGCCTGCTCTTCAAAAGTATGCAGGCGGACGTCTTCCGAAGCTCCCCGGAGTCTCGGGTGAGATCGAAGGATTTCTTGCCGCTCCGCATCGTACGATTCCAAGTCCGTTCGAGTTCAAACAGTATGGCCAGAGGGGGCGATACATTTCAACGCTCTTTCCGAAAATCGGTGAGTGCGTCGACGATCTGGCGTTCGTCTACGGCATCAAGGTAGATAACAACAACCACGGTCCGGCCACGATGCACGTGACCACGGGATCGCAGTTGCAGGGCAGCCCTTCCGTCGGTTCCTGGGTCACCTACGGCCTAGGCTCGACTAATCAGAACCTGCCGGGCTATGTGGTCATCCAGGACCCGCGCGGATCTCCGGTCAATGGCTCCGTCGTGTGGGGGAACGGGTATCTGCCGGCGTCCTACCAGGGCACGCTGTTTCGCTCCAAAGGATCTCCGATTCTCGATCTCGATCTGCCCTCCGGCGTCACGCGCGAACAGCAGCGCAAGGAGTTCGATTTCATCCAGCGGCTGAACGAGCGCCATCTGGACCAGCGTCCCGGAGCGACCGAACTGGAAGCCCGCATCAGTGCTTACGAGCTCGCATTCCGGATGCAGATGGAGGCGCCGCGTGTTGTCGACATCTCCACGGAATCTGCTGCCACATCACGGCTGTATGGGATCGACAATCCTGCTACCGAGGGCTTCGGACGGCAGTGCCTCCTCGCTCGGCGGCTGGTGGAAGCAGGGGTCCGGTTCACGCTCCTGGTACACGGTGTCGAGATCGGGCGGTACAGCTGGGATGATCACGGCAACATTAAAGAGCGGATGCCGGGGCACGCCGCGGAAGTGGATCAGCCGATCTCGGGATTGTTAAAGGACCTGAAATCTCGCGGGCTGCTGGAAGAGACGCTCGTTGTCTGGGCCTCCGAGATGGGTCGAACGCCTTTTATCAACGATCTGAAATCCGAGAAACCGGGAAGGGACCACAACCAGTACGGCCTTTGTATGTGGATGGCCGGCGGTGATGTGAAGGCGGGCGGCACCGCGGGCGCGACAGATGAGTTCGGGATCCGCGCCCTCGAACACGAGATTCCAATGCGCGATGTGCATGCCACCATCCTCAACCTGCTGGGCCTGGACGACCGCCGCCTCACCTATCTGCATGCGGGCCGGTTCCGAAAGCTGACTGACATCGGCGGATCCGTACTCAAAGAGATCGTTTCGTGAACAGATACCTTCTGGCTTTACTGTTCGCGGGCGCCGCAGCCGCCGATATGTGTCCGCCCGCAGACCTTGTCTGGCGTATGCATTCGGTATCTGAACCTCAGGGCCAGGCACACGGAAACCTGATCGCGTGGGTGGAGTCCTGGAGCGATCCGATGGACGACCGCACATACAGCGCGCTGCGCCTGGCTCGCTCTGACGGCTCAAATGCTCGCGCGCTGACGAACGGGAAACAACGAATCTCCTCGCCCGCATGGTCTACCGACGGCAGCCACCTCGCCTACATATCCGATCCTGGAGGACGTGGCAGATCTATGTCCTCGATATCCGCAGCGGAGTGGAGCACTCCATAGAGACGGGTGTTGCGCCAACGAATCTTGCGTGGTCACCGGACGGGAGAATGATTGCCTATACGGCATACATTACGTCGAAGCCGCAGTGGACTCCGCCAATGCCCGTTCCGCCTGCCGGAGCGAAATGGGCGGCTCCGGCGGTCGCTGTCTCCAGTCTCAGATGGACCTTCGACGGAACAGGCATGCTGCAGCCTGGAGGCGTTCGAATTCTCGTCGTACCGGCCGGCGGAGGCGCCTCGCGTCAGATCACGCGCGATCCGTATCAGCACACGTCATATCTGACCGAGCCGGAGTTTCAGTGGTCGCATGACAGCAGGTCGATACTTGCTCCGGCAGTTCGTAATGACGATGGGTGGTCCGTGTATTCGCAGAATCAGATCTACGATTTTCCGGTAAGCGAAGCCGGGGAGCCGCGTGCTCTGACGACCGGTGAAAGTCAGCACGCGCAGTTACGACTATCGCCGGATGGCAAGAGCCTGGCCTGGGTCGGATTCCAGTGGAAGGGGCAGTCCTACCATGTAAGCCACTTGCATGTAATGGATCTGCAGACGCGAGAGATCAGGCAATTGACACCAGGCTGGGATCGGGATGTGACCGCTCCGGTATGGTCGGCAGACTCACGGGGACTGATTTTCCTCAGCGACGACCGAGGGAGCTCGAACGTATACCGCATCGACCTGAGCGGAGTTCAGACGCAGATCACGAAAGGTGCACACAAGGTTTCCAGTCTTGCCCACGCCGGAGACGATCTGCTCGCAATGTACAGTACGCCCGAAGCGCCCCCCGCGATCGCGCGGATTTCGGCCGGCGCCGTTCGTGTAATCGCGGACCCAAACAGCGACCTGAAGTGCCGGTTCGTTTCGGCGGAGGAGATTTGGTATCGATCTTTTGACGGGACCAACGTACAGGGCTGGGTGATGAAGCCGCCCGGCTTCGATCCGGCAAAACAGTATCCGCTGGTTCTGGTAATCCACGGCGGCCCGCACGGCGCTTATGGTGCCGGATTTAGTGATGAGTTTCAGATGCTGCTCTCACGCGGTTATGTGGTACTGTACACGAATCCGCGGGGATCCACAGGATACGGCGAAAGCTTCGGAAACAGCATTCAGCACAAATGGCCGGGAGATGACATCAAAGACGTGCTTGCCGGAGTAGACCGGCTGGTTGCTTCCGGATACGTTGATCCGAGGCGCATGGCCGTGATGGGCGGCAGCGGCGGAGGCCTGATGACGGCCTGGACCATCACCCAAACAGATCGTTTCCGCGCCGCCGTTGCGCTCTATCCGGTGACAAACTGGATCACACACGTTGGAGCCGGTGACAACGGCTTTTACATCGCATCTGTTTACCGCAAAGGCATGCCATGGGATTATCCGGAAGACTACATGAGTCATTCGCCGCTGTTTCAGGTAAACCGCGTCACCACTCCGACAATGATCATCACGGGTGAGGAAGACTGGCGAACTCCGATCGCCCAAAGTGAAGAGTTCTTCCGGGCATTGAAAGTTCGTGGCGTGGATACCGTCTTCGTCCGTGTACCGGGAGAAGCACATGGAATTCGCAAGTACCCGAGCCATCGTGTGCAGGTCATTGCACACATCTTTGGGTGGCTCGACCGATATCTTGCCAGTTCGGCGCCCCCGGCTTGACTTCTCAGGCTATTGAGAGTATATCAATACGGTAATTCCTGGAATTGCAGCGAAATGCCATGACCCCGGTGTCTCGCTTCTAACAAAGCCAGGCTGGAGGATGCATGCGTCTCGCGATGTTGTGTCTTACTGCCATTTCTTTTGCCGCGTCCCTTGCGGCGCAGACTACCGTCGGTCAGCTGCTGGGCACCGTTGCGGATTCGTCGGGCGCCGCGGTGCAGGGTGCCTCGGTCGTCCTTACAAACTCGGAAACAAATGAGGTGCGTAAAACCACCTCTGATGATCTCGGTGGGTACAACTTCCCTCAACTGCCGGTCGGCACCTACACGCTCACCGTCGAGCATCCTGGCTTTCGCAAGGTGACCATCACCGGCGTGGTGCTGAAAGTGGAAGATCGCCGTCGCGAGGATATCAGCCTGCTGGTCGGCGATGTTGCTACCGAGGTGACCGTACAGGCAACTGCAGCAGTCGTCAATTCGACGAACGCCACCATCGGTGAAGTGATCACGCAGAAGCCGATCGTGGATCTGCCGCTGAATGGGCGGAACTTCCTTCAGCTGGCGCAGCTGACACCAGGGACGATTCCGCCGGTCCTCCAAAACGGCGAGGATACCACGTCATCGTTCAACGGACGCAGGTCGAATCTGTCCGTCGGAATATCCGGTACACGCCAGGTATCCGGAGCGTATCTGTTTGACGGTGTGCTCGGGCGGGAGGAATTCTATGGCGCAGTCGCAGTTCAGCCGGTGCTGGAGGGTATTGCTGAGTTCAAGATCATGCGCGGGTATTTCGCTCCGGAGTACAGTTCACCGGCGGTTGTGAGCGTCGTCACCCGTGGCGGCGGCAACGCTTACCGGGGTGCGGCATGGGAATTCCTGCGAAATGACAAGCTGGACGCCAGGAACACGTTCGACGCCGGGAAGCAGCCGTTCAGGCAAAATCAGTTTGGCGCCTCGTTTGACGGTCCCATCGTTCGGGACCATCTGTTCTTCCACATCGACCATGAGCAGCTGCGAGCGCGTCAAAGCTTCAGTCAAAATCTTCTGGTGCCGACGCCAGCGATGATCAACGGCGATTTTCGGGGCTTCAACCCCATCTACGATCCCGCCACCGCAGACGCACGAAGAGTAAAGCAGCAGTTTCCGGACAACATTATCCCGGCATCACGAATCAACGATTTCGCAAAAAAGTACAACGATTTCCTGCTGACGTCATCGGTGTCGCCTCTCTCGGCTTCGGCTCGGGCCACCGGAACAAACTTCCTTGGGACACAGCGAGTGGTGACCGACGATATTAAGTTCGGCGGACGGATGGATTACGTCGCCAACAGCAAAGATCGAATCTTCGGCCGTATGACATACCAGGACACGGACCAGACAGATGAGAACCCGCAACGCGGCGGCTCGCGTATTTACCCTTTGCACTCCCGAAATGCCGTACTGTCCTGGTCAAGGATTGTGTCCGCTAACGTCGTCAATGACGTGCGGCTCGGGTGGGATCGGGCCTTTATTCATGCCGGCGGCCCCGTTGAAGGCGAGAACAGCAACTGGCCGGCGTTTTTCGGCCTGAAGAATATTGCGACATCGCCCCGCTGTTCCGGCGTTCCTGTCGTAGCCCTCCAGGAATATGGGGGGTGGGGCTTTCCGAGCAGCTGCATTAACTCCACCAACAACAACATATTCGTGTTCGATACCCTGTCGTGGATCAAAGGGCGTCACAGCATCACGCTTGGTGGCGAACTGGAGCGTGCAAATCTCCGCCATGAGGTAGCGTTTGGTCCGCAGGGCAGCTTCACCTTTACCGGGCAGTTCACGGAGGCATTCGATGGTACGAATCGCGTCGCCAACACAGGCAACCCAATTGCCGACTACCTGCTGGGCTGGGCGGGCTCCGGCAATGCGCAGGCGAAGGTCAGTCCTACGTACCGTCGGGGCTGGTGGTGGGCTCTTCACATCAACGACGACTTCAAAGCCACGAATACTCTGACGATCAACCTCGGTTTGCGATACCAGGTACAACAGCCGCTGACCGAGAAGTACGACCATATATCTGATTTCGATTTTCAGACAGGCCAGCAGCGCTTCGCCGGAGTGAATGGGGTTCCGCGCGGCCTCTACCCGACCGATTGGAATGATTTTGCTCCCCGCGTCGGTCTTGCATGGCGGCCGTTTGGAAGTGAAAAGACGTCCATCCGAACCAGCTATGGGATCTTCTATGATCGTCTGCCTGGCAACGACCAAGCCTGGCAGGGCATCTCTCCGCCCCTGAACGTTGGCCAGTCATTCAATACGCCTGACCCGGTCGTGCCCTCCATCAACATGAGCCAGCTATTCCCGACGCCGGACCTTTCATCCCCGCTCCCGCTCGGCCAGTTCCTGTTCAACCTTGTGGGCAGACGCAGCCCCTATCTCCAGCAGTGGACCTTCAGCATCCAGAGAACTCTGCCCTGGAGTATGTTTGCCGAGGTGTCTTATGTCGGATCGAAAGGCACCCACCTGTCGAAGCGCTACGACAGAAACGTCGTGCCAACTCTCCTGCAGCCGGGTGACACCCGAACGGTTCAGGACCGGCGGCCCTATCCGAATCTGGGCTTCATCCTGAGCGATGAGGGTGCAGGTCTGTCGAAGTACAACGCTCTGCAGTCTTCGCTCAGAAAGTCGTTCAGCAACGGTATGCTTTTCATGATCAGCCATATGTGGGGCCGATCCATGGATACTGATTCGTACGACGGAAAAGCGACACGCTATTACCGTCCCGGCGATAACGATTATGGGCGCAGCATCCACGACGTCCGTCAGCGTTTTGTGGCGAGCGTCAACTACCAGCTGCCGTTCGGTCAAACAAAGAACCGGATGCTGCGGCCTGTCATCGGCGGATGGGAACTGAACGGGATTCTGGCGCTTCAGAGTGGTTTGCCGTTCCATGTGACGGCCACGGATCGGTCCAACACGGGAACCAGTTTCGGAGGGCGTCCGAATCGGATCTGCAACGGGAATCTGCCGCCGGACCAGCGCACGGCCAACCGCTGGTTCGATACCAGCTGCTTCGTCGAATCTCTCCTGAATACGTATGGAAATGGCGGAGTTCATTATCTCGACACCGACGGCAACAAGAGCCTGGATCTGGGTCTCTTCAAGAACTTCAACTTCGGCGAGCAGCGGCGGTTGCAGTTCCGATGGGAGGCATTCAACGCTCTGAATAACACGAACTACAACCGGCCGAATTCCAATGTGAGTTCACCCGCGACATTTGGGAAGATTACTGGAGCGCAGCCTGCCCGAATCATGCAGGTGGGCGCCAAATTTTACTTCTAATCCGGAGCAATTGTGAAGGTTTTTTACGAGAACGACGCGGACATCAAAATCCTCGACGGCAAGGTCGTCGGAATGGTCGGATATGGAAATCAGGGCAGGGCACAGGCGCTGAATCTGCGGGACAGCGGTGTGCGCGTCCTCATCGGAAATATTGACGATCATTATGCGACTCAGGCTCGCGAAGACGGTTTCAGTCCGGCGCCGATAGCAGATGTCGTGCGCCGGGCGGACATCGTAATGGTTGTGATTCCTGATGAAGTACAGTCCGCCGTGTATCAGAGTTCGATTGCGCCGCACCTGCGTTCCGGCCAGACCGTCTCGTTCGCGAGCGGATATAACGTGCACTTCGGGCTGATCCAGCCGGCTGCCGATGTGGACGTCATCATGGTGGCCCCTCGTACCATCGGGAGGCAGGTTCGCATCGCATTCGAGGCGGGCGGAGGCGTGAACGCGGACATCGACGTGCGTCAGGATGCAACCGGCAACGCCTGGCCTGTCACTCTGGCCATCGCGAAAGGTATCGGATGTACGCGGGCGGGGGCTTTCCACACCAGCTTCGGCGCGGAGGCGGAACTCGATCTGTTCTCCGAGCAGGCACTGTGGCCCGCGCTCTTCGACTGTCTTATTGCCGCGTACGAGGTCTTGGCCGAGTATGGGTATCCAAAAGAGGCGGCGGCTCTTGAAATCTACGCTTCCGGCGAGGCTGCGGACATCTTCAGGGCCATGGCAAGCACTGGCATCTTCGAGCAGATGCGGTACCACTCACCTACTTCGCAGTACGGCGTGCTCTCCCGCAGACGGGATGCAACCGGAAGCAGCGAGGCGCTGAGGTCCCGTATGCGGCAGGCTCTCGATCACATCCGGAGCGGAGCGTTCGCACGCGAGTGGAAGGAAGAAGAACACGCCGCTTACCCGGTATTCAACAAGCTTCGTGAGGAGGTGTGGTCTCACCCGATCAATGAGGCTGACCAGGCCGTCCGCAAACTCCTTGCAGGCCGTTTGAAGGCAGCGGCGGAGTAGCCGGTGATTGATTCGCAGGAGTCCGGTACTGCGGTCGCTCGGGCGCAGGTTGCTCCTGTCGCCCGGCGGTGGACCGTGATCGGGCTCCTGTTTGTCGCCATCCTGATCAATTACATCGACCGCGGCAACCTGAGCATCGTGGCGGTTCCGCTGATGAAGGACTTCGGCATCCCGCCGGCCGCGATGGGCACTTTGCTGTCCGCGTTTTTCTGGACCTATGCCTTTCTGCAGATACCGGCTGGCTGGGTGGTGGACCGGCTCGGCCTGCGCTGGGCCTATGCGGGCGCATTTGCGTTGTGGTCGATTGCATCGGCGGGCGTGGGCATCGCAGGCTCGTTTCAGCAGATACTCGCTCTGCGGCTTCTGCTTGGTATCGGAGAGGCCGCCGCGCAGCCCGCGAGTCTGGCTTATATCCGGCGCAACTTTCCGGAAGAGAAGCAAGGTTTCCCAACTGCGGTTTATCTTTCCGGGATGATGTTTGGTCCGGCGCTGGGCGCGTTTTTAGGCGCTGCCATGCTGGACCGAGTCGGGTGGCGTCTCCTGTTCATCGTTACCGGACTCGGAGCTCTTGTGTGGCTGATTCCGTGGCTGTTGCTTGCTCCGTCGGTTCCGAGTGCTATGCGGGAGCCGACGCCGCGCGTGACTGCCCCAGGCGCCTGGAAGCAGGTATTGTCACGGCCTACGTTGTGGGGAATCGCTGTCGGGACCTTCTTCTATTCCTATTACTGGTACTTCTGCCTTACCTGGTTGCCCTCCTACCTCGTTATGGATCGAGGATTCTCATTCCTTAAGATGGGCGCCTACACGGCGCTGCCGCTGGTGGTTACGGCGGTGACATCGATGCTGTTCGGACGTGTTGCCGATCGTGTGATCGCCCGTTCGGGACGACATGCAGTCACCGTTCGCAAACGCTTCATCGCCGCTGGCTTTTTGCTCGGGTCGGTAATTGCAATCGTTCCGGCATTGTCATCTTCTCCCGCAATCCTCACGACCTTAATTACGTCATTGCTGGGGGTCGGAGTTGCAGGCGCAAACTACTGGGCGTTGACGCAAGCTGTTTCACCTGCGTCCATGATTGGCCGCGTCATAGGTGCTCAGAATACCCTGGCCAATGTCGCAGGGATCTGTTCACCCTTGCTTACAGGCATCCTCGTCGGCCGCGATAAGAACTTCACAGTGGCCATGATCGTGGCCGGCGCCGCGATGCTGATTGCCTCGCTATCATTCCTGTTCGTGGTTCGTGAAGAGGATGCGGCCACGTTCCGCTCCATGTCGGACTGAGACTTAATTACTGGCCGCTTCTGCTCCCGCTGCCCGTTTCAGCAGGCTTACGGATTGATCCACGATTATCTGGCCCGACTCCGGAGCCAGAGCCATCGGGACTTGGTACGTCTGAAACAACATGTCGGGTATCGAGTAGGTCTCCCACGGAGACCATCCGCCCGCCGGGTAACACGAAGCATCCGGCATATAGCTTGCGCATCCGTTGGAGTAGCCAACAAAGATGGTGTTTGTGAACGGCGAACCGGCTTTTGTGCTCAGGCCCAGTTGCGTTACGGTCTCGCCTGATACAGCCGCGATGCCGAGATCGTTGATGCGTATGGCCTGAAAATTCACTGGCAAAGTGCTTTGTCCTTCGCCCCGCTGTACACATTCGTACATCTTCAGGGCCCAGTCGTGGAAACGATGGAAGATGGTCAGCAGGTGTTCGGGTGTGCCGCTCTTACGCGCTTCTTCGAGTTTGTCGCGGCGGAACTCCAGAATTCGCCGTGCTTCGTCCTTTTCCGGAAACGGCATCAGCGGGAGCTGCAAGGTTTCTGAAACAGAGGCGAGTTCCACGTCGCGGTTCTCGATTGCAACGTACGGGAACAGGGAGTTCTTCGAAAGAGATGAGAAGAACGCGCGAGGACCGCGCTTCTGGTGCGTGCGGATGCCCATGGCGGTCCTGATGACTTCGGCCCCGAGTATATTTCCGAGCCTCGTCATGTTCTCCGTATCGTCTTGTGTGGCGCCGATACCGGTGACTGGGTTAACATCACCCGCAGCCCCAAGCAGAAAGAGCGCTGTCGCCCCCGTGGCGGCTTCTACGAGGTCTCGAGCAGGCCCCGGGAAGTCAGGCGACAGTCGCAGGTTCTTCGGGCCCATCGTGACCGTATGGCAACCGTAACTGAACAACATGGCCAGCGGGCTTCCGTCGACTTTATCCACCCGGATGACTCCGACGGATGGATCCATTGGGCCGTCCGGATTCTCACCCAGGAAGACCTTGCCGTCATCGCCAACTTCCCGGCGGTTGATCCCGATGAGACACGATCCCACGCCCGATCCTGTTCTGGCCGGAACCAGAGAGCTGTTCGCAACGGAGGCGCACCCGAGCAACAGGTTCTCGAGATTGGCCATGTACGCCCGCTGGAGCGACTGCTGCCGTTCGGTCGCATGCAAACCCCAGCTCGGCGGCGTCGGCCCGCAGTGCGTGTGACTGAAATTCATCAGCACATTTCCGGCCGCCGTGCCGATAGCGGCTCCGATCTCCGCGCGCAAACGGTCGACATCCGGGCTCTGCAGGAATATGAGGTCGCAAGCGACGATCGCGATCTTTACACTCCCGTTCGTCAGGACAACGGTCGTGCCGGTGAGCGGGCGCTCGATGCCGATCGATTCTCCATCGCGCGCGTAATACCCCGCCATGCTGATCCCTACAGGAGGTGTGATGTCTACCCTGGCCACACCGGCGAACAGTTCGTGCCCCATGTCTAACTCCGAAGCGCCTTATCTACAACCTTGCCTTCGACGTCGGTCAGCCGGAAGTTGCGACCCTGATGCCGGTACGTAAGTCTCGTATGATCGAACCCGAGGCAACGCAGAATCGTAGCCTGTAAATCGTGGACGTGCACCTTGTCTTCCACTATGTTGAAGCCGATGTCATCGGTCTTCCCGATCACCTGTCCGGCCTTGACCCCACCGCCGGCCATCCACATGCTGAATCCGAGCGGGTGGTGGTCGCGGCCCTCATTGCCTTCTTCACCAGGCCGCCTGACCTCCACCATCGGTGTCCGGCCAAACTCACCGCCCCAGATCACGAGCGTGCTGTCCAGCAAGCCTCGCTGCTTCAGGTCCCTGATGAGCGCCGCCGCAGGCTGATCGGTGATGTCCGTATTCTTCTTCAGGTTCTTGTTCAGATTGGAATGGTCGTCCCAGCTTGCGTGCATCAACTGCACGAAGCGGACTCCGCGTTCCACCATGCGCCTGGCGAGAAGGCAGTTCACTGCGTACGGGTGTGTCGGCTGTTTGCCGACGCCATACATGTCGAGGATCGATTGAGGCTCTTTGGAGAAATCCAGCAGCTCTGGGGCTGCGGATTGCATCCGGAACGCGAGTTCGTAACTCGCGATACGTGATGCGATCTCAACGTCGCCTGTCGCCGCGTGCCGCTCCTCGTTGATATTGCGAATAAAGTCCAGATTTGCCCGCTGGCTCGCGTCACTGACGCCCGGTGGGTTCGACAGGTACAAAACCGGGTCACCGGTATTCCGAAACACGACGCCCTGATAAGTAGAAGGAAGAAAGCCGCTGGTGAAGTTTGAAGCCCCGCCGCTCGTCCCACGCCCGGAACTCAGGACTACGAATCCCGGCAGATTCTGAGACTCACTGCCGAGGCCAAACGTTACCCAGCTCCCCATGGAAGGCCGGCCGAACTGGATGCTTCCACTCATCAGCAACAACTGTCCAGGATGATGATTGAACGCGTCGCTGAACATCGATCGGATCAGGCAGATATCGTCCGCGCAGGTTGCCAGATGCGGCAGAAAGTCGGATAACTCCATCCCGCACCGGCCCGCAGGAGTGAACTTTCGAGGGCTGGACATCACTTTGGCGCTGGGCTTGATGAAGGCCAGGCGCAGGTCTTTCGTCATCGACTCGGGCAATGACTGGCCATCCCACTTGTGCAGACCGGGCTTGGGATCAAACAGGTCCAGCTGACTCGGTGCGCCTTCCATGAACAGGAAGATCACGTTCTTCGCAGTCCCTTTGAAGGGCGGTGATTTAGGCTGGAGCGGATCGCTGCGGTCCTGCTCGGCAGTGCGGCCCTCGGTAGCCAGCAGGTGTGCAATTGCCGCCGTCCCGATTCCTCCGACGGACGATCGGAAGAAGCTCCGGCGCGTCTGGATCTCGCAGAACTTATGCCAATCCATGTTGTTCTCCTACTCGCGCGTTATGAACTCGTCCGTATTCAGCAGTCCGCGGCTCAGCATGACCCACGCCGCAGTCTCGACCGGATCCAGCTTGTCAGTTGCAAAGGGTGCAACCCTGGCTGCGGCGCCAGCCTCCCGTTTCAGCAACTCCGTCTGACGCTGCAGATAACGCAGCGCATGCTCTCGTTCACGATCCGTGGGCCGGCGTCCGGTAGTCAGCACGAATGCCCGGTCCACTCGCTCCGATGATCCGGGCCCGACTTCCCGAAGGACTCGGACCGCGAGTGCCTGGGCCGCTTCGAAGAATACCGGATCGTTCAGCAGATTCAGACTCTGCAGAGGTGTCGTCGAACGCAATCGTCGCGGGCAGGTCACGTTGGAATCAGGCTCATCGAAATTCATCAGCATCGGGTACGGCACCGTGCGCTGGAAGAAGACGTACAGTCCGCGCCGGTAGCGATCTTTCCCGCTGCTCTCCTGCCATTTGACGAAATCGCCGTAGCCGAGATTCGTCAGCCCGGCTGGTTGCGCTGGTCGTATACTCGGTCCGCCGATCACCGGATACAAAAGACCGCTGGAAGCCAGCGCGGCATCCCGGATAATTTCGGCATCCAGACGTATTCGTGACTGGCGTGCAAGCAGAACGTTGTACGGATCTTTTTCCGTAAGCTCAGGCCGTGTGTTCGACGATTGCCGGTAGTTGGCAGATTCGACGATCAGCCTGTGCATCTGCTTCATACTCCAGCCGCGGTCCATAAACTCGACGGCAAGCCAGTCCAGCAATTCCGCATGACTCGGACGTTCTCCCTGCGTGCCGAAGTCCGCGGGAGTATTCACAAGACCGCGGCCGAAAAATGAACCCCACATCCGATTGACCGCAACGCGAGCTGTCAGCGGGTTCGAGCGCGATACGATCCAGTTTGCCAGCGACAATCTGGACCGGGGTTCCGCAACCTTAAGAGCGGGAAGTGCAGCAGGAATATTGGGTTGCACCTCGACACCCGGGTTTCGAAAGTCGCCGCGAAGCAGCACATGCGTGCTGCGCCTCTCCGGCAGTTCCATAAGCGTTTGCGCCTGCGTCAGCGTCGGGCAGCCCGCTTCCAGATCCTTCAGCTTTTCCCGGAGCTCTTTGAACCTGAGCCGGTCGTATTCTTCCTTGCTGACGACAGCGCTGTACCACTCAAGGAAGTGATCGGTGAGCTTGTTCCGCTCCTTTTCGACTCGCTGTGCAGGATCCTTCAGCAGACTCTGACGCTCATCATTCCAAAGCACAGTCCACGCCAGGTCCCAGTCTCCACCGAACTTTCCGGGATGCCTGCCCGCTTCGATGACTTTGGGCTCCCATGCTGTCTGGAGCGGAGCTACCTTATATTTCTCCAGCAATGCGTCACGTTTTTGTGCGCAGTCTGTGTGAGACTGCAGATAAGGTCCCATCTCCCCAGGCACAGGAGCGTCGATGTCCGCGTCGTCCACAGAGTTGAAGAACGCCGCAAATGAATAGAAATCCTTCTGTGTAATGGGATCGTACTTATGGTCATGGCACTGGGCGCATCCCATGGTCAGCCCCAGCCACACCGACGAGACGGTCGCCGTCCGGTCGACGACCTGTTCGACTCTCAGCTGCTCACGATCGATGCCACCTTCTCGGTTTACGAGCGTATTCCGGTGGAAGCCTGTGGCTACTTTTTGCTCGAGGTCTGTCCCCGGCAGCAGATCGCCTGCAATCTGTTGCACCGTGAACTGATCGAACGGCATGTCGCGATTCAGGGCATCAATCACCCAGTTGCGCCATCGCCACGCGTGAGGCCGCGGCAGGTCTTTTTCATAGCCGTCCGAATCGGCGTAGCGAGCCAGATCCAGCCATTGCCGAGCCCACTTCTCGCCGTAGTGGGGTGAGGCAAGCAGCCTGTCAACCAGCCGCTCATAAGCATCGGTATGAGTGTCGGTGAGAAATTCCCGTACTTCCTCCGGCGTTGGCGGCAGCCCGATCAGATCCAGGCTAAGACGGCGAATCAATGTATTGCGATCGGCTTCTGGCGCAGGCTGGATTCCTTCTGCTTCGAGCCGTGCCAGGACGAATGCGTCTATCGAATTGCGTACCCATTTCCTGTTCCGGACGGCGGGAGGCTCCCGCTTCGTCGGCGCGATGAACGACCAAAGACGCGGGGCACTGGTGATTTTCGTCTCTGCCGTATTGGGCCACTGCGCGCCCTGGTCGATCCACAATCGCAGGAGCGCAATCTCTTCTGCGTTGAGCCTCGGCCCGGCAGGAGGCATAACCAGCTTTCCTGTACCCGAGACGACCGCAATCAGCTTGCTTTGCGAACTGTTGGCCGGAACGATGGCAGGACCTGAGTAACCCCCGGCGACCGCTCCGTCCCGTGTATCCAGACGCAGTCCGCTGGTCTGCTGCTGTGCTCCATGGCACCCCTGACATCGCCGCAGGATAGGCAACACCTCTCGCTGAAAGTCGATGTCGGCAGCGGACGCGCAAACCTCGCACATGAAGAATGCGACAAGGATGGCCAGCCAGTACATAGGCGTTCACGTAGCAGCAAACTGCTGCGCCTCGATTTGCCACGCCCGCACATTCGATTCGTTCAGTTCCAGTCCGATGCCCGGTGTTTGCGACAGCCGAATGTATCCGTTCTGAGCGCGGGGCTCACCCTGGAACAGTTCCCAAAAGAGCGTGTCATCGTCGAGCGCACCGCCTTCAGCGGACGACGGAAAATATTCAGCCATCGGGGAGTTCAGGTGCGCCATCACAAGGTGGTAGTTGTGCATCTGACCGGCGTGCGGAATTACGTTCAGATTGTTGGCCGACGCCAGCGCCCAGATTTTCCGAGCTTCCGTGATTCCACCGACTCGGTTGACATCGGGCTGGAGAATATCGACGGCTTCTTTCGCGATTAGTTCGCGGAAGCCGTATCGTGTGAACTCGTGCTCGCCGCCGCTGATCAGGGTCGTGACGGATCGCCGCACTTTCGCGTAGCCGTCGATGTCATCGGGTATCACGGGCTCCTCCACCCAGCGGAGATTCAGCCCTGCATCTTCGATCATCCGAATCATCCGGATCGCGTACGGTACGTCCCAGCCCATGTATGCGTCCGCCATGATCTCCACATCCGGCCCGATTGCCTGGCGCACGGTCTGCAGGAGTTCCAGATTGCGCCGCATGCCTTCGAGTCCGTCGCGCGGCCCGTACCCGAAGCGCTGTTTCAGAGCTCGAAAGCCCTGACGAACGAATCCCGCAGCCTGTTGCGCGAGGACTTCCAGGTCCCGATGTGCGTAAAGCCTGCTTGCGTATACCTGTATGCGTTCGCGGGTCTGCCCGCCAAGCAGGTTATAGACAGGCTGGCCAGTCGCTTTGCCGATGATGTCCCACAGCGCGATATCGACCGCGCTTATGGCCTCGAGCGCCACGCCCTTACGGCCATAGTTGAGAGTGCTCCGGAACATTTGTTCCCAGAGCAGTTCCACATCGAACGGATTCTGCCCGATGAGAATGGGAGCCAGATGGTGCTCAACAATATAGGAAGCCGCGCCGGAGCCCACTCCCGCGGTACCGAGGCCATAGAGACCATGGTCCGTAGTAATCCTGACCAGAACCGCATAGACCGGGCCGCCTCGTAATCCAACGAAACGTTCGCCCAGAAGCCGCTCGTAATCAGGGAACACATGTAGCGGGGTGACCAGAAACTCGCCCGGCAAGCCCTGAGTCAAATGCGGAGGACGACCAACTGCGATGTGTTCGACGCTGACGATCTTCACGGCTTCAGTTCCGGGACATACTCCTGATCACGTCTTGCGGCGGAGCTTCTCTGCGAGCATCGGCCGGCCTGCCAGAGGCGTCATTCCGATATAAC
>Ga0170475_106813239_pt1 | contig 18305 bp, 18 predicted proteins | sample Soicark_Litter_5_FD_111474 | JGI IMG/M metagenome (GOLD analysis project Ga0170475, IMG submission 111474) | Avena fatua rhizosphere microbial communities from Hopland, California, USA. Combined Assembly of 48 SPs
GGGACACGAGGTCGAACTCGAAGGTCAGCGCGATCATGCGGAAAGCGGCGGAAACTTTGGGTGGTTGCGGCGCCGCGCGTCGAGTTCGACCAGAAGCGCACGCTTCGCTGCGTCGTCGAGGCGCGACCACGCGGCGATTTCGTCGCGCGTGCGGTAGCAGCCTTGGCACAGCCCTGCGTCGGGATCGATCTGGCAGACGTCGGTGCAAGGCGACGGCACCAACTGCACGACGTCGGCCACCGGGGCTTGTGTCATCTCGGCAAGCTGCTGCGGCGCCACCGCGAACACGGCGTTCGGGTGACCGGCCGCGGCCCACACGACATCGAAGCGGAACAGTTCACGGTCGATCAGCGTGACGGGCCGGTGCCGGTGTGCCACCGGCGACACGCCGCCGATCGAGAACCCGCTGCGGTCCTTCACGAAGGCTGCATCGGCCCGTCCGAGGGGGCCGGTGATCGCCGCGACCTTGCTTTCGTCGACGCGCTGGTCGCCCGAGGTGATGACGAGCACCGCGGTGTCGTCCGTGGTGCGGCGAAAGATGACGCTCTTGGCGATCTGTCCCAGCTGCACGCCGAGCCCCTCGGCCGCCTCTCGCGCGGTGCGTGCCGCCACTGGCAACGCAAGCGGCCTGTGGGGGTGGCCGCGCGCCAGCAGCCATTCGGTGACGCGCTCGAAACCCTCGTTCATGCGGCCGCCCTCTGCCGGCGCGCGAGCAACGCCTTGCCGACCCGCGAGGTCACAGGCCTGTCGAGCGCTGCAGCGATGGCGGCCGCCGCATCGACGAGGCGCTCGATGTCGATGCCGGTTTCGATGCCGAGGCCGTTGAGCAGGTACAGCACGTCCTCCGTCGCGACGTTGCCGGTGGCGCCCTTCGCGTACGGGCAGCCGCCGAGACCACCGACGCTCGCATCGAACGTCGACACGCCCATTTCAAGGCTCGCGTAGACGTTCGCGAGCGCCTGGCCGTAGGTGTCATGGAAATGGCCGCTGACTTCGGCGAGCGGGTAGTGTTTCAGGGCACGTTCCATGGCAGCCTGCACGCGTGCCGGCGTGCCGGTGCCGATGGTGTCCGCCACGCCGCAGTGGTCGACCCCGGCGTCCTTCATCAAACGCACAACGCGCTCGACTTCGTCGGCGGAGACATCCCCCTGGTACGGACAACCGAGCGCGCACGAAATGGCCCCGCGCACCTTGATGCCGTGGCGGTGCGCTTCGGCCACGAGAGGGCGAAAGCGCTCGAAGCTTTCGCCGATGCTGCAGTTGATGTTGCGCTGGCTGAACGCCTCGGTGGCCGCAGCGAAGACGACGACTTCATCGGGCCGCGATGCGAGTGCCGCCTGGAAGCCCTTCACGTTGGGAGTCAGGACGGAATGGCGCACGCCGGCAGGGCGAGCGATGGCCGCCATCACCGCGGCGTTGTCGGCCATCTGGGGCACCCATTTAGGGCTCACGAAACTGGTGACCTCGATCTCGCGAAGTCCCGCGGCCTGCAACTGGTGCACGAGCGCGACCTTGTGGGCGGTGTCCACGGGCCGGGACTCGTTCTGGAGCCCGTCGCGCGGGCCCACGTCGACAAGCGTCACGCGTTCGGGATATGCCATGACTGATTGGTTCCTCACATTGGGGTCGCTCGCGGCGCCTAGCCCCCTTCCTGAGGGTGGCGGCGCCCTGCGCATGCGACGAAGATACCCGAACTCGCCAGGAGGCCGCCGTGTCCACCCCCGCTCAGCTGCGCATCGCTGCACGCATTCACTATGCCCTCAAGGGCCTGCTCGGTGAAGGCATCGACATCGCGGCCATGCTGGACGACCCGGCCGAGGCCCGTGAAGTGCTTTTCGTGTGCCGGGCGTCCGGCAACGCCACGCTGGTGGCCCTTGCCGACCTGTTTTTTGCCGAGAGCGAGGTGGCCCGCCCGGCCAACCGCACCTCGCTGCCGAAGCCGAAGCCGAAGCATGAGCCCGTGAAGACGCAGGCCGCTCCGCAGGACGCCGCGTGGTCGCGCAACACTTCCGGCTTCGGCCCGCCGACCCCCGGCGCCCCCTCCACCAAGTCCGGTCCGCGCATGGGCTGGCTGAGGCATCTCTCGCTGCGCTTCATGCGCTGACGGTCAGGCCAGGCGCAGCAGTTCCGCGCCCTCGCCCACCTGGTCGCCTGCGGCGAAGAGCAGCGCGTGCACAGTGCCCGCCTTCGGAGACACGATGGTGTGCTCCATCTTCATCGCCTCCATCACGGCAAGCGCCTGGCCGGCTTTCACGGAGTCACCGGCACTGACGAGGAAGGCGGACAGCCGACCAGGCATGGGCGCGGTGAGACCACCGGCATGGGCCGAGGGTGCTGCCGCCTGCGCCAGGGGGTCGATGGGAAGCACCGTGGCGGAGCCAGCATCGGTGAACACGTGCACGGCAATGCCGCGGCGGTACGCGGCAAGACGGTGACGCAGTCCATCGAGCTGCACGTCGTGGCGATCGCCTCGTGACTCGACCGCGAAGTCATGGGCCTCACCGTCCACATGCAGCGTCAGCGCCCCGTCACGCGCGGTGACGAGCCGCACCGTCACCGTCTCGCCGGACAGAGCGAGCCGCCATGTGCGGGCGCTGTTCCCGGCCACGCGCCAGCCATCGCGGGCCGACCAGGGATCGGCATCGCTGGTCTCCGCAGCCAGCGCCTGTGCGACAAAAGCAGCGACGGCCAGGGAGGCGTCGAGCGGGGGCGCCTCGAACAGCGCCGACCGCTCGCGCTCGATCAGCGCGGTGTCGAGGTGCGCCTCGGCGAACGACCGGCTGGCGACGATCCGGCGCAGGAAGGCGGCGTTGTGGTGCAGGCCGGCAATGTGGGTGTCCGCCAAGGCCCGTTCGAGCCGGGCACGGGCGCTTTCCCGATCAGGGCCCCAGGCGATCAGCTTGGCGATCATTGGGTCGTAGAAGGGCGTGATGGCATCGCCCTCGCGCACGCCGGCGTCCAGCCGCACGTCACCTTGGGTGAAGCGCACGGTCTCGGGCGTGCGAAAGACTTGCAGCGTCCCGGTGGACGGCAGGAACTGGGTATCGGGGTTCTCGGCACACAGCCGCGCCTCGATGGCGTGGCCGTGCAGACGCAATTCGTGCTGTTGCAGCGGCAGCGGTTCGCCCGCGGCCACGCGCAGTTGCCATTCGACGAGGTCGAGGCCGGTGACCGCCTCGGTGACCGGGTGCTCCACCTGCAGCCGCGTGTTCATCTCCATGAACCAAAAGCGCAGGCTTCCATCGGCCGCTGGTTCGGCGATGAACTCCACTGTGCCGGCGCCCACATAGCCCACGGCCCGCGCAGCCGCCACGGCAGCCGCCCCCATCTCGCCGCGTAACGTGTCGCCGAGGCCAGGGGCCGGCGCCTATTCGAGTACCTTCTGGTGCCGGCGCTGCACGGAACAGTCGCGCTCGAACAGCGAGACCGCATTGCCGTGGGTGTCGGCGAAGACCTGGACCTCGATGTGCCGTGGGCGCGCGATGCAGCGCTCGACGAGCACCGCGTCGTCGCCAAAGCTGTTCGTCGCTTCGCGGCGGCATGCAGCCAGCGCGTCGGCGAACGCATCGCCCGATGCCACCACGCGCATGCCTTTGCCGCCACCGCCCGCGCTGGCCTTGATGAGCACCGGATATCCGATGGCGTCGGCCTCGCGCCGAAGGCGCTCCGCGTCCTGGTCGGCGCCGTGGTATCCGGGCACCAGCGGCACGCCGGCTGCGGCCATGAGCGTCTTGGCCTGGGCTTTCAGGCCCATCGCGCGGATCGCCGCGGGCGGCGGGCCGATGAAGACCAGCCCTGCAGCCGCGCAGGCGGTGGCGAACCCTTCGTTCTCGCTAAGGAAGCCGTAGCCCGGGTGGATCGCCTCCGCTCCGGTGGCCTGCGCCGCTTCGATGAGGCGGTCGATGCGGAGGTAGCTCTCCTTCGCCGACGCCGGGCCGATGGCGACCGCCTCATCGCACGCCGCCACATGGGCCGCTCGGGCATCAACCTCGGAGTACACCGCGACCGTGCGGATGCCGAGCCGCCGGGCCGTCTCCGCGACGCGGCAGGCGATCTCGCCCCGGTTAGCAATCAGGATCTTCTTGAACATGCAATCCTCACCCCGCCGCGGCGGAAGATGGTATGAAGCGCCGCACCAGCGCTTTCAGGAACTTGAACAACACGCACACAATTGCGATCATCGCAATGGATGCCGCAGCCAGCGCGGCGAACAGCGCCACAGGGTGCGCCCACGACAACCACAGCATGAATGGCACCAGGCCGTCACCGAGCAGGGACAACGCCACGTTCGAGAACGGTTCGGGCGACGTGTTGGCCGCCGCACGGGTGGTGGCCTTCGCGACGTGGCTGGCGGCCGCCAGCGTGCCGCCCAGCAGCGCCGCGGCAGTGGCCCAGGTAGCCTCGTCGGCACCGAACACGCCTGCGGCCAGCGCCGCGCCCCCTGGAATCCGCACGGCGGTATGCACCAGGTCCCACGCGGTGTCCACACCGGGGATCTTGTCGGCGAAGAATTCGAGCGCGAACATCAGCCCGCTGGCCGAGAGCATCAGTGGGTGGGCGAGCATCTGCAGCCCGGAGGGCAGGTCCACCCAGCCCAGTTGACCGGCCAGGCCCGTCAGGAAGGCAACGGCATAGAGCCGCAGCCCGCTGGCCCACCCGAGGGCCGAGGCCACCGCGATGAGCTGGGTTGTGTCGAGGTTCACGGCTCCGGCCGCCACGCGGGCGCCCGTCTGGCAAGGAAGGCCGCAACCCCTTCGCGCCCCTCGTCGCTCGAGCGCGCGTCGGCAATGCGGCGGGCGGTGTCAGCCCGCAGCGTTTCCGTGAGCGGCTGGCCCGCCACATCCTGCACGAGGGCCTTGCAGGCCCGCGTGGCCAACGGCCCGTTCTGCAGCAGGTGGCCGACGAGGTCGGCGATGCGCGCGTCGACCTCGGCCGGTGCGCACACCTCGTGCACGAACCCGATCGCATGGGCCCGTGCCGCGCTGAAGCGCTCGGCCGTCAGAAGGTAGCGCTTCGACGCCTGCTCGCCGAGCGCACGCACGATGTACGGGCTCACGGTGGCTGGCACGAGTCCCAGCTTCGCCTCGCTCAGGCAGAACGAGGCCGTGTCGGCCGCCACGAGCACGTCGCACACGGCGGCCAGGCCGACGCCGCCGGCGTAGCAGTCGCCGTGGATGCGTCCGATCAACGGCACCGGGCATTGATGCAGGATCCACAGCATGTCCGCAAGCGCCTGGGCGTCGGCACGGTTCTCCTCCCAGGAGTAGCCGGCCATCCGCTGCATCCACGAGAGGTCGGCACCGGCGCAAAACACCGGCCCATGGCCACCGAGCACGATGGCCCGCAGGCTAGCATCCGCGCCGAGCATGCCGAACGTGTCAGCGAGCGCTGCAATCGTCTCGTCGTTGAACGCGTTGCGGACGTCGGGCCGGTTCAGGAACACGCGGGCCACCGGGCCGTCGCGTTGCACGTCGAGCGGGGTCGGTGTCATCACTGGCTCACATGCGGAAGACGCCGAAGCGGGTTTCGGCGATCGGAGCGTTCAGGCTTGCCGAGAGGCCGAGCGCCAGCACGCGGCGGGTGTCCACGGGGTCGATCAGCCCGTCGTCCCACAGGCGCGCGGTGGCATGGTACGGGTGCGCCTGGCGCTCGAACTGGTCGCGCACCGGCTGCTTGAACGCCTGCTCCTCGTCGGCCGACCACGCGCCGCCGCGGGCCTCGATGCCGTCGCGCCGCACCGTGGCGAGCACACTGGCGGCCTGCTCGCCGCCCATCACCGAGATGCGGGCGTTGGGCCACATCCACAGGAAGCGGGGGTCGAACGCGCGCCCGCACATGCCGTAGTTGCCGGCGCCGAAGCTGCCGCCGATGATGACCGTGAACTTCGGCACCGCGGCCGTCGCCACCGCAGTGACCATCTTCGCGCCATGCTTGGCGATGCCCTCGTTCTCGTGCTTGCGGCCCACCATGAAGCCGCTGATGTTCTGCAGGAACACCAGCGGGATGCGCCGCTGGCAGCACAGCTCGATGAAATGCGAGCCCTTCTGGGCGCTTTCGGCGAACAGCACGCCGTTGTTGGCAATGATGCCGACCGGCATGCCCTCGATGTGCGCAAAGCCGGTGACCAGCGTCGCGCCGAAGCGTGCCTTGAACTCGTCGAACTCGCTGGCGTCCACGATCCGCGCGATCAACTCCCGGACGTCATACGGCTTGCGGGCGTCGGTGGGCACGATGCCGTACAGCTCGGCCGGATCGAACGCCGGCGGGCGCGGCGGCAAGGTGCGCAGCGACGCGGGTTTCACGCGGTTGAGATGGGCCACGCAGCGCCTGGCGATCGCCAGCGCGTGCGTGTCGTCTTCGGCCAGGTGGTCGGCCACGCCGCTGAGGCGGGTGTGCACGTCGCCCCCGCCCAGTTCCTCGGCGGACACCACCTCGCCGATGGCCGCCTTCACCAGCGGTGGGCCGGCCAGGAAGATGGTCCCCTGCTCCTTCACGATGATGGATTCATCGCTCATCGCCGGAACGTAAGCACCGCCGGCCGTGCAGGAACCCATCACGACAGCGATCTGCGGAATGCCCGCGGCGCTCATCTGGGCTTGGTTGAAGAAAATGCGGCCGAAGTGCTCCCGGTCGGGGAAGACCTCGTCCTGGCTGGGCAGGTTCGCGCCGCCGCTGTCGACGAGGTACACGCATGGCATCCGGTTCTCGAGCGCGACTTGTTGGGCGCGCAGGTGCTTCTTCACCGTCACGGGGTAGTAGGTTCCGCCCTTGACGGTGGCGTAGTTGCAGACGATCACGCACTCGACGCCTTGGATGCGACCGATGCCGGTGATCAGCCCGGCGCCGGGCGCCTGGCCGTCGTACAGGTCGAAGGCGGCGAGTGGCGACAACTCCAGGAACGGCGTGCCGGGATCGAGCAGCGCCTCCACGCGCTCGCGCGGCAGCAGTTTTCCCCGGCCCGTGTGGCGCTCGCGGGCCGCCGGGCCGCCGCCCTGGGCCGCCTCAGCCAGGCGTGCGGTCAGGTCATCGACCAGCGCGCGCATGGTCTCAGCGTTGGCCTTGAATTCATCCGATCGCAGGTCCAACCGGGATTCGAACATGGGCATGATGCCTCCATTCGGCAGGGACGGTTCACCAGGGAATCGGGGTGCCGTCGTGGTCGAAGAATTGACCGTTGTGGACCGGCATCAGGCCGGCGATGGTGCGCCGCATCGTGGCAACGCTGTGCGCCGCGGTGAGGTCGGCCTGCGCGCCACCCATGTCGGTCTGCACCCAACCAGGGTGCAGAGCCGCGCAGACGGCCTTGTCGGCAAGCGCGATGGCCGTGTCCTTGAGCACCGAATTGAGCGCGGCCTTCGAGGCACGGTACAGGGAGCCGCCCGAATGCGTCCGCGCCCCGATCGAACCCATGCGGGACGACAGCACCACGACTCGCGCCCCGGGCGTGAGCGCCTCAACGAACTGGGGAATCACCCGCATCGGCCCCAGCACGTTGGTGTGCATCACGGCATCGAACTCTTCGGCCGCGGGCGCCTGCAAAGCCGTGTGCATTGGGCCATAGACGCCTGCACTGACCACCGCGATGTCGAAGGCTTCGCCGTCGAGTTGCCTCGCCAGACCGGCCGTGCTGTCGAGGTTGCGCACATCGAGCCGCAATGCGCGTCCCCCAAGTCCATCGATGGCGGCCAGGCCATCGTCGCTGCGCGCCGTGGCAACGACCCGGGCACCGTCGGCCCGATATTGGCGGACGAATTCGAAGCCGATGCCACGCGACGCGCCGATGACCAGGACGCCCGGCTGCTTCACAACGCCTCCACGGCAATGGCAGTGGCTTCGCCGCCGCCGATGCACAACGCCGCCACGCCTCGTCGGCGCCCGTCCTGGCGCAGCGCGCCGAGCAGCGTGACGAGGATGCGCGCGCCGCTTGCCCCGATGGGGTGGCCCAGGGCACAGGCGCCGCCATGCACGTTGACGATCTCGTGCGGCAGCTCCAACTCGCGCATGGCCGCCATCGTCACCACAGCGAAGGCCTCGTTGATTTCCCAAAGTTCGACGTCGCGGGGGCTCCAGCCGCACTTGCCGAGCACCTTGTGGATGGCGCCGACAGGCGCCGTGGTGAAGAGGTTCGGCGCCTGAGCGTGCACCGCATGGGCCACGATGCGGGCAACGGGTGATGCGCCCAATTGCACCGCGGTGCGCTCGCGCATCAGCACGAGGGCCGCCGCGCCGTCGGAGATGCTGGACGCATTGGCCGCCGTCACGGTGCCGCCGGCCTTGAACGCGGGCTTCAGGGTGGGAATCTTGTCGAGCCGGGCCTTGAACGGTTGCTCGTCCCGCTTGATGACCGACTCGCCGCCGCGGACTTCCCGCACCACATGGGCCATCTCCCAGTCGAAGCTGCCGTCCTCGTTGGCGAGCTTGGCGCGCTGGGTGGATGCGATGGCGTATTGGTCCTGGGCTTCCCGGGTGAAACCATACTGGCTGGCGCATTCCTCGGCGTACACCCCCATTGCGCGCCCTCCCGTGGCGGTACGGTCATACGCGTCTTCCAGGCCGTCGAGCGCCATGTGGTCGTACATCGGGGTGCTGCCGTAGCGCACGCCCTGGCGGGCGAACACCAGATGCGGCGCATTGCTCATGCTTTCCATGCCACCGGCCACCACCACCTCGGCGCTGCCGGCGGCGAGCATGTCATGGCCGAACATCACGGCACGCATGCCGGAGCCGCACATCTTCGAAAGCGTGACGGCCCCGGCCGAGGTTGGCAGTCCGGCGCCGAGCGCAGCCTGCCGGGCCGGCGCCTGGCCCTGGCCCGCCATCAGGCAATTGCCCATGAGCACCTCGTCCACCGAGAGACCTTGGATGCCGGCGCGTGCCACCGCGCTGCGGATGGCGACGGCGCCAAGTTCATGCGCAGGCAGCGCCGCGAAATCGCCGAGCAGCCCGCCGATGGGCGTCCGCGCGGCGGACACGATGACGACGGAATCGTTCATGGCCACTCCTTCACTTGGCTTCAAGGCAGCAGCGTGCTGCCACAGGGGTCGCCGGCCGGCGACCCGGCGGGGCTCGCCGACGCGACCTGTGCGGCAACGTCACGGGCCCGCCGGATGTTCTTGAACCGGCGCTGCGGGTCATACGGGAATACGTCGTGCAGGTGCCCGGACAGGATGCGCTCCTTGTGGCCTTGCCAGAACATCGCGTCGAGCAGGTCGGCGTGGCGGCGCAGGAACACCTCACGCACGCTCGGATTGCCCAGCAGGAACGGCTCGAAGGTCTCCGGAAACACGTCCTTCGGCCCCACTGGGTACCACACCTCCGCCGACATCGCCTCTTCCTCGTTGTGCGGCGTAGGAACCTTGCGGAAGTTGCAGGCGGTGAGGTATTCGATCTCGTCGTAGTCGTAGAACACGACCTTCCCATCGCGCGTGACGCCGAAGTTCTTCCACAGCATGTCGCCGGGGAAGATGTTGGCTGCCACAAGGTCCTTGATCGCATTGCCGTACTCGATGACCGCATGCTCGATCTGCTCCGGTGAAGCTTCCTGCAGGTAGATGTTGAGCGGGATCATCCGCCGCTCGATGTAGACGTGGCGGATGACCAGGTCGCCGCCATCTTCCTCCAAAAGGCTCGGGCAGAAGTGCAGCAGTTCGGCGACCAGTTCGTCCTCGAAGCGCTCACGCGGGAACGCGACGTTCGAGAACTCCAGAGTGTCTGCCATGCGGCCCACGCGATCGTGCTGCTTCACGAGCAGGTACTTGCTCTTGATCTGCTCCCGGGTCGTGTCCTTCTGCGGTGGATAGAAGTCCTTGATGACCTTGAAGACGTACGGGAACGATGGCAAGTCGAACACCAACATCACCATGCCCTTGATGCCCGGGGCGATGCGGAATCTGTCGCCGCTGTGGCGCAGGTGGGCCAGGAAATCGCGATAGAAAAGGTTCTTGCCGTGCTTTTGCAGCCCGATCGTGTTGTACAGCTCGGTGCGCGGCTTGCGAGGCATCATCGAACGCAGGAACTGCACGTACGCCGAAGGGATCTCCATGTTCACCATGAAGTACGCGCGGGCGAAACTGAACAGCATCTGCAGGTCGGCCTCCCCGAAAAGCGCGGTGTCGATGGTGAGCAGGCCGCCGGGTGCATGCAGGATGGGCAGCGCAAACGGCGTCTCCTTGAAGCCGTTGATGATCTTGCCGACCACGTAGGCGCCCTTGTTGCGGAAGAACAGCGAGCTGAGCACCTGGAACTGGAAGTTCGCGCGCGGGCGGAAGTCACCCAGCTCGGCCGCCACGGCTTCCTCGACATGACGGACGTCGCGGTGGATGTCCTCGAACGCCCGCTGCAGCTGGAAGTTGTCGATCACCCGCACCCACGTGTCGTGCATGCTGTCCTTGGCGGGGTAATACGCCCGGTACGTGGGCGTCGCCGCGGGCTCGTCGTTCTCGATGTACTCGGTGGAGATGGCGGGCCGGACGAAGATGAAGCTGTTCTTGAAGTAGCTTCGATGGAGGATCTTCGTCGTGACCGAATTGAAGAAGGTCTCGGCCAGCTCAGGTTGGTGGTGGTTGGTCAGCAGCCCGATGTAATGCAGCTTGACCTGCTGCCACACCTCCATGCTGAGTTCGTTGACCTTGAATTCGGTCTGCAAGCGCTCGACGTTCTCGTCCACGCGCACATCGTAGAACTCGATGCGTTCGCTTTGGCTGCGCTGCTGGCCATGCCAGTCGGCCTCCTCGAAGCGTCGCTTGGCATCGGCGCTGGTTTGCCGAAAGAGGCGGTAATGGCGGTCAAACCCTTCAAGCATCGCCTGCGCCACATCGAAGGCACGCAGATCAGTCAACGCTTGCGGGAAGACAGCCATTCGCACGTCAAGTCTCCGGAGGGGCGTAGCGCCGATGGATGGCCGCCAGCGCCTTGTCGTAGGCTTCGGTGAGGTGGGCGGGGTCCGACACGGAGATGGAAAGGTCCTTCAGGCGGCCGTCGGCGAGCCGGTAGAACCATCCGTGCACCGAAGTCTTCTGGCCGCGCGCCCAGGCATCTTGCACCATCGTGGTCTGGCACACGTTGAGCGACTGCTCGATCACGTTGAGTTCGCACAGCGCATCGATGCGGCGCTCGCCCGGCACCGTGTCCAGCCACGCCTGGTGGCGGTTGCGCACGTCCTTCACATGGCGAAGCCAGTTGTCGGCCAGGCCCACGGACACGTCATTCAGTGACGCAGCCACGCCTCCGCAGCCGGAATGACCCACGACGATGATGTGCTTGACCTTCAACATGTCGGTGGCGAACTGGATCACCGACAAACAGTTCAGGTCCGAATGCACCACGACGTTGGCGACGTTGCGGTGCACGAAGAGCTCTCCAGGCAGCAACCCGACGAGTTCGTTCGCGGGCACGCGACTGTCCGCGCAGCCGATCCAGAGGTACTGCGGCGCCTGTTGGGCAAGCAAATTGGTGAAAAAACCCGGAGTGCGGGCTTCCGTTTCCCGCGACCAGCGCAGGTTGTTCTCGAAGAGTTCGTTGAGTTCGGAGGACATGGCCTGATTTTACCGACCGCCCCCGTCAGGCCGTCTCGCCGAAGAGTTCCCGGCCGATGAGCATGCGGCGCACTTCCGACGTTCCCGCGCCGATTTCGTAGAGCTTCGCGTCGCGCCAGAGCCGCCCGAGCGGGTAATCGTTGATGTAGCCGTTGCCGCCGAAGATCTGCACGCCCTCGCCGGCCATCCATGTGGCACGCTCCGCGCACCAGAGGATCACGGACGCGCAATCCTTGCGCACCCGGCGCACATGCTCGGGGCCGAGCTGGTCGAGGTTCTTGGCCACGGTGTACGCGAAGGACCGGGCCGCCTGCAGCGTCGTGTACATGTCTGCAAGCTTGCCCTGGATCAGCTGGAACTCGCCGATCGGACGGCCGAACTGCCGGCGCTCGTGCACGTAGGGCACCACGTTGTCGAGCACGGCCTGCATGATGCCGATGGGGCCGGCGGCCAGCACTGCCCGCTCGTAATCGAGGCCGCTCATGAGCACCTTTGCGCCGCCGTTGACCTCGCCCAGCACGTTGGCCTGGGGCACCTCGACATCCTGGAACACCAGCTCGCCGGTGGAACTTCCCCGCATGCCGAGCTTGTCGAGCTTCTGCGCGACGTGAAAACCCGGCATCGTCTTCTCCACGATGAACGCCGTGATACCTTCGGCGCCGCGCTGGGAGTCTGTCCTCGCATAGACGACCAGCGTGTCGGCGTCCGGGCCGTTCGTGATCCACATTTTCGTGCCGTTGAGCAGGAAGACCCCGCCGCGCGCTTCGGCGCGCAATGTCATGCTCAGCACATCCGAGCCGGCGTTGGGCTCGCTCATCGCGAGCGCCCCGACCTGTTCACCGCTGATCAACTTCGGCAGGTACGCCGCCCGTTGCGCATCGGTGCCGTTGCGACGGATCTGGTTGACGCACAGGTTGCTGTGGGCGCCATAGCTCAGGCCCACACTCGCCGATGCGCGGCTGATCTCCTCCATCGCCACCATGTGCGCCAGGTATCCCATGCCGGCGCCGCCATACTCGTCGCCCACGGTGACTCCGAGCACCCCGAGGTCGCCAAGCTTGCGCCACAGGTCCATGGGGAATTGGTCGGTGCGGTCGATTTCGGCGGCACGCGGGGCGATCTCACGTTCCGCGAAATTACGCACCGCGTCGCGCAGCGCATCGATGTCGTGGCCGAGCTGGTGATCGAGTGCGGGCAGTTCCATGGTCGCTCCTGCAAGATGTCCGAGACACCTGGGCGACAGCGCCGCCCGGCGTCCATCCCTAGAATGGTTCAACTGGACCTCTGGCAGCAGTGTAGCGACCCATGGCAATGAACGATCTGGAACGGCAACTTCAGTATCCCCTGGGAGATACCCTGCCGACGCCCGGGCACACGCTCGAAATCGCGCCCGGCGTGCGCTGGGTCCGGATGGGTCTGCCGTTCGCACTGGATCACATCAACCTCTGGCTGCTGCGCGACCGGCTCGACAATCGTGACGGCTGGACCGTTGTCGATTGCGGCATCACGAACGGCGACACGCAAGACCGCTGGGAGGAGGTGTTCCGAAGCGGGCTCGACGGCCTGCCGGTGTTGCGCATCATCGTCACGCACATGCACCCGGACCACATCGGAATGGCCCATTGGCTGACCGAACGCTGGTCCGAACCGGGCCGCCCCTGCCGTCTGTGGATGAGCGCCACCGATTACCTTGGCGCATGCCAGGCGAGCCAGTCCACCACCGGTTTCGGCGGCGCCGCGGCGGCCGCGTTCATGGCAAGCCACGGCTTGACCGACCCTGACGCCACCGAAAAAATCAAGGCCCGATCGAACTACTATGCGTCGATGGTTCCGAGAGTGCCAGCCAGCTACCAGCGGCTGCTCGACGGCCAGTCGTTCGACGCCGGCGGCCACGCCTGGCGATGCATCACAGGCCATGGGCACGCCCCCGAGCATCTGTCGCTGTACTGCGAAACGCTCGGCGTGCTGATTTCGGGCGACATGCTGCTGCCGCGCATCTCGACCAATGTCAGCGTGACCGACATGGAGCCCGAGGTCGACCCGCTCAACTTGTACCTGCGCTCGATCGACCGTTACCGCGCCTTGCCGGCAGACACGCTCGTGCTTCCTTCCCACGGGCGCCCGTTTCGCGGCATGCACACGCGCGTGGACCAGCTACACCAGCACCACGGCGAGCGCCTGGCCGACGTGATGACCGCATGCCGCAAAGCGCCCCAGACGGCGGCCAGCCTGCTGCCAGTGCTGTTCAAGCGGCCGCTCGACCTGCACCAGACCACGTTCGCGATGGGTGAATCGATCTCGCATCTGCATGCGCTGTGGCTAGGCGGGCAATTGCGCCGCACGCTCGGGGACGATGGCGTGTTCCGATTTTCGGTGAGTTGACTCGGGCCATCGGCTCCTTTGACCCGCTCATTGCAGCAGGTTGATGGGCGCACGCACGTCCGCCGCTCGCATGGCAGTGCACGAAACTCGTTGTCATCATCAGTTTGCATGAGGTGTGGATCGGATACACCACATGAGGGGTGACCCCGCGAACGAGGGGGCGAGAAAGCGACACGCCCGTGCCTACCATCCCCTCGGATCTTAGGCAAAGGGGGCCGCAAAGTACGGCCCCAAAGGGAGTCACCTTTGAACACATTCTCAAAATTTCTGCTGAGCGCGGTGTCTTGTGTTGTCACAACCGTCGTGCAGGCCGACACCACGTACTCGGCGGACTTCACGCTTCAGGACAACACCCTGCCGAGGCTTCGCATCGAGGGCAGCCCCGTGTGGACTCGCCCTGATTCGCTGCCAGGCGAATGGAGCTATGGGCAACGCATCGACGCCACCGTCAACTCGCGTGACCTGCTGTCGAGCACGGTCAACCCAGCCACCGGGGCACTTGAGCAAACCTGGGGCCAACAGAACCATTCCGACAACAACCACCGTGCGGGCGGCCCGCCATTCTCGATGGGTGAAAGTCATGCCAACATCCCCGGGCCGAACGACTGGTCGCACACCATTTCAACCGCGTCCGTCGCCCTGACAGGGCTCCAAGCCGATGTCACGCTGACGGACCGGTATGCCAACGCGGACGCACACGCCACCTGGTCGCGCGACTTCTCGCTGGACGCCCATTCGTCCTTCACGTTCAGCGGCCTGGCCACGGTCGGCATCACGGGCGATTCGAATCCGCTGTCCGCAGCCACCACGTTCGACAGCAACGATTCGTTCGCATCGCTGACGCTCGGTGATCTGTTCGGCCGGGTGCGCACCACGATCGGCGCCGACATCTGGGGCATCGGCCCGGGCCTGGGCAACATCTTCAGCTACAGCGTGGGCCCAGGTGGCCTGCTGGCGTTGACAGTCACCAACAACAGCGAGTCATCGCTGCGCGGCACTTTCAACGCAGGCAGCTACGTCGCGGTGTCCGCGCCGATCCCGGAACCGGAGACGTGGCTGCTGCTGCTCACCGGCGCAGGCATCGTTGGTGTCGCCGCGCGCAAGCGGCACGCGAGCCTCGTTCGCTCCTGATTGGCGTGGCGCGCCCCCACGGGATGCACGCCACTGCGGAGCATCCCCTGGGCGAGCCATCCCTCCCGGGGCGAGTGTTCGCCGCGTCGCCAGTCGCCGCGCCCCCCCTCGACACGGCAGTCGCTTCGCCTGCATGGCAGCCATGGGCAAGCGCGTGAGCATCCGTCACTCAGCAACCGCAACGTCAATGCCCTGACGTGCGGCAGGCGTGAGCGCGCCGCATCGAAAATTCTGCAACGACGGCAACTGTGTTGCGGACAGCTTTATTCGAGCGCACGGACGCTGGCGCGCGAGACCGGCGGCGTGCGTCCGCACTGACATCATCAACTTCAATGACGCCCGTTTGGCTGCACCACGTATGAAGGGGTGATCCCGCAAATGGGGGGCGATGAAACGACACGCCAATGCCTAATATTGCCGCGGATCTTAGGCATGAGGGCCGCAAAGCACGGCCCATCAGGGAGAGTCATCTTGAAGAAACTTTCACGCCTTGCAGTGGTCTCTGCGGCCTGCTGCATCACGAGCCTGGCCCAGGCCGACACCACGTACTCAGCGGACTTCACGCTCCAGGGCAACTTGCCGATGCTGCGCACCGGAAGCCCCATGTGGGACGGGCCCCAATCGCTTCCGGGCGAATGGAGCAGCTGGAACCGAATCGACGCTGCGGTCAACTCTCGTGACTTGCTGTCGAGCGGGGTCAACCCGGCCAGCGGCGCGCTGGAGCAAACCTGGGGCCAACAGAACCATTCCGACAACATGCACCGCGCGGGCGGCCCTCCGCTCACGATGGGCGAGAGCGAAGCCCACATCCATGGATCGAACGACTGGACACACACCACGGCCACCGCGTCGGTTGACTGGCGCTCGCTACGCTCTGCGGTCACGCTGACAGACCGCTACGCTGACGCTGACTCACACGCCACCTGGTCGCGTGACTTCTCGCTCGACGCCCATTCGTCCTTCACGTTCAGCGGCCTGGCCACGGTCGGCATCTCCGGTGACTCGAATCCGCTGTCGGCAGCCACCACGTTCAACAGCAACGATTCGTTCGCATCGCTCACGCTCGGCGATCTGTTCGGCCGCGTGCGTACAACGATCGGCGCGAACATCTGGGACATTGGCTCGGGCGTGAGCAACCTCTTCAACTACAGCGTGGGCCCGGGCGGCCTGCTGGCGCTGACGATCACCAACAATGGCGACTCGGCGCTGCGCGGCTCCCTCAATGCAGGCAGCTACGTCGCGGTGTCCGCGCCCATCCCGGAACCCGAGACGTGGTTGTTGCTGCTGGCAGGTGTCGGCATCGTGGGCTTCACGGCCCGCAAGCGCAAGCCGGCGGAGCACCTGCCCTTGGCAGCCTGATCTGCACGATGGCGTCATCCCGGCCGTGCTCGCCATTGCCGGGATCGCTTCAGCGCCATTGCAACCCAGGACCCCGGCGATCGGCTCGGTCTGCCGCCAGACGTGTTCAGACCGCTGGCACCCGGCGTGTGGGGTTCGAACGGCGGGCCGTGTACCAGCATGGTTGCCCGACCCGTTTGGGAGCAATGGCATGGCTACGTTCAAAAACACTGAGGAGACCAAGATGGTTGACACGGACAAGCTCGCCGCCGCCGCGCACCTTCACGTGCTGCTGCGCCGCCACATCAACCGCGTGACGGATGTGGAGTGGATGGCACGCAACCGCGACTACGCCCTCGAGGTCGTGCGCCTTTGCATGGGCACGGAACACGCCGACCTGCATCAATGGGCCGGCCGGCTTGAGGCGGCCTACCGTCGCGCGGCAGTGGCATAACGCGCGCACCGCCTGCCGCCCACGACAGCACTCCGGCATGTCGTGGCTGGCGGCGGGCCCGCGGGCTTCACCGCTCACAAGCCGCAGGCATCCGTTGCTTCGGCAAGCCCAATGCGCCAGCGCGCGCGTTGGCGCAGGTGTTCGCCACGCCACCAGTGACTCCGTCGCTCGCTCACGCAATCGCTCACACGTAACGCTGCATCAAAGCGTATCCACACCCCCCGTCATCTGATACAGGTGCCGCGACTCGGCGAGCGGTTGCGGCGCGCCTGAGCACGAGTCATCCTGAGACCCGACCGCTGCAGCTGACCGCAGTTCGACAGCAGTGACCTGCGGCCCACTGTCATGGTCGATTTGCATGAGGAACACACCGAAGGCACGCGCATGCAGGCAGCTACGTCATGGTGTCCCCACCCGTCCCGGAACCGGAGACCTGGCTCTTGCTGCTCGCCGGCGCCGGAATCGTCTCCTTCCCTGCACGCAAACGGCAGCACACGGCCCTCAGCCATTCCTGATTTGCATAACCCGGGGCTGCTGTTGCTGCAAAGCAACTCCAATGCCCTTGGGCTTCCATCGACTTCGCTTGCCGCGGCCGCCGACAGCAGGGCCAAGCAATGCACCAGATTTCCCCAATGGGCGCGGCCCCCAGTATCTGGTTGCACCTGTCGAAGGGGCACAGCGCGCTCGCGAGAGTTGAGCCGATGCGGCTGTCGTGACTCACCGCGCCCAAGCGACTGCGCCACCCGTTCAGCCATCGGTAATTTCACTGAGCCGTCCGGAAACACACCTGAATGTGGGGGCACCCCGCGAATAGGGGGGCAGAAGCAGCGCGCCAAAACTTACCATTCCGGCGGATCTTAGGCAAAGCGGGCCCGCAAAGAATGGCCCCATAGGGAGTTATCTTGAACAAGCTTTCACAACTCGTGCTGGCCACGGTGGCCTGCGCTGTCAGCAGCCTCGCCCAGGCCGACACCACATACTCGGCGAACTTCGCGCTCCAGGACAGCCTGCCGTTGTTGCGGACGGGCAACCCCAACTGGGACGGCCCCAATTCGCTGCCCGGCGCATGGACCAGCTTTAACAACGTCGACGCCACCGTCAACTCGCGTGACCTGTTGTCGAGCGCAGTCAACCCGGCCACCGGCGCGCTGGAGCAAACCTGGGGCCAACAGAACCATTCCGACAACCTGCACCGCACGGATGGCCCGCCGCTCACGATGGGTGAAAGCCAGGCACACATCCTCGGGCCAAACGAGTGGACGCACACCACCGCCGCCGCGTCGGTCAACCGCACCTCGCTCGGCGCCAATGTCACGCTAACCGACCGCTACGCCAACGCGGACGCACGCGCCACGTGGTCGCGTGACTTCTCGCTCGACGCCCATTCGTCCTTCACGTTCAGCGGCTTGGCCACGGTCGGCATCTCCGGTGACTCGAATCCGCTGTCGGCAGCCACCACGTTCAAC